>Ga0265293_10006934_pt1 | contig 17764 bp, 15 predicted proteins | sample Munlanlewell138R_FD_192505 | JGI IMG/M metagenome (GOLD analysis project Ga0265293, IMG submission 192505) | Leachate microbial communities from a municipal landfill in Southern Ontario, Canada - Leachate well 138R | ecosystem: Engineered > Solid waste > Landfill > Unclassified | place: Canada...
ATGATTTTTTCCTAGTTTTTGAAGCAAGACTGGCGTTCCTAAAGCGCGATGTCCAAAACGAAAATCTTCGCCAATGACAATGTCTTTTGGCGCAAGTGGCACTAAAATTTTATTGATGAATTCAACAGGCGATAAATCGAGTAATTGCTCATCAAGGTTAAGAAGTAAAACTTCTTCAACATGCAATTTTTGAAAAAGATTAATGCGATCATCAAGCGTAGTTAAGACACCAGAAGTTTGATGATCCTTAGTAATTTTTTTGTTCGTATAAATAAGCAAAATGGTGACGTGGGGATTGAGCTTAAAAGCTTCCTTGACTAAGTAACGATGTCCCGTATGGACCCCGTCGAAGGTACCAAGGACGAGAGAAGAATTAAGCTTTAACTTTGTTAAACTCCTTAAATCAATGTGTTGAAATTTCATAAATTAAAACCTCGGACAGTCGTATATTTATCACCATTTTTACGACATAAAGCATGTAAAACACCATTTTGATCATGAATTTGGATCAGTGGTGCATCATGCTTGATATCGATGTCTTTGCCATTGCGAACGTCAATGATAAGGCGGTCATCCGTCTTAATAATCGGTAGAAAACTAAGTGCTTTGCTCGGAGAAATAATATCTTCAGCCGTAACGTCATCTAATTTTTTTGCGTGGGTTAATTCAAACGATCCATGACGCCTTCTTTCAAGCGCTACTGTCGTTGCATGGGTACCTAACTTTTTAGCAATATCTTCACCCAGGGTTCGAATATAGGTGCCCTTACTAACATCCGCCTCAATCTTAAAAAAAGGATGGACATAATCAATCAGTTTAATGGTGTGAATAAATACTTTTCGTTCCGGAACTTCTATCGTTTCACCACGGTGGGCGTATTCATAAAGTCTTTTTCCATCGACCTTAATGGCACTCGTTAGCGGTGGTATTTGCGTAATCTCACCGAGGAATTCATTTAAAACACGGGTCATTTTTGCTGGTGAAATAGCGGGTACTTCTTCATCAAGTAAGACATCCCCTTCTGGATCAAGGGTTGAGGTTAAATAACCAAGTTTAAAGGTTGCAACATAGGTTTTCGTTTGGTCTTCAAGATAAGGTAATACTTTGGTGCCCTCGTTTAAAGCAAATATTAAAAGACCCGTCGCAAACGGATCAAGGGTGCCTAAATGACCGACTTTTTTGATGCCTAATTTTTTTGAAACTAAATTACCAACTTGGCGACTTGTGACCCCGGCTTCTTTGTTTACTAATAAAATACCACTATTAATTGTTCTCATGTGCGTTTATATTATAATATAAAACGGATGGTTTAGATAATGAAATATTACCGAGAATTACTAGCAAAAATAAAACGAGCCGATGAATTATTTAATTTAATTAATGATGGCGATAAAATTGTCATTGGTATTAGTGGCGGCAAGGACTCAATCGTCTTATTTGAGGCACTGATGACCTATAAACAATATGCTAAGAAAGACTTCACCCTTTATCCTGTTATCTTAAACCTTGGGTTTGAGCGCTTTGATGCCTCTCTTTATGTTGAGCATTTTAAAGCCCGCGGTTATGATCTTTATATTAGCGACGCGCGTAATGTGGCCCGGATTTTAGAAATTCAAAAAGAGCGTCAACATCTGCCTAAATTACCTTGCTCAATTTGTTCAAAAATGAAAAAAGCAGCAATTAATGAAGTGGCCAAATCACTTGGTGCTAATAAAGTCGCTTTCGCCCACCATATTGATGATGCGCTTGAAACCTTATTTATGAATATGATTAGTGGCGGACGCCTCGCAACTTTTCAACCAAAGATGCATTTAGAACGAGCCGATATTACTTTCATCCGCCCCTTAGCCCTCGTTGATGAGGATCTCATTATTAATGTCTTAAATGATCTCAAACTACCCCTGCTTGAATATAGTTGCCCGAACAATAAAAAAACCAGACGTGAAGACATCAAGCAATTACTAAGTGGCTTATATGACACTTATGAAAGTGCCAAGAAAAACTTTCAATTAATGCTTATTAATGATAAGGAAATGAACCTTTGGTATGATGCCTTTAACACCGAGATCGCGACCGGCGTTAGTATCGTAAAAGCAAACACAACCAATCAATTTCGAGATGCACTTTACATTCGTTCAAAAGTCTTTATCGAAGAACAACAAATCGCAGTTGACGATGAGTTCGATCAAGATGAAAGCCAATTCGTTTCTTATGTGCTTTATCAAAATCAAGCGCCAATTGCGACAATTCGATATAAAATTGATGAAAAAACCCGCGTTGCAACCATTGGCAGGATTGCCGTTTTAAAACCCAATCGGGGTCACGGTTACGGGGCTTTAATGATTCAGCATATCGAGAAAATACTCACCTATAAATATCGCCCATTAACCATTGAAATTGGTGGCCAACACCAATTGAAAGATTACTATGAAAGTTTAGGATATAAGGTCACTGGCGAACCTTATATGGACGCAAACATTGTCCATTATCATCTCGTTAAAAAAATAGTTTAGAATCTACTTTATTTCGATGAATCCGGTCATATATAAATATAAACTACGTATTAAATAAGTTTCATTATATTTAAATGCGAGTTTTCGTAAAAAGCGCTTAATTTTTAGATTATTTTCTTCATTATCAGCGATTGATTGAAGATATTGTTCAAAGGATTTTTTCTCACGATCCGTCGCTACCTTTTTAAAATATCCCCAGACATGCATGGCCGCATTACGCATGCCGCCAGGTGTCGGCTTTTTATGAAGCGCCTTCTCAACTAATTGGTAATAAGCCAAAACTGGGTACTCACTTTTATGCTTAAGTAGTTCTCGGATGGCCTGATAAGCTTGATGGTCATGTTCTAACACTAAATATTTATATTGTGACCAGGCGTACTCTAATGGTTCAATTGTTTGATCTGTACTCATGAGATTATGACACTTGATGGCGGAGATATTTTTATCTTTTACTTCGAGCATAATATCAATATCTTCATGACGAAATGACTCAAAGGTCTTTAAAAATGAGACTGCCCCAATGGTTTGCGAATGTGCGCCACCTCGTTTATTAAGGTCAGGTTCAGAGTAATGGATTTTCATTCGGCCATCGGAAGGTCGCCACGTTGCCCGTACCAATTGAAAAAGAGTTTGTAAGTCAACCCCTTCAAGACTTGGTAATACCTGATGATGAAAGAGATCGAAAATAACCGGGGCACCTGTTTCATAACTGATACCAAGCACCGTTTCTAAATCATAAAAATGATCGTCATTTTCAATGACTAAATGCTTTTTTATGTCCACACTCAATAACTTATATTGCGCAATGAAACGTTTAACGGCGGCTTCTTTATCCCCATAGATGCCACCAATGTGAAGGATTATTTTATGTTCCGATGAGCCCCCAAGTAAAGCGATTACTTTTTGATGATATTCTAAATCGCGAATCGTCGCCGTAACGACGCGTTCATGCGGTGAATTAAGGACACTATATTGTCCAGGATGCATAGAGATTCGCATCTTCGTCTGACTAATAAGTTCTTTCAATTCCTGAAACTCAGGAGCGAAATCATCCGCCCACGAAAAGGAATTTAGAAGGCTTGAACCAAAAGGTATAAGATCTGAACTAATCCGGAAGACTAAAATTTGACGTTCAAAATTATAAATGATATGACGTTTTAAGGTCGCTAAATTGTTTGAAATAACCCCATAAAGTCTATCTTTTGTCAAATACTTTTGAGTCAATGTCCGATAGTTTAAAAGCGGTTCTCCGACCGTTAGACAAGCATAACCAATGCGTAGCATAGTCTTTATTTTCCCTTTAGTGGAAACCAAGGGAAGAAAGGGGAAGTCACTTTTTTATATGCCGCATAGGCTGGATTATCTTGATAGCGTTTTTCTAAAAGGGGGATACCTGAGACAAAAACAAGTAGATAGGTGATCACAACCGGGGAGATAATGGAAATAAAACCTAGCGTGTTTAGCATGACAACAATAAATTGTCCCCACCACATCATCGCTTCGCCAAAGTAGTTCGGATGACGGGTATATTTCCATAACCCTTGATCCATGATTTGACTGCGATCCGTCCGTGTTTTAAGGAATTTTTTAAGTTGGGCATCGCCGACACTTTCAAAAAAGAAGCCAATAGCGAAGATGACGGTTCCGGCAATCGTCACAATCCAAGTACCAGTGCTAACTGCTTTTTGGTTAAGAAAGGCAAAATAAAGCGGCATTGCGACAATCATCATAAAGAAAGCTTGGGTCATAAATACTTTTAAGAAAGCTTGAAGGCGCGGACGATTGTTACCCCACTTCTTTTTCATATTCACGTAACGGAAATCTTCTGGTTTGCCAATATTGCGAATCCCAATATATAAGAAGAGCCGTAACCCCCAAAGAATCATTAAACCGCTCGAAATAAGTTTAAACGGCGTAATCCCGCCATGGTAGCCAGTCGCAAACGTGAAGATTAAACTATAAATCGCAATTAAAACAAAACCAAAACCCCATCCAATATCGACAATCGAATTGTTATTGAGTTTTTGTGCAATGAGAAATAGCGTAGTAAAGTAGATGAATACCAATACGACAACGCCTATTAAATAATAAAGATTAAGCATGAGAGACCTCCTCTTTAAATGTAACGGCAACTGCGACAGCCCCAATCCCTGCATTCATTGCGACAATTGGTGATATAAGTTCGGTGTATAACGGCTTTATTCCCGTTTTCTTTTCAATTAATTTCGCAAGTTTTTGGGCGCGTTCGCCGGCAAGAGAATGGACAATCGCGTAATTTTCCACTTCTCCCTTACTCAGTAATTTCATGATTTGTTTTACATTACCGCGAAGACTAAAAGCTTTCGCACTAATGACCCCTGCCCCTTCAGGACTAAGGCCAATAACGGGCTTAAGATTGATGATTTTACCAACAAGACCGGTCACTTTACTAACGCGTCCCATTTTAACCATATATTTAAGGGTTTTGACTGAGACATAAATCTTTGTCCGATTCGTAAAATCCTCAAGTAATGGGATAATTTCCGTAATTGGCACGCCAGCCTCGATTAACTCACAAGCTTTTAAAACCACGAGTCCTTGGGCACCTGAATTTTGTTTTGAATCAAAAACAACTATTTTAGGGTGAAGTTTAGAAAATTGATGAATTGCGTTAAACGTACCGCTTAAGCGACTCGCAACCGTGACCACCAAAATATGATCATAATGTTCAAGAAGTGCAGAAAGATTACGTTCTATAGTCAATTTATCTGGTTGCGAAGAGGATAAACTTTTACTAGAATCCATTAATTTATAAAACGTTTGTGCGGTAATCGTCAATTTATCAAGATATGAAATATCATCAGCAATTAAATACATTGGAATCATGTGGATTTGATAACGATCCGCTAAGGCTAAAGGTAGATCTGCAATCGAATCGGTGACAATGGCAATGCGTGGATGCTCTTTATTAACCGTATGATTTTGGCGTATCATGTCATCGACTTTTTGTTCAAGAATTTCCCCGATTTTACGAAGTTCAAACACAATTTGTGACGGATCATTCGTATGAATATGAACGCGCATTTTAGATGGCCGACCTGAGACAACGAGGGACGACCCATATTTAATTAATAATGTTTTTACTTCGAGTGTATTTTTTTTACAATCTTTTAGTAAAACTTCTGTACAATAACGCTCTGTAATGGTTCCATTCGTCACATGATGATCAATTGAGATGTCGTCCTCTTGGTCGGTGAGAACTTCTTCAATCCCATTCGTAAAGTAATACGTAATCCCATCAATAAATGAGGCTAGTCCTTGCGCACCAGCATCCACCACTTTATTAAGTCGTAAAACTTCTAGTTGTTTGGACGTATCCGCAAGTGCGGTTTCGGCTTGCATTTTAATGGTTGAAAAGTAAGTGACGAAATCATCAATCTCCGGCGTCATGATAAAGGCTTTTCGAAAAACAGTTAAGATTGTGCCTTCGACCGGATTTTGAATCGCAGCATAAGCTTTCTTAATGCCATGAAGAACCGCTTCATGAAATGTTTGAACATCCGCTTCCTTAACATCTTGGAGTTTTTCATAAATACCATTGAGGTACTCAGAAAAGATAATACCGGAATTGCCACGTGAACCAGAAATGGCAGCGGAAGAAATGGATTCAAGCGCATCGCCTAAATGTTCGGTAATGACCGCATCATTTATAATCCGTTGCATCATTGCCGCCATATTGGTTCCTGTATCGCCATCAGGGACCGGAAATACATTGATGCGATTTAGAAAACTTTTTTGTTGGATGATCTTTTTTGCACCAGCCACAAACGCATGATAAACATGCACTCCATTAATTATTTTTAAAGTCATAATACTCCTTTTAGCGGACAATTAAGAAAGTTAAAACAGACACAATGGCGCCAAGACTTGTGCCCCAAATAAGATCAATAATAGTCACGGCAACCGGCCATCCTTTTAAGGTCGCAAGATTCGTTAAATCGTACGTTGCATAACCTAAAAATCCAAGTAAGCCGCCATAAAGCATGGCCATGAGGGCGTTATTTGCTGGCATAATCGCAAAGAAAACAAGGCCGGCAATGAAAATAACATAGAAGATTAAGGCCGCGCCCCATCTCACCTTGTCGGTCATAATATAACCAAGATACTTTTTATAAAGCTTACGAGCAATCACAACGAGCCACACTAAATCAACGACAATAAAAACACCAAAAGCGACAACGAATAGTAGTAAGAATTCTAATACTGGATGCATTTCTTTCTCTCCTTAATAACGTTTAGGGCGAAAATATAATAATACCCTAACTATTTAATTATACCTAATCACAAGATGTTCGCCAAAAACATCACACTTGTATAATGAAATTAATGGTATAAAAGAGCATCATGTCTCGAATTTTGTGGGTAAAAGAAAAAGTCTTATCAATTTTTGATAAGACTTAATATGTTATTTGTCTTTAAGTGCTTTTTTTAAGATGGCATCAAGCTTCGCTGCTTTTTCTAAAGTATCATCGTAAACAAAACGAAGTTCAGGAATTTTTCTAATCGTCATCTTTTGGGCTAGTTCATGACGAATAAACCCGGCAGCGTTATTAAGAATCGTCATCTTTGCTTTGACATCGCCATCCCCGAGAAAACTAACGAACACTTTAGCGTAACTATAATCACTCGTCACTTCAACTTCAGTAACGGTCGTTAAGCCAAGTGAAGGATCATGGACTTTATAGGATACGATTTCGCTTAAGTAGCGAAGCATCAAAGATTCATTACGACCTTTACTATGTTTAGGCATTTTTAATTTCCACCATTTCAAAGCCTTCGATAATATCGCCTTCCTTAATATCATTGAAATTTAAGAGGGTCATCCCGCATTCAAAACCAGCACGTGATTGTGCGACATCATTTTTAACTTGGCGCATTGTCGCAATTTTTCCTTCATAGACGATGATACCGTTCCGAATGAGACGAGCACTCTGATCACGTTTGAGCACACCGGATAAGACATATGAACCGGCAATTGTGCCAACCTTAGAGGCATTCCAAATAGCCCGGACTTCGGCTTGTCCAGTTACTTTTTCTTCAAATTCTGGCTTTAATAACCCTTTAAGGGCCGCTTCGGTTTGTTCAAGTAAGGCATAAATAATACGGTGTAAGTGAATTTCGACTTTATTCCGATCCGCGAGGTCACGAACTTGAGCCGATGGCCGAATATTAAACCCATAAATAATGGCGTTACTCGCCGTCGCAAGTAAGACATCACTTTCGGTGATTTGGCCAGCACTCGCACGAATAATATTAAGGCGGATGCCCTTGACATTAATTTTTTCTAGACTTGAACGGACAGCTTCAGCTGAACCGCTGTTATCGGCTTTAATAATGACATTGAGGGTGACCATTTCACCTTCGGCAACTTTAGACGCAAGATCACTGAGTTTAAGACCTTCACTACTGCCGCGCATTTCATCAATTTTTGATTGTTTACGCTTAAAGGCTAATTCTTTGGCTTCTTTTTCGGTCTCAAAGGCAATAAAATTATCGCCAGCTTCAGGGACTTCATCTAAGCCGATAATACTCACCGGAGTAGCGGGTCCTGCACTTTTAATGACTTTATTATATTCGTTACTCATGCGTCGGATTTTACCAAAACTGGCGCCAGCGACGACAAAATCTTTGTTTAAGAGGGTTCCATTTTCAACTAAAAGGGTCGCTTTAGGCCCTTCACCGCGTTCAAGTTTTGCTTCAAGAACAGTCCCATACGCATAACGATAGGGATTAGCTTTGAGTTCAAGCATTTCACTTGTTACAAGGATGGCATCAAGCAAAGCTTCAATACCGGTGCCTTTTTTTGCAGAAACACCTTGGAAAATAATATCACCACCGAAATCCTCGGCAATGACGTTTTGAGCAAGTAATTCATTTTTTACTTTTTGAATATCTGCTCCTAATTTATCAATTTTATTAACCGCGACAATGATTGGAACATTAGCAGCACGGGCATGATCAATCGCCTCAATGGTTTGTGGCATAACGCCATCATCAGCAGCAACAACAAGGATGACAATATCAGTTACTTTCGTGCCACGGCTACGCATGGCGGTAAAGGCTTCGTGTCCTGGTGTGTCGATAAAGGTAATTTTGCGGCCATTTATTTCTTTTTGATAAGCCCCAATGGCTTGGGTGATGGACCCCGCTTCGCCACTTGCGACATTACTGCTACGAATGGTGTCAATTAAGGTCGTCTTACCATGGTCAACGTGCCCCATAATGGTCACAACAGGTGGCCGTGGTCTTAAATCATTTGGATCATCAATGACGGCGGACAAGTTGAAGTCAGAGACTTCATCTTTATTTTCGATAAGTTCAAAATCAAAATTAAAATCCAGACATAATTCACCAATTGTTTCCGTGGTAAGGACATTATTAATCGTTACCATTTGTTTTTTCATAAATAAATTTTTGATAATTTGGGCTTCAGATATTTTTAATAAACGGGCTAAATCGCTTACTTTAATTGGTCCTTGATAGAAAAGTTTTCTCCCTTCAACATAGGGGCTATTAGCTTTTTTACTTTGCGGACTTAGATTGCTTATGCGTTTAATTTCACTCATAAGGATCACCTTCTTTCATTAAATTTGCGATTTTCTTGGCAGATTCACGACTTGTAATTACAAGCACTTTAACATTCTTGCCTGGATAGAGACTAACGATGATGTTCGCAGGGACATCATAACGTCTGATATTGTGTCGGGTTGTAAAGTTTGTCACTAACGCCCGACTTTGGTCACTAATTTCGTCGCTCACGAGAACGATGTGAATGCGCGGAAGATGACTAACCGTTAAGTAGTCCGCTCCGAGCATAATAACGCCACTTCGTTTAATCAAGTGGAGAAACGATTGTAAACGTTCACGATTCACGCACTAACTCCAAGAGCGCTTCATATAGCGCTTCACTTGTCGTTGTTTCAAGAGCGCGTGCAAAGGCATCCTTCTTTTTTGCAAGAAGAATAGCCTCTTGACGTGCCACGACATACGCCCCACGACCATTTGCTTTTTTAGTCGGGTCAATGATGACGTTACCTTCAGGCGTACGCACCACCCGAATAAGATTATTTTTGGGATGGCTTTCACCGGTGACAATACAGCGTCGTAAGACTTCTTTTTTCATGGTGATCCTCCTCTTTAACTTTATTCGTTATAGTATTCATCAAAGTCATCGTAGTCGATATCATCTTCTTCAACAACTTGTTCATGTTCTTGTTCTAAGGCTTTTAATTCTTCTTCGGTATAAATGTCCATTTTTGGGCCACTGATCGTTGGTTCAACGGTATCAACTGGAGCTTTTGGCGTTTCAACGCGGCCACGAGTGCGGCGTTCTTCCCGTTTCGCAAGCGCTTTTTCTTTGGCTTCTTCAAGGGCTTTTTCTTTAGCTAGTTCAGCTTCAAGATCTGCGAGTGAGATCGTCGTTTTAACCGCTTGGACAACGACCGGTTCTTCGACCACTGGGGTTGGAACAACCACTGGTGTTGGTTCAGCTTCTAATTTAATAGTGAATTCATCCTTATCCATTGGTGAATCTTCATTCATGGCATTAACTTCATCCGCAAGGAGTTGTTTTTGTTCAGCGACGCGTTGCGCAACTTCTTCACTACGGGCCAGTTCACGGAGAATTCGTTCACGGGTTTTTTCTTGTTCTGCCAGTCTTTCTTCATATTCAATATCCGCTTTGGTTTGGAAGATAATACCTTGTTCCATCGCTTCATTGACATCAAGGATCGAGATATTGTAGCCCGTCAATTTAGCGGCAAGACGAATGTTTGCCCCTTTATGACCAAAGGCTTTTCCTTTTTCTTCTTCCGCAAAGACAACTTTAGCAGTCTTATCTTCAGTATCAATCGTTAAGCCCAGCGGGACTGCAGGACGGAAGGCTTCAAAGATATAAAGGGCTGGATTTTTAGCCCACGGAATAATATCAATTTTTTCTTTACGGCCATCAGGTCCAAGTTCAGCAGTGATTTTTTGAATCCGACTTGCATTTGGTCCAATACAACTGCCAACGGGGTCAACGTTTGGATCAAGGCTCTCAACCGAAACCTTGACGCGTTCGCCTTCTTCCCGAACAATGTCGTGAATCACAATCGTGCCATCATAGATTTCATGGACTTCGCGTTCCATTAAGCGTTTAACAAAGTTTGGGTGGCTCCGAGAGATAATAATATTGGCGCCTTTAGTACCACTCACAACATCGACAATATAGAAATTAAGTTCTTGGCCATTACGGAAGTTTTCACCAGGAATGGCTTGTTTGCCTCTTTCATCAAAGAAGACATTGGTAATGCCTAGTAAGTTAATATAAGTTGTTTTTTCGTTTTTCTCAACTGTCCCCTTAACAAGTTCACCAATTTTGTCTTTGAAGAGATTGAAGAGTTGTTCTTTTTCTAACTCAATGAGTTGGTGCCGAAAGTTTTGGGCAACGTTGTTTGATAATTTGGTATTAAATGTTCCTAAGAAACCCCGTTCGACCACAACATGACCGCCAACGATCGCATCGTTATCAAACTCTTTGGCTTCTTCAAGACTAATTTCAAGCGCATCATCTTGAATATCATCATCGTGTGCAACGACGGTTTTTAAAAGTTGTGCTTCAAAGTCGAGCATTTCTTCATTTAAAGCAACGTCAACATTGACATCATCGCCGCCCTTTTGACGGGCATAGGCATTACGAACCGCTTTCTTAAAGATTTCGATGACAACTTCTTCTTTCAGATTATGCTTTTCGGCAACTTCGCGAAACATTTGAAGCATCGCATCAAATCTTGTTTGTCGTTGTTTTTGTACTGATTTAGTAATTCTGGCCATTTTTCTATTGATCCTTTTTAAAATTTTAGTGCGCGTTTAATTGATTTTATGTCCCCGCGTGGGATATCGATATTTTTAATCCGACCTTTGAGGTTAGTCGTGATTGATAAGCGTTCATTACTGACCGCAACAAGCGTGCCGGTTACGACAGGTGGTCCTTTAATACCATCATTTAGCGTGACCGATAAGTAAGTATTCAAGTAATCATCAACTTCATGAAGTGGGACCTCTTTTTCCGCCCCAGTGGTCGTTACATCGAGGGTGAATGGTTCCGATTCAGCATCAACATCGATCAGTTGATCAATGGCTTCGCTAATGCTGACAATCTCATCAAGATTTACCGTATGATGGTATTTATCAACGATGACCCGTAAGTAGCGTTCGTCCCCTTCATTTAGAAAGTGAACATTCATTAATCGATAGCCCTTGTCCGTTAAGATGGCTTTAATTTGTGGTTTAAGTAAATTTAGATCCATATTCCTCCCAGTAAAATAAAGAGTGGGCGTACCCACTCCAGAGAATTTGAAGTTTACTTTGTAAATTATATTTACCTATTAATATTAGCGTATTTTACGAACAAATGCAAGGACATTGTTAATAAAATGGTGCCCCCTGCCAGAATCGAACTAGCGACTGATCCTTACCATGGATCTGTTATGCCATTTAACTAAGGGGGCAACGTTAAAAGTATATTACATCTTTAATTAGATTTCAAACAAAGTAATGCAAAGAATAAAAAAAGCTCTAGTTTTGCGCTAGAGCTTCTTGATAGACGATGTATTTTTAGTAAATTCCGTTACAAAGTGAACGGGTTTGAATGTTAGTGTCGCCCCAAATATAGCATGATAAGTTACGATTGTCGATAAATGGGTTCCGAATTTCTTGGTATTTTTGAATACCTGTTTGGCGTTGGCCATCACGTTCAACGGTTGGCACATGTTCACGATCCCACTTAATCATTGTTTGAATAGCAAAGTTTTCACCTAGTGCACATTGGGTTGGATACATCACTAACATATAAAGTTGAGCCCGGGCAATTTCACCACGAACAAGCGGGGTTGGTGAGAAATAACCGCGGCGTAAAATGGAATCAACTCTTTGACCAGCAGTATTCGTTAAAGTGAATTCATAAAGTGTTTGGGGATCACTTGTGTAATTCCATTCGCCATAACTATTGTTACTACGGGTTGTGTTTAAGTCGGCATCACTTGCAAAGAGGTTTGCAACGTCACTTGAGATATTTGCCACATTATTGGAGGCGCCAAGTGATTCGTTGCCATCTTTTAATTTTGATTGTGGGTATGAGTGTTCTTTATTCCATTTACCACCATTGTATGTTGCCCCAGGATGTGATTTTAAGTCATAGATTGAGAGAATGTTATTTGAATTACTTGGGTCCCGGTCCATTTCCCGTAAAGCACCCATGGTTTCTCCGTAAGTAATGAGTTTTTTCTTAGGATTCAGATAGTTGAAGAGTGCTGTTTTAAGGTCTTCACCCCGTAAGTTAAAATCGATCGTATTCCAGAATGAGCCGCTATATTCCGCCATGGGCGTAAAACTCATCGTTAAAGCAGGTTGCCAAACAGGGGTTGGTGGCACCCATTCACTAGATGAAGGGGCTGAACTTGATTCTTCACTGCTTGAGACAACGTCACTTGTGACGTCAGGTTCGCTCGTGACTTCAGGTTGACTGGTAACACTTGGGGTTTCACTGCTTTCGGTTGGTTCACTACTTGAAGTTGGTTTACAAGCCGAAAGAATCGTTAATGCCACAAGGCCCAATAAAAGTTTTCTTATTTTCATATTAAAATACCTATAATTCTTTCCAAGTAAATTATAGCAAAAGCGACCCTCTTTGTAAAATAATCATGTTAAGCAAAAGGAGAAATCACTAGTTCGTTATTTTGCACAGTTAAACGATAGGTCACATTATTGTCAATGTTACCGCGGACAATTTCCTCTGCAATAAACGTTTCAAGACTTTTTTGAATAAAGCGCTTGAGCGGGCGGGCACCAAATTCAGGCGCATAGGCATTATCAAGCACGAAATCAATCATTTTCTCATCGTAGATGAGTTTAAAGTTATTCTTGCTGACATGTTCAATGAGTTCATCAAGCATCTTGCGCGTAATGTCGCGTTGTGTTTCTTTACTAAGCGGTAGGAAGTAGACAATTTCATCAATCCGATTAATGAGTTCAGGCTTAAAGGTTTGCTTAATGAGATCATCAACTTTACTGAGTTGATTTTTATGGAAGAGCTCACTTCCTAGATTACTGGTCATAATGATGACTGTATTTTTAAAATTGACAACTCGTCCTTGCGAGTCGGTTAAGCGACCGTCATCGAGCACTTGTAAGAGTAAATTAAAGACTTCGGGATGCGCCTTTTCAATTTCATCAAATAAGACAATCGAATAAGGACTACGCCGCACTGCTTCCGTTAATTGGCCACCTTCGTCATACCCAACATAGCCCGGGGGTGCCCCGATTAAACGACTAACCGAGAATTTTTCCATGTATTCACTCATATCAATACGTACGATATGTTTTTCGTCATCAAATAACGACAGCGCTAATGAGCGCGCCACTTCCGTTTTACCAACCCCAGTTGGTCCAAGGAAAAGAAAACTTCCAATGGGCCGATTAGGATTATTTAGTCCCGCTCGTTGCCGTAAGATGGCATCACTCACAAGTCGAAGGGCAACATCTTGACCTAAGACCCGCTTTTTAAGGGCGTCATAAAGCGATAGAATCTTCGCTTTTTCGCTTTCCATGATACGTTTGAGCGGAATTCCGGTTTGCCGGGCCACGACTTCAGCAATTTCATCTTCCGTCACCGTTTCTTTGAGTAGTTTATTTTCTTTATTCTCTGAAGTAAGTTTTTCAATTCTTTTTTCTAGGTCAGGGATGATTTTATATTGTAATGCTGACGCTTCCTCATATTTACCATTATTAAAGGCGACTGTTAAGTTAAAACGCGCCGTTTCCAGTTCTTTCTTCGCCTTGTTTAACGTACTTAAGTCACTTATTTCATGTTCCCATTCTTTGGAATATCGTTCATCTTCGGCTTTTAGTTTATCAAGTTCTTCATTCACCTTTTCAAGACGTTTTTTACTAAGTTCATCTTTTTCTTTACCGAGGGCAACCCGTTCAATTTCTAGTTGACGCATTTTCCGACGAATCTCATCAAGTTCAACCGGTAAACTTTCGACTTCCACCCGAATTAAAGAACACGCTTCATCCACCAGGTCAAGCGCCTTATCAGGTAAGAAACGTTCTGTAATATAACGTTCACTCAAAACAGCCGCACTCACAAGTGCATTATCGCTAATCTTAATCCCGTGATGACTTTCATAACGTGCTTTAAGACCACGGAGGATGGAAATGGTGTCTTCAAGCGACGGTTCCTGAACCATCAGTGGTTGAAAACGTCGTTCAAGCGCCCGATCTTTTTCTATATAGTTTCGATATTCGTCAAGAGTTGTCGCCCCAATGGTATGAATTTCACCACGTGCAAGCATTGGTTTAAGCATATTGCCAGCATCAATGGCCCCTTCAGCTTTACCCGCACCAACAATTAAGTGGATTTCATCAATAAATAAAATAATATTATGATTGCTTTCTTTAATTTTCTTTAAAATAGCTTTTAAGCGTTCTTCAAATTCACCACGAAATTTAGCGCCAGCAATAAGGGCACCCATATCGAGTTCATAGATTTGCTTATTGGCTAAATTCTTCGGCACATCGCCGGCCACAATACGTTGCGCAAGTCCTTCAATAATAGCTGTTTTGCCAACTCCCGGTTCACCAAGTAAAATGACATTATTTTTGTTTTTGCGGGCTAATATTTCGATGATCCGGCGGATTTCGCTATCGCGACCAATCACAGGATCACTTTTATTTGCTTTGGCTTCTTCATCTAAAAAGCGACCAAATTTTTCAAGTATTTTTTCATCTTGTTCATAATTTTGAAAAGGATTAAAATTCATAATATATACCTCCTTAGCACTAGAAAAGCCTGAGTGCTAATTTTATTATATACCATCTTTGGCACTTGTCAAATAAGAGTGCTATTTTTAATTTAAATTCAGTTTACTTACTTTTAAAATACGTGAAACTTTTTCGTCATTTGGGCGAATAAAAACATAATGCGTCGCGTATCTAAGGACGTCAACATACCGTTCCTTATGATAGTGTTCAATAATTAAAGCTCGAATCGTGTCAAAGGCGATTTCACTTGGAAAAGGTTTGTCACGTCCAGCCGCAAAAAGTTTTTTAATTTGCGAGCGGGTAAGTTCATAGGGGCCTTCTTTTTTAAGAGCCGTTAAAACGCTCGTAATTTCTTCGTTAAAATTGGATGGTAACACCTTATCATCATAAACAATCGATTGATAATAGTAGGCGTATGCTTGTTCAAACTTACCTTCAAGATAAAGGGCATATCCCGCAAAACGGAGCGCTGCACTAATATTTGAAAGACTATAAACAACTTGTAAGAACCACGAGGATAATTTAAAAATATCACTGGCTCTTTTATCATACTTAAGTGCTTCTAAAATTTTGATAATGGCTTTCGGGTTAAACGGATTCCATTGATGGGCTTTTGAATACATCCGGAAGGCATTCGGGTAATCACTAATTTTTTCAAAAATTAATCCGCGTTGAAAATAGATTTGAAAAAAAGGATAGGTTACGAGAATATCTTGGTAATTTTGTTGAGATAATTTAGAGTAAAGTGCTTGTTCATATTCATTGGTCAAATTAAACAATGGTTTTTTAGGAGCCTTTGCATCCAAAATTTTCCCGTGACTATCCGAATATTTGACAAGGGCATTCCCGATCTCAGCACGTCGTAAGAGATTAATTTTTTCTTCTTTCATCAGCTGCAAACAGACGGGAACAAGCACTTCCGGGTTGAGCCTAATTTCATTATGAATTTCTTTACTATCTTTTCCTAAAAAGGTCGCCGCCAACACAAAAACTTCAGGCTCCGTATCTTCATTTGGCACATTTTCAACAATGTAATTAAAAATGTTTTGACGATCACGGTCGTTATCGCCGGTTAGGTTAATGCGAAAAGTTGATTTTTGATTGATTGCCATGCGTTTACTTTATCAAAATATAGGGAAAAATACCACTTTTAAGGCTTTATCGAATTAAATTAATGAAACCTATATTTTTAAGAACTTTTCAAAGGCATTCCGACCTTCATCATCATCCTTGAAGCAAGCTGTATTAGCTAAGACTTGATGACAAACATCGGTCATATATGCCCGGCTATACGCTTCATATTCAGGTTCTTTTACCTCGTCCGTAAATAGTCTATCGATAAAGGCTTGATGTTTAGCAATACTTGGGTAATCACTAAGCATCTTATCTTTTTTAACCCCTTCATAGTAGAGTTCTTCGATTAAAGCAAATTCTGCTTTCAGACGGGCTGGCAAGATAAAGGTTCCCATTTGTTCAATGAGGCCAATCCCCTCTTTTTTAATATGATGGAATTCTGGGTGCGCATGGAAGATTCCCGTTGGATAGGTCTCATCCGTCCGGTTATTACGTAAAACGATATACATGATATATTTACGTTTGTTTTTCATCACAATTGGCGTGACTGCGGCGTGACGTGTCTCACCTGTAAAAGGAATAATACCTAAATCGATATTTTCATAATTAAGCCACTTCTCACTGATCTTCGCGGCCATTTCTAATAAGAGCCCTTTGGAAGTAGATTCTAACTTCACGACATTACTTTGCCAGTTAAGAATACTTATTTTAATTTTACGGTCGTGCTTATGTTTAATGACAACCCGGTCTTTTGCTTCAAAGATTGGCATGACAAGGGCGCCCCCTTGGAAATGTTCGTGATTGAGAATGGAACCACCAACGATGGGGATATCACTATTACTGCCAATAAAAAGATTCGGAAATTGATCGACGAAGGCCACTAACTTTGCAAAGATGCGTGGCGTAATGGTCATCGGTTTATGTTCTTTGCTAATGACAATGAGGTGGTCTTTATAATAAACAAAGGGTGAGTATTGTAAATACCATTCCTCTTTATCAAGCATGAGGGGAACGGAACGTAAATTTTGACGCGGCGGTGTATAATCATTGCCACCGAACCCAACGTTTTCAAGACATAACAAACAACTTGGGTATTTGTCTTCTGGCTTTTCTTGTAAGACTTTAGCGACATCTTTATTATCTTTTTCAGGTTTTGCAAGATTGATGGTCATCTCATAATAATTTTCACCAACCGACGCGCGCCATCGTATATTCTGCGCTACTTTGGCTTGTTGAATGTAATTATTGGCAATACTCATATCGTGTAAATATTTGATTGCAAGATCTGGATCTTTTTTAGCATGTCCCCGGAAATGGTAATTGACTACACTCGG
>Ga0265293_10006935_pt1 | contig 17764 bp, 14 predicted proteins | sample Munlanlewell138R_FD_192505 | JGI IMG/M metagenome (GOLD analysis project Ga0265293, IMG submission 192505) | Leachate microbial communities from a municipal landfill in Southern Ontario, Canada - Leachate well 138R | ecosystem: Engineered > Solid waste > Landfill > Unclassified | place: Canada...
CATCGAGGCCGTGCTGGGGAGCAGGCCGGGCGACACGCTCACCTCACCTGCAGGGGCGACTACTTCCCGGAGGTGGGGCGCCTACGCCGAGCGTCGCGTCGTCCTCGCGGAGCGCGTGGACCTCTGGCGGTTGCCGTCCCGAGGGCTCAACGGCACGAGGTATCTCCGCGTGCGGAATTTCTACCACGGTTGGAATGCAGAGTCCGACGGAACCGACGTAATATCCCGCCGGCTCACCGCACCACAGCAGACCGGACTCGCCCCTGAGAAACGGGGGTGCCGGTACCTGGAGATGAGAGAGGCGTACGACCATGCCAATGACCGTCGGGACGGGGCTCGGGGCGGATCCTCGCAACGTGCCGGAGCAGGCGCGCAAGCTGGAGTCGCTCGGCTACGACATCGCGAGCCAGGGCGAGACCCAGCACGACCCGTTCCTCCCGCTGATGCTCGGCATCGAGCACACGGAGCGGATGCACTTCAGCACGCTGGCCATCGCGTTCCCTCGTGCGCCGTACATCACGGCCAACATGGCATGGGACCTGCAGAAGTACTCGGGCGGCCGGTTCGAGTTGGGCCTCGGGACGCAGGTAAAGGGCCACAACGAGCGCCGCTTCAGCGTGCCATGGGTGGCGCCCGGCCCGCGCATGCGCGACTACGTGAACACCGTCCGAGCGATCTGGGACACCTGGCAGAACGGCACGAAGCCGGACTTCGAGAGCGACCACTACCAGTACAAGCTCACCAGCCCGTTCTTCAACCCCGGCCCGATCGAGCACCCGAACATCCCGATCGTCATCGCCGCGGTGAACCCCTTCAACGCCCGCCTGGCCGGCGAGGTCTGTGACGGCATCGCGATCCACGGCTTCAGCACCTTCAAGTACATCCGTGAAGTGCTCATCCCCGCGGTGCACGAGGGCGCCCGGCGCGCTGGCAAGGACCCGAAGGACCTCACGATCCGCGGCGGCGGCTTCATCGTCACCGGCCGCAACGAGGAAGAAGTCGCGCAGGCGAAGGAACGCTCCCGCCGCCAGCTCTCCTTCTACGCCTCGACGCGTTCGTACTCGCGCGTGATGACCACGCACGGCTGGGCCGACGAGGCTGCCCACCTCCACCGCCTCTCCGTGGAGGGGAAGTGGGACGATATGGTCGGCATTATCACCGACGACATGATGGAGGAGTTCTGCGTCATCGGGACGTGGGACGAGCTGCCGGCGAAGATGCGCGAGAAGTATGCGGGCATCAACTCCCAGATCACCTTCTCAGCGGGCGAGCTCAAGAACCCCGACGAGGAAGCCCAGGTCCGCGAGATCATCCAGGAGCTGAAGACCATCCCCACCGTCGGCGAGGTCTAGCAACCCGCCCTGGCTCCTACGTCTCTCAAGGCGCAGTCCCCTTCCCCCATTCTCTCTGACCCCCATTTCAAGGGGGAGGGCGGGGGTGGGGGCTGCGCTTCTCTTGCAGCAACGACCGTCGACGGGCTCGCGACCCGCGGTCGGCCCCTCACCCCAACCCTCTCCCCGAACCGGGAGAGGGGGCCAGAGTCGGAGGGGATCGGAGGAGTGGCGAGGAGCGAGGCTTGAGGTAGGACGGGCGTCGAGGTCAGCGCGGGGCTGAGCAGAAAAGCTGCCAGCTACCTCAGCGCATAACGTGTCGCATCCGTATCCTCGAAGGACACCCCTCGACAACCCTCGGACGACACATGACTACGAACGCTCCTGCGAGCGCTCCCTCCAACACCGATCTCGGCGAACTGACCTTCCGGAGCGACCTCCGGAATGTGGCGATCATCGCGCACGTCGACCATGGCAAGACCACCCTCGTCGACGCGATGCTGAAGCAGTCGGGCCAGATCGATACGCGCGTGGAGATGCCGGACCGGGTCATGGACTCCAATGACCTGGAGCGCGAGAAGGGCATCACGATCCTCGCGAAGAACACCGCGGTCCGGTACGGCGATGTGAAGATCAACATCATCGACACCCCCGGCCACGCCGACTTCGGTGGCGAGGTGGAGCGCGGGCTCACGATGGTGGACGGCGTCTTCCTGCTGGTCGACGCGTCCGAGGGCCCCCTGCCGCAGACGCGCTTCGTCCTCCGCAAGGCGCTCGAGGGGCGCCTGCCTGTCATCCTCGTGGTCAACAAGATCGACCGCCCGGACGCCCGTATCAAGGAAGTCGTGGACGAGGTCTACGAGCTCTTCCTCGATCTGGAGGCGGACGAGGAGCAGTTCGACTTCCCCATCGTCTACACCAACGCCCGCGCCGGCACGGCGACCCTGGACCCGGAGGTCCCCGGCACCGACCTGAAGCCCCTGCTCGACCTGCTCGTGGAGCGTATCCCCGCTCCGCGATACCAGGCCGGCCACGGTCTGCAGGCGCTGGTCACCAACCTGGACGCGTCGCCGTACGTCGGACGCCTCGCGTTGTGCCGCGTGATCAACGGCACGGTCCGCCGAGGTCAGATGGTCTCGTGGTGCCGCCGCGACGGCAGCATCGAGCAGGCTCGCCTCGGCGAGCTGTACGTCACTGAAGCCCTCGAGCGCGTCGAGGTGGAGTCAGCGGACCCGGGCGAGATCATCGCCGTCGCCGGCATCGCGGACATCACCATCGGCGAGACGCTCGCGGACTTCGATGACCCCCGGCCGCTGCCGGTGATCCGCGTGGACGAGCCGAGCCTCTCCATGCTCGTCGGCATCAACACGTCGCCGCTCGCGGGGCGCGAGGGCACGCTGCTGACCGCGCGCCTGCTCCAGAACCGCCTGCAGGCTGAACTCGTCGGCAACGTCTCGCTCCGCGTGCTGGACTCGGACCGTCCGGATGCCTGGATCGTGCAGGGTCGCGGCGAGCTGCAGCTCGCCGTCCTCGTCGAGACGCTCCGCCGCGAGGGCTTCGAGCTCACGGTCGGCCGTCCGGAGGTCGTCACGCGCATCGTGGACGGCAAGGTCCACGAGCCCGTGGAGGCGCTGACCGTCGACATTCCCGAGGACTACCTCGGCGCGGTGTCGCAGTTGCTTGCGATCCGCAAGGGGCAGATGACGCGCACCATCAACCACGGCACCGGGCGCATCCGCCTGGACTACGTGATTCCCTCGCGGGGGCTCATCGGCTTCCACACGGAGTTCCTGACGGAGACGCGTGGCACCGGCCTCGCCCACCACGTGTTCCACGGCTACGCCCCGTGGTCCGGTGACCTCCGCACGAGGCAGAACGGCGCGCTGGTGGCGGACCGCCGCGGTCCGGCGACCTCGTACGCCATCATGGCCCTCCAGGAGCGCGCGACGCTCTACACGCCTCCCGGCACCGAGGTCTACGAGGGCATGATCGTGGGCGAGAACTCCCGCGCGGACGACATGGACGTCAACATCACGCGCGAGAAGAAGCTCAACAACATGCGCGACTCCACGGCGGAGAAGACCGAGAAGATGACCCCGCCGAAGACCTTCTCGCTGGAGCAGGCCCTGGAGATGCTCCGCGAGGACGAGTGCCTGGAGATCACGCCGAAGTCCGTGCGTCTCCGCAAGGTGGTCCTGGACCAGAACCAGCGCGCCCGCCTCGCAAAGTCCGGCCGCAACTAGCGGGACTGCTCGCGCCGCGAGGCCGATCCACCGAGGGGGCTACCCCGCTGCGGCGGCCTCGGGCGGGCGTTCTGCCGCCTCGCGCTCCGCGCGCCGGACGCGGGTGCCGACGAACCACGCGACGAAGAACCCGAGGGTGATGGGGACGAACATCCCCGCAGCCAGCGAGGTCACGCCCGGCTCGAAGACCATGCTGTAGATCACGTTGTAGCCGGACGACAGCGCCATCTGCACGAACATCAGCGTGGAGGACGCCACGCCGGCGATGTGCGGGAACGGCACGAGGGCGCCCGCCATCGCGGAGGGCCTCGACAGGCCGATGCCGATCGCCTGGACGAACGTGGCCACGATCACGATCAGCGGATGCTCCACGCCCGCGAGCACGAGGAGCAGGAGCATGCCTGCCGCCGCCCCGGCGATCGTCGCGCCCGCCATCACGATGTGGTGCCCCTTGTACTTCCCGACGAGGCGGCTGGACGTGGTGGCGCCCGCCATGAAGCCGAGGGCCATGAACCCGAAGGCGAACCCGAACGCCGTGGGCGAGACGCCCATGTGGTCGATGAGCACGAACGAGGACGTCGAGACGAACAGCAGCTGTCCGCTGAACATCAGCCCCATCACCAGGGCGAAGCCGAGGAAGGTCGGGCTGGTGAGCAGCGTCCGGTAGTCGCCTCGAAGGCCCGCCCGCGACGGCGCCCTCGGTGGCCGCGTCTCGCCGAGGGTGACCGCGTACCACGAGGCGAAGAACACCCCGAACCCCGCGAGGACCACGAACACGGCGCGCCACCCGGCGGCAGAGGCGATCGCCCCGCCGATGATTGGCGCGATCGCGGGCGCGAGGGGCATGACGATCGCCTGGTAGCCGATCATCTTCGTCGCGCCCTCGCGAGAGAACAGGTCCAGCACCATCGCGTTCGCGAGCGCCGGTCCCACGCCGCCGCCGAGCCCTTGCAGCACCCGCCCCGCGATGAGCATCTCCGCCGAAGTCGCCGAGAGGCACATGATCCCGCCGAGCACGTAGATGCTCAGCCCGATGAACAGGATCGGCCGCCGTCCCCACTTGTCCGAGGCTGGCCCGTAGACCAGTTGCGACGCCGCGAACGACACCAGGAAGAGCGTCACCCCCAGCGTCAGGAACGCCTCGGTGCTGCCGAACTCATCCACGATGTCAGGCATCGAGGGCAGGAACGTGTCGACGGAGATCGGCGCGGTGGCGCTGAGCGCGATCAGGAAGATCGCGATGCGCAACGTCGGCTCACGCCGAACGAAGGGCATCGAGGGGGATGAGCTCAAGGGGCAGTCCTGTCCGGAGTGAATCGGAGCAGGGTACGCCCGTGTGGCTTACCTCGCATTAGTGCCCGAGCTGGTCGCGGGAGGGTCAGTGAGGTTCGAGGCTCGTGCGGCGCTTCGAGAGCCTGCGCAACCGCTCCTCGACCCCCTCCGACCTCTGACCCCCTCTCCCGGCTCGGCGGGAGAGGGTTGGGGTGAGGGCAACCCACCGTCGAGCAACCTCGACGGGCGGACGGCTCCCCCGACGCCCTGCCCGAGAGGCGACCTACCCCACGGGCTCCATCACGGAGCGCGCCACCGTCCCCGCCATCATGTCCGCGAACGCCTCGTTGATCTCCGGCATTGGGCGCTTCTTGGAAACGAGGTCGTCCAGGTTCAGCTTCCCGTCCATGTACAGGTCCACGTAGACGGGGATGTCGTACTGGAGCTTGGCGGAGCCGAAGAAGGAGCCGATCAGGCGCTTCTCGCCGAGGAAGGCGAGGCCGGGGATCGTGATGCTGTCGCCCACCACGCCGACGATCACGGCGGTGCCACCTCGGCGGACCATCCCGAAGGCCTGCTCGCTCGTCCTGCCGAGGCCGATCGCCTCGAAGGCGTAGTCGAGGCGGTCGTTCGTCAGGCGGCGTACCTCCTCCACGGCGTCGACCTCGGCGGCGTTCACGAAGTCCGTCATGCCGAACTTCGCGCCAAGCTCCGCCTTCGATGCCACCGTGTCGACGCCGATGATCCGTCGCGCCCCCGCGAGGCGGGCGCCCTGCACCACGTTGAGCCCTACCCCGCCGAGGCCGATGACCGCGACGTCGGAGCCGGCCTCCACCTTCGCCGTGCGCAGGGCCGCGCCAACGCCGGTCGTGACGCCGCACCCGACGAGGCAGATGCGGTCCAGCGGTGCGTCTTCGCGGACCTTCACGACGCCCCGCTCGGGCATGAGCGAGTACTGCGCGTAGCCACCAACGCCGATGCCCTGCTGGACGGGGTTGCCGCCCTCGTCACGGAGGCGAGGTGAGGAGCCGTTGAACAACCGGTCCGGGTAGTCCGAGCGCTCGCAGATCTGAGGCTGGCCGCGCACGCAGAAGTAGCAGGCGCCACAGTTTGGCTTGAAGGCGCACACCACGTGGTCGCCCTCGACCACGCTCATCACCCCGGGGCCCACGGCCTCCACGATGCCGCCTACCTCGTGCCCGAGGATGACCGGGGCGGGGAGGGCGCCCGCCTTCGCGCGGTTCACCGTGTGGTAGTCGGAGTGGCAGACGCCACAGGCCACCACCCGCACGAGGACCTCGCCGGCGCGAGGCTCGTCGAGGGTGATGTCTTCCATGGAGATCGGCTCCGGACCTCGGAGGACGGCGGCTCGCATTACGGGACTCCTGTTCTCGGCGTGCGCCGGGTCTAGTCAGTGTCGTCACGGTCGCTATCATGCCCGCGGAGGAGCGAGGGGCTCGGATTGGTCGGCAGCCTGCGGTCGACCCCGTAGACGACGCGCGCGGAGTCTACGTCCAGAACGGCCGCAGTGGTTCCTGTCGCAGTTCCTGTCGGGGGACGGCCGTTCACGCGGCCGTAACGTGACAGTCATGCTGGTGTCTCATGCCTCGCCGAATATCTGCTTATGACGGACGCAGCGCGATCCTTCCGGCAGCACTCCAGCCCGGCACCGACGACGCCACCTCGAGCGCGCGTCGTCCCGAGCGCCTCGGGCCAGCGGCCCTCGCAGTACCGCATGCCGCAGATGCGGGCGGGGACGCGGGTGCCCGGCCAGCAGCGCGCGGGTCAGCGGCGCACGCAACAGTTGCGCGGATAGCCCTCGCCATTCCCGCCTCCGCGATCGCTACCGTGGGCGCATGACCAACCTCTTCGAGGGCTACGAGCCCGGACGCGGCCCGGACGAGATGTTCACCACCGACGGGCAGGTGCGTCCGGCCTATCGAGGGCTGCACGCGCGCATGAGCGCGTGGGACGCGGACACCTACGTCCGTCGCCAGGACATCGCCGACATCGAGACGATGAACGGCGGGATCACCTTCACTGTCTACAACGACGAGTCCGGCACCGAGCGCATCTTCCCGTTTTCGCTGGTGCCTCGGATCATCGTGCCCAGTGAATGGCGACGGCTGGAGGCGGGCCTCCAGCAGCGCGTGACCGCGCTCAACCGCTTTCTCACGGACATCTACAGCGATCAGCACTGCCTCCGTGACGGCGTCGTGCCGGCCGAGCTCGTCCTCGACCACCCGGCCTACCGCGCGCGGATGCGAGGGTTCACCCCACCGCTCGGCGTCTATGCGCACATCGCGGGGATCGATCTCGTCCGCGACGCGGACGGCGTGTTCAAGGTACTGGAGGACAACCTCCGCACGCCCTCGGGCGTCTCGTACGTGATCGAGAACCGCCGCACGATGCTGAACACGGTGCCGGACCTGTTCCCGGACGGGCGCGTGGAGCCGGTGGACGACTACCCCGAGCGCCTCTCCGAGATGGCGGTCGCCGTCCGGCCGGAGGGCATCCCGGCGGACCAGGTGAGGACGGTCATCCTCACCCCCGGCGCCTACAACTCCGCCTACTTCGAGCATTCCTTCCTCGCGCGGCAGATGGGCGTCGAGCTCGTCGAGGGGCGTGACCTCGTCGTCGACAACCACCGCGTCTACCTCCGCGCCACCTCGGGCCTCGAGCGCGTCGATGTGATCTATCGCCGCGTCGATGACGACTTCCTCGACCCGGTGGAGGTCCTGCGGGACAGCATGCTCGGCGTCGCGGGCCTCGTGGGGGCGTACCTCGCCGGCAACGTCACGATCGTGAACGCGATTGGCACCGGCGTGGCGGACGACAAGACCACCTACCGCTTCGTCCCGGACCTGATCCGCTACTACCTCGGCGAGGACGCGATCATCCCCAACATCGAGACGTACACCGGGTGGCGTGAGGACGACCTCGAGTTCATGGTCGAGCACCTCGAGGAGCTCGTGCTGAAGCCCTCGGACGGCTCGGGCGGATACGGCATCATCGTCGGGCCGCAGGCCTCGAAGGAGACGCTGGACGCCGCGCGCCTCCGCATCCGCGAGGAGCCCCGGAAGTGGATCGCCCAGCCCACGCTGGAGTTCTCCACGATCCCGTCGTTCAACGGCGAGCGGCTGGAGCCGCGACGCGCCGACCTCCGCCCGTTCATCGTCACCGGCGAGTCCTCGTGGGTGCTCCCCGGCGGCCTCACGAGGGTGGCCGCGACGCGCGAGTCCTACATCGTGAACTCCTCGCAGGGTGGCGGCTCAAAGGACACCTGGATCCTCCGAGCCGAACCTGCGGCTGCGGACGGGGAGGCCTGACGTGCTCGCGAGGACCGCGGAGAACCTCTACTGGCTCGGCCGCTACCTCGAACGGGCGGAGGGGGTCGCGCGCCTCGCGGACGTGAACCTCCAGGCGTCCACGGAGCAGCTCGCCGGCACCGCCACTGATGCGTGGGAGGCAGTCATCGCCACCCTCGGCGCCCAGGAGGCGTACGACGCGGCACAGGCCCGGGCGATGCAAGCGCGGAGCCAGTTCCAGATGACGAGCGATGTCGTGTTCCAACAGCAGACATCCGCCCCCGGCGATCCCCCGATGCCTCCCCTCGTGAGTCCCGAAGAGTTCCTCATCTTCTCGACGCAGAACCCGATCTCGCTCGTCTCGACGATCGGGATCGCCCGGAGCCTCGCCCGAGAGACCCGGGAGTACCTTTCGCGCGAGGTGTTCGAGGAGATCAACCGTCTCTACCTCACGACGAGCCGGGCATCCGCCCAGCAGGCACTCCCCGCGCTCTACGCGAACGTGAAGCGCTCCGTCGCCGCCATCCTCGGCATGTTCGACAACACCGTCGTCCTCTCCGAGGGGCGCGAGTGGTTCCGCGTCGGCCTGTTCCTGGAGCGGGCGGACATGACCGCGAGGATCATCGACGCGAAGTACTTCGTCCTCCTGCCCACCGTGCAAGACGTGGGCGGCCCCATCGACCGCTACCAGTGGATGGCCGTGCTCCGCTCTGCGAGCGCGCTGGAGGCGTTTCGGAAAGAGCATCGAGGCCCGGTCACCGGCCCCCGCGTCGTCTCGATGCTGATGTTCGACCGCAACTTCCCGCGGAGCCTCGCGTTCTCCGTGGCAGCGCTTCGCCGCCACTTCGAGCGTGCGACCCGTGACACCCCGGACACGCGGGTGATCCGCGCGGCCCGCGAGGTCGCCCTCATCGAGCTCGACCTGAGAGCAGCGGACGCGGACAACCTCGTCTTTCGCGGGCTCCACGAGTTCCTCGACGAGTTCGAGGTGCGCCTCAACGCCATCGACCTCGCGCTCCAGGAGGACATCTTCCGCGCGCGTCCGGACGGCATCGAGGCCAACGCGGGCTCCGAGGAGAGCGCGGGCTAGGCACGGGCCACGCTCAGTCGCGTGTCCTCGGACGCTCACGTGAGCGCACCGTACGATGCATCCTTGGCATTCTTGCGAACGGGTAGGCCGCGCGGTCGCCCTCGGACAGTGGGAGATGACCGATGACGTTCTGCCTCGGCATGCGCTGCGAGGAAGGCCTGTTCGCCCTCGCGGACACGCGGATCACCAGCGGTACGGAGACCTCCACCGCCCGCAAGATCTCCATCCACCAGTACAACCAGCACTCCATGTTCATCATGACGAGCGGCCTGCGCTCGATCCGTGACAAGGCGATCACCTACTTCGAGGAGCGCCTGAGGAACGCCGAGGAGATCGGCCGGATGTACCTGGCCGCCAACGCGCTGGCGGAGGAGATCCGAAACGTCCGCACGGAGGACATGGAGTGGTTGATCCAGGGAGGCCTGCTCTTCGACCTCCACTGCATCTTCGGCGGTCAACTCGCCGAGGATGACGTGCCGCACATGTACCTGATCTACCCCGAAGGCAACTGGGTGGAGGTCCGGTCGGGCACGCCCTTCGTGATCATCGGCGAGTCGCGGTACGGCAAGCCGGTGGTGGACCGCACCTGGCGCCACGACCGCAGCCTCGCGGACGCCATGCGCATCGCCCTCCTCGCGTTCGACGCCACGAGGACGAGCGCGTCCGACGTGGACTACCCGGTGGACTCCGTCCTCTACCGCGCCGACTCGTTCGAGATCCGCGAGCAGCGCTTCAGTCGCGACGACCTCGTCCCCCTCCAGGACTTCTGGCAAAACGCCATCTTCGACGCCGTCGAGGAAGCCGAGCCCACCACCCGCCCCCTCTTCAGCCGACTCGACGCCGCGCCTCCTGCCCGCACCCGCTACGGCGACAGCGACTGAGGTCGATTCCGCCCCCCAACTCCGCCGCCTCCGAATCGGAGCGTGCCGGAGCCAGAGATGGCCGGCGTTGGAGAGGGGGCAGAATCGGCGCGAGGGGTACGCTGGTTGGGCACCTCAGCCGCGAGAGGCGTCGCCATGTCCGTGTCCCCCGCCGACCGCCCTGCCATCGACGAAGCGCTCCGCGCCTTCGGGATCACCGCGCCCGCGAACGTCGAGGTCCTCGAAGGGGGCGCGGCCAACGAGCACTGGCGCGTGGACGTGCCCGGCGAGGGCGCTCGCGTGCTGCGGCGATACCACCGACGTCAGACGCAGGCCTCCGTCGCGTACGAGCACCGGCTGCTCCAGTTCCTCCACGAGCGCGGCTGGCCCGTTGCGCCGGCGATTGTCGCCTCGGGCGGATCGCAGCTGGAGACAGACTCCGGGAGGTGGGCGCTGTTCCCGTTCCGGGACGGCGAGCCGCCCGTCCTCGACCAGCGCACGATGCAGCGCAAGGGCTCGCTGCTGGCGCTGCTGCACGCCGACCTCCGCGACTGGGGCGAGGGCCAGCGGCCCGGCTTCGGGCGCATCACGGACCTCGACACTCCGCTCCGCCTCGATGGGTTCGCCGACTTCCACGCCCTCGTCGCCTGGTTCGCCCTCACCGACCCGGAGCGCGCCGCGAAGCTGGAGGACATGCGCGACCTGGTCGTCGCGCTCCTCGGACAGCTCGGGTACAACGAGCTGCCGGACGACGTTGTCTACTTCGAGTGCCTCGGCAACAACATCCTGTTCGAGGGCAACGACGTCACCGCGCTCCTCGACTTCGACCTCGCGCACCGCGACGCGCGCGTCGCGGACATCGGCCGCTCGCTCGTCACCGACGCGTGGATGGACGGCTGGCAGCTCCACGCCTTCATCGCGGGCTACCAGGCCCACGCCGAGCCGCAGCTCACCCCCACCGAGGCGACCCTCGTCGCGCCGATGATGCTCGCCGCCGAGTTCTGGACCACCTGCATCGCCCTCGCCATCAGCGACCGGCATCCCTCGCCCTGGCTCGCGGACTCGATCCGCACCGCCATCGATGAGCGGCTCCCGAAGCTGGAGGCCGCCCAGGCGGAACTGGCGCGGGTGATCAAGGCAGCCGCGGGGTACCCGCACCTGTAGGGTCGCCCTCAGTCCCCCGTGTGCTTCGAGGCGTCGACGGGCGCCTCGTCACGGTCGTTGCCGCGCCCGCCGGGCCAGAGGTCGCGGGCGCCGAGGCCGATCCACAGCATCGCGCCGACGCCGGTGACCACGATCCACGCCTGCAGCATGAGGTGGGAGCCGAGGGCGAACGCTCCGGCCTCGCTGCGGGGCGCGCCGATGGCGACAAGCGCCTCCGTCACGGCGAGCTCGTACGGGCCGATGCTCCACGGGGTGAGGGGGAGCGAGACGATGAGGTTGGCTGCGATCATCAGGATGAGGGCCTGCGGCATGTCCAGGTCCAGGCCGAACGCCTTCGCCAGCAGGAAGTAGACCCCCACCTCCACGATCCACGCGAACAGCGAGATCCCCACCACCCGTGCCGCCTCGGCGTTCGTGCCGAGCGAGGCCATCCCGTCCACGAAGTCGGGGAGGCGAGCCTCCAGCGGTCGAGCGATGCGCTCCGGGAGCCGCTCGAAGATGTGGTTGGTCCATCGCTCGACCGCATCTCGCGAACGCACGAGGACGACCATCGCGCCGAAGAGCACGACGGCGGACCCACCGACGAGGCCGACGAGCGGGCGCAACACAGGCGGCAGGTCGGCCATCAGCAACGCGACCACCAGCAGGATGGCGAACGCGAACAGGTCCAGCACGGACTCGACGACGAACACGCTGCTCGCCAGCAGGCTCCGAGGGATCCCGAAGCGCTTCGCCGGCACCTCGACACGCAGCAGGTCCCCCGCGCGGAGCGGGAGGAGCGAGTTGGCCATGTTCGCGACGAGGAACACGCCCGCGAGCGGCGCGATGGGAGCCTCCGGCCGTCCGAGGAAGTGCCACCACCGCCACGCGTGCAGCACCTTGGAGGCCGTGAACGCGATGAGGGCGATGAGCGCCCAGCAGAGGTCGATCTTCCCCAGCTGCTCGATCACCTCGCCGGTGTCGACCCGCCAGAAGAAGACGGCGAGTGCGCCCACGGCGAAGCCGACCTGCAGGAGCCCTCGCGCGATGCTCTTGCCCAACCGCACGTCCCGTCGAGGGCGCCACGCTCCGGAGCCGACCGTCCGAGATGGCCCGGGCCCTCATCCGACCGAGGCGCCGCCACGCTCGGGTCGGATCCACGGTACGCGGGCGAGGCGGCTACGTGCGCCCGCGGAGGGTGATCGCGGTGGCACCCCTGGGTCCTCTGCAGGCGGGAACGTGGTAGCCTGAGGGCCAACACACCGGTACACGGTGAGCCGCTGGGGGGGCCGCAAGGCTGAGATCCGTAAGGACCACCCCGGGAACCTGACCTCGGTAATGCGAGCGTAGGGAAGCGGAGCGAGCGATGGCGGATCCCCTCTCAGGACACCCGACTCTCTCTATTCCGGCACCCTCCCTCGGGACCGGCCTCGTCGAGGCGCGCCTCGTGAGGATCACGCGACCGACGGGCAGCGTTCGGCGGCACACGCCGTGTCGTACCCGTCCGATGGAGGTCGCACATGATCATGGAGATCGAGTGCCTGGCGAACCCGCCCGGCACGCCTGACAGCAAGTACGCCCACGTCGAGGCGGCGATCGCCGTCATCCAGCAGTCCGGCCTCCCGTACGAGGTCGACGCGCTCGGCACGACTGTCGAGGGCGATCCGGATGCCATCTGGGCCCTCGGTCGTGCTGTCCACGAGGCATGCCTGAACGCGGGTGCTGACTCCGTGGTCTCGGTCGTGAAGTTCGCCCAGTCTCGCGACGCCGCCACGGGCGCGACGATGGCGTCGCTCACCGGGAAGTTCCGGTAGCCCTCGATGCTCGCGCGGTTCGCCGTCCGATACGCGCCCGCGGCGCTGTTCCTCGTGGCCCTGGTGGTCGCGTGGGACCTCGCCGTGCGCGTGTTCGACCTGCAGCCGTACCTGCTGCCCTCGCCGGGGCGGGTGTGGGAGGCCTTCCTCGAGGTCCGCGGCACCCTGCCCGCGCACATCCGCACGACGATGACGGAGGCCGTCCTCGGCCTCGCCCTCGCGTGCGTCCTCGGCACCACGATCGCGGCACTGCTGGCGGGGTTCGCGCCGCTGCGGCGGGCGGTCTACCCGCTGCTGGTGCTGTCCCAGAACGTCCCGATGATCGTGATGGCGCCGCTGATCGTGGTGTGGTTCGGCTTCGGCATCATGCCGAAGGTGTTCACCGTGGCCATGATCTGCTTCTTCCCGATCGTCGTCTCCACCACGGACGGGCTGCTGCGGGCGGACCGCGACCTCGTGGACCTCGCACGGTCGTTTGGCGCGAGCCGCCTCCAGGTGCTGCGCAGCATCCTGGTGCCCAGCGCCGTGCCCTCCTTCTTCGCCGGACTGCAGATCAGCGCGACGTACGCCGTGCTGGGGGCGGTCATCGCGGAGTGGGTGGGCGCGAAGGACGGGCTGGGGTTGTTCATCACGCGGTCGCAGACGGCGTTCCGCGTGGACCGCGTGTTCGTCGCCGTGGTGGTCATCGCCGCGGTGAGCATCCTGCTGTTCGCCCTGGTGCACCTGGCCGCACGCCTCGCGATGCCGTGGCAGTACGCCCACGGCAGCCCGGAGGGCGCCAGCGGCAGGCATGAGTCACCCAACCAGAACTCGGAGGAACCGAATGAGTACGAGCCTGAGTCCGCAGCCGCCAGCCCGGTCGCGAGCGCACCTGCTGGGACGCCTGCTGGCCCGACGCCCCTGGGCGCTGGCCCTGCTACTGGTGTCCTCGCTGGCCCTGGTCGCGTGCGGGAGCAACGAGGACGGCGAACCGACTGAGACCGCGACCGCGGAGTCCGAAGCGACCGGCACCGCCTCCCCGACCGGTACGGCCGAGGGGACCTCGACGCCCTCGGGTGACCTCACGGACGTTACGCTGATGCTGAACTGGACGCCCAACGCCCAGCACGCCGGCATCTACATGGCCGTCGCGAACGGTTGGTACGAGGAAGCCGGCCTCAACGTGGAGATCGTGGAGCCGGCGACGGCAGGTGTCGACCAGGTGGTCGGCACCGGCGGGGCGGACTTTGGCATCTCCGTGGCGGAGTCCGTCCTCCCCGCCCGCGCGGCCGGCGTCCCCGTGGTCTCGATCGCGGCGATCCTGCCGTACAACGACTCGTCCTTCATGGCCCTCGCCGACTCCGGCATCACTCGCCCCGCGGACTTCGAGGGCAAGACGTACGGTGGCTACGGCGGCCCGTTGGAGACGGAGCTGCTGCGGACCCTCGTCGCCTGCGACGGTGGCGACCCCGATGCCGTCGAGATGGTGGAAGTCGGCAACGTCGACTACCTCGCCGGCATGGAGCAGGGGCGCTTCGACTTCGTCTGGGTGTTCGAGGGCTGGGACGCCCTCCGCGCCCGCGAGGTCGAGGGCAAGGACATCACCACGGTGAAGTTCGTGGACTGGCTGGACTGCATCCCGGACTGGTACACGCCGGTCTTCACCACCTCCGAGGAGATGATCGCGGACCATCCGGACACCATCCGCGCCTTCCTGGAGGCCACCACGCGAGGCTACGAGGGCGCGATCGCCGACCCCTCGGCGGCGGCGGACGCTCTCCTTGCCGCAGCGCCCGAGCTGGACGAGGCGCTCGTGCGTGCCGCGGTGGAGTACCACGCGCCGAAGTTCGTGGGTGAGGGGCCGTGGGGCACACAGGACCCGGAGGTCTGGTCGGCCTTCGCGGACTTCCTCCTGGATGCCGGCCTGCTGGAGGAGCCCGCGGACACGCCGGCTGCGTTCACGAATGACTTCCTCCCGTAGTCGGAGGCAAGCGCGATGACTGACCCGGCCATCCCCCCTCCGGCCATCCACGTCGAGGACGTGACCCTCACCTTTGGTGGGGGCACGCCCGTCCGCGCCCTGCAGGACGTGAGCCTGAGGGTGGAGCCGGGACAGTTCGTGAGCCTCGTCGGGCCCAGCGGGTGCGGGAAGAGCACCCTGCTTCGCATCCTCGCCGGCCTCGCCCGCCCTCAGCGCGGCGAGGCCGCCATCGAGGGTATCTCGGCCATGGGACGACCCGGCCTCGCCGCGTTCATGCCGCAGCGCGACCTGCTGCTGCCGTGGCGTCGTGCGGTCGCCAACGCGGCGCTCGGCGCGGAGCTGGCGGGTGTACCGGCCGCGGAAGCCCGCGCGGAGGCTCGACGCCTCCTCCCGCAGTTCGGCCTCGAGGGGTTCGAGCGCGCCTGGCCGGCGCAGCTGTCCGGGGGGATGCGTCAGCGGCTCGCGCTGCTGCGCACGTGCCTGTTGCCTCGCGACGTCATGTTGCTCGACGAGCCGTTCGGCGCGCTGGACGCGATCACGCGGCGCGAGATGCAGCAGTGGCTGCAGGCGGTCTGGCAGGAGCACCGCCGGACGGTGCTCCTCGTCACCCACGACGTCGAGGAGGCACTCGTCCTCTCCGACGTCGTCTTCGTCATGTCGCCCCGGCCCGGGCGCATCGTGCACCGGGTGGAGGTCCCCCTGCCTCGCCCGAGGACCTCGGACGACACGGCGACGACGGACTTCGCCGCGCGCAAGGCGCAGCTATTGCGGGCGCTCGAGACCGCCGGCAACACGGCGCCGGTGGGGATTGCCTCGGCTACGCCGCCGGCTTGAGCCGGTCGATCATCGACCGAAGCTCGCCGAGGTCGCGGCGTGTCGCCTGCTGCGCCCGGTCGAGGATCGCCTCGACATCATTCGACGGAGCGCCCGAGCGGAGGGCCGTCCGGGCTGCCTCGATCAGCAGTCCAATCGCGACCATGTCCTGCAGGACGCCGTCGCGCAGCTCGTAGGCCAGGTAGCCGTAGTTCGCAGTCATCATGTCCCAAAACCCCAGCCGTCGCCCGCCTCGCGACACTTAAGGAGCCAACCCCTGCTCCACACCAGTAGAACGTTGCCCTTCCGGAAGCGATCCGCGTGTTTGTCAGGAGAAACCCTGATCTTCGAAGCCTGGGTGGCGACCCTCTAGCCGAGGGTTCGCGGCCGCTACCGATGTCTATCGGAGCGCGCGTGCTCTCCTCTGATTCTGCTCTGGTTGTTCGTGGAGGAAGCACGGAGGCCGACGCCGGGGCCCAGCCTCCCAATCCTGATGCTCACCTGCACGCAACCACGTTCTCTACCTCGACTAGGAAAATGGCTAGTGCGTTGGCACGGAGTGTCAGCGACTATGCTCCGAGGAGTCATCGATGGCCCAGCCCCGGATCACGCGCGCATTGCCGCGTATCACCGAGCGACAGTGGCAGGTCGCGGAGCTGGTTGCGCTCGGGTACGGAAACCAGGCGATCGCGGACGAGCTCGGGATCGGCGTGGGCGGGGTCAAGTACCACCTCTCGGAGATCCTCCACCGCGTCGGGCTCGCCGGGCGCGAGGAGGTGGGCGAGTGGTTCCGGGCGGAGCGGCTCGCCCGAGGCAACGCGGTCTCGGAGTCGGTCTTCGCGCCGCGGGTGGCGCCGCCTGAGCTGGTTGCGATGAGCCGGGAGCAGGACTGGCCGCTCGGGCTCCTCGACCGGGCGATGGAGCTGCAGGTGGCGGCGGAGCAGGTGGAGCGCTGGCTCGCCCGCTCCGCGACCCGCGCCGAGGTCGAGCGCTGGCTGGACGACCACGAGCGGCTGATGTTCGGCACGCTCCGCGTCCGGCAGGCGACCTGGCTGGACAACGAGGCGATCGCGGAGACGTACGCGCACGCTCCCGAGCCTGACGGGGAGTGGATGGTCACCTTCGAGCGCGGGCCGTACTCCTTCGCCCAGTCCCGGTTGCAGGAGCGCCCCCACGTCCAGGTGGTGGAAGACCGTGGCGTGATCCTCGGCGCGGTGTCGCGCGCCTACCCTCGGCTCCGCGTCGCCGGTGAGCTGTACCCGTTCGAGTACCAGAGCGGCTTCGTCGTCCGCTCGGAGGCGCGGGGATGGGGTGTCTCTCGCCTGATCAGCCACGTCCCGCGGCCATCCTCGGCGTGGCCAGCGAACGCGTCGTTCTACCTCGTGCGTCCGAAGAACATGGGTGGTCACTCCTGGCTCCGCGCGAAAGGACGCACCACCGCCATCCTCGCGGACGACGCGACCGAGGACGTCCCCGGGGTGCCGGTCACCGTGCACCACCTGGTGGGGACGCGCTACGAGGACGGCGGCGACGCCACCGGGATCCGCCCCGCGGAGCGCGCGGACCTCGATCGGTGCGCGACGCTGATCGTGGCGCGACGCGAGGGGTTCGATTTCGTTGCGCCGGCCACGGCATGGACGCTCGACGAGCGGTTGTCCTCGGCCGGTGCGGCCCCACGCGACGTGTTCTGGCCGCACGTGTACGGCTATGGCGACTTCTTCGTCCTCGAACGGGACGGTCGCATCGTGGCGTGCGCGGGCCTCTGGGACGCGGGGCGCGACCTCCGTGAGGTCTGGCGCCACCAGGCGACGGGCCGCCGGCGCGTCGTCGACAGCACGATGGTGCTTGACCCGGGGTTCGAGGATGGCTGCGAGGCGGACTTCGTCCGGCTGCTGGACTACCTGGCGGAACGCAGCGACGGTCTGGGACG
>Ga0265293_10006936_pt1 | contig 17762 bp, 32 predicted proteins | sample Munlanlewell138R_FD_192505 | JGI IMG/M metagenome (GOLD analysis project Ga0265293, IMG submission 192505) | Leachate microbial communities from a municipal landfill in Southern Ontario, Canada - Leachate well 138R | ecosystem: Engineered > Solid waste > Landfill > Unclassified | place: Canada...
GTCCATGATAGAGCTTCAAAGCCCGCCTCATTATATGTAGCCGGGAGTGTTGCAGAAATATGTAAAGTTGCTCCTGCAATAGTCCCGAAGTCGTCACAAGTAGCTAGTGCCATGTTATTCTCCTTTTATTGTGTTATTCAAATTATACCATATTGCTAACATAGCTTATTATATGGTATTGTTACGGGCGTGATGTAATGCCCTTTGTTGTCGTTAAATCCTGCGCTTGCGTATGGTTGTGAGTCTATTCTTATATTTGAAGTAGATATCACCGTGCCTCTTGCAAACGCATCAATTATTTTTTGCGCGATTGTAGCCGGGATAATAGATCCTACCCCATCTGATATAACTATGTTTATCTGTATAATGCCTCTATGCCATGATATATCTTTCACCCCTATATTTGCAGGAGCGACCGGCATTATGTGGACTTCTAAGTATTGATTTGGTATTGTGTCTTGTGATACGTTCGGATAGAATATATCCGGCAAATCTTCTCTTGTTTCTAAATAAGTAAAAATAGACTGTAATAAAACATCATACTGCACGCCATTCCTTTATAATAAAAGATTTTATCTCTTGGATTGTTAATCTTACCATACCTCCGGGGGCTTGTTTACTCCACCCATACTCTAATGGTACAATATAAGGCAGATTATTAGCAATGTAGAAAACTTTACCCGCTGATTGTGATGCGACTAAATTAGATTGAGATTTAGCCATTGCCTCATCTGTGTTATCTGTTATATCAGATGACGGAATAGATATAGTCGGTATCCAGTTGCCTTTTGCCCGTCCTGTATCTCTTGGCGTGCGCGAAATTATTAAATCCGCTGCTTTAGAGTTGATAGCTATTACCGCGTCATCAATGCTTAGCTTCGTTCTCGCTGCGTATGCTGATAGCCCTTTGCCGAAACTCATCGTCTTATCTGCACTTTATAGATTAAGATTGTATCTCCGGGATTAATTGTATCCACCGATATAACTTCATATACAATAGAATTATCAACTATTTTATCACTCACAATAACTTCGTCATAGGTTAAGATTTTTTTGTCTGTAGCCTTGATTAGATTGCCATCTATTTCGTTTGCTTTATATCCTAAAGATACGCCTATTATATTGGTATCAGTATAGCTTATAGTTGGATTCCAATTATCACCACTTTTTGTTGCTCGACGTCTTATGATCGTTCTCCCAAATCTGTCGATTAGAGATATAGCCGTATTTGCTAAGGTTGAATAATCATAAGCTGCCATTTGTTAAAACTCCAAAAGCTCTGCGACTAGGTCTGTGCCACTTGTAATAGCAATTGTACCTGATAGATATTCGTAAATAGTGTCTGTTGCGATTGCCACAGATGCCCCTGCTGCGATTGAGCCTACTGCATAACCGCCAGTAACATCAACAGAGCCAATACCTTTAACCGGTACGGTTGTACCACTAGCACCATCTATAACAGGGGTTAATGCTCCTGCTGTAGCATTGTTTAGTATCAATATTTGGCTAATGCCCTGCCGATAGACAAAAGTATCAAGCGTGCCAGTTAGTGTGGTTTTGGTTGTTGCGTGCTTACCCGCACCTTGCATATTTGTTGCTACGATTGTTGCCATGATTTTTCCTTATATTCTTTGCGCTCTAAGTCCACTTACAATAAATGGTCTTAGAATATCGTTTAATGCCGTGAATTGAGCAGAAGATAACGCATTATTCATATACTCAACTTCTAGCACATCCACTTTCTCTCTTTTTACTTGTCTATTTATAATAGGTTGTAAATCATACCCGCTATCTATTAAAATAGCAGCTATCATTTGAGCCGTTTTAATTTCGTTTGGCACTACGGTGCTATCATATTCACAAGGGATATTCCAATATGTTTGATATTGGTTTAATGGATACGCGCCCGAATATACGCTGCCACATAAAACTCTTGGGAATTGTAGTGCTTGCGTGTAATCAGTTTTTGAGCCGATATAATTGCGTGTTTCGATATAGTCCATAGCTTTAAATAATGCTATTTCAGTATATACCGTTAGAGTCACGCCCCTAGTTGCGGCATATGCTGTCAATTCCGCCTCTGTTACGTAACTGTTAGTTCCTACAATTATTGCCATTATGGTGCTGCCGTTACTGTAATACTATTAGATGTTGATGCCGTTGTCGCAGCCGCTACAGCATTAACCCCTTTAACTAAACAAGTTATCGCTGCATCTACATCTCCAACTAATGTGGTATATGTGCTATCGGTTTCGCCCGTTATATCAACTCCGTCTGCTTGCCATTGGTAAGTGTATGAAGTAGGACGACCGCTCCAACCGCCATTTGATGTTACGCTCAATACAGAGCCAACGACTGTTGCTCCTGCTATTACTGGATCGCTTCCAGTTGTTGCAACTGGGGCTAATGGAACTCCGCTAACAACTGCCAAAAAAGCACCCGTTAATTCGTCCCATCTTTTCCATCCAGCCTCTGTTTCATATATTACGCCAGTTTCGCCATAGGTAGGCAATAATGCTTCTGTTGTGATAATTACTCTAGTAATGACCGCATCTTGAGTAGTTTTAGTCACAGTCGCACTTCCAGAGATACAAGATATTAGCCATGTGCTATCTGTTGTTAATGGACCAGTCGTTACTGGGTAGTCGCTTGTTACAGTAAAAACACTTCCAAGCTCATTGCCTACAAAGCGGGCCACATTACAAGATCCAGTTGCAACAACTGTCATTTTATCACCAGACTTAAGGAATAGACTTTCGCTATCTTTTGCGGTAAGTGTCATTTGCTATCCTTTTTTATAGGTCTTTTTGGCTTTTCAGCACCTTTTTCTTCATATAACTTATGAAAGTTCGGATCAAAGTTTTCTTCATCAATAATGACAAAATCGCCTTGACCTTCACCCCATGGTTTTACTTTTAGTATCGCCATCTTAATTGACTCTCAAAAGAGAGCCTTAGCCTATTAGAAGAGCTGTATGCTCTGGTTTGATGTTTTTGACACCCCAAGCAAGAGAAATCTCATATCTAATCATTCTATGACCCGGATATATTGCTACCTCAAAAGTCAATCCAGTTCTAGGATCTGTGATAGATGTAACATCTAGTGCCATATCGCCTTCTTGTGGTCTTTCTGGCATACGAGTAGCCAAGATGATAGCAGAACGGTTAAACGCCATATTTCTAGCAGATGTAGCCGTTACTGTAATAGCTCTAGCGCCAGCTGCTTGTGCAACTTTGATACCAGGGGCAGCGATTACGATTGAATCTCCAGCAGCTGGGTTTACACCTGCAAAAGTTACAGAAGTAACAACATATTTGTTTGTATCATTAGCAAGAGTGATAATGTCACCAGCAGCAACAACACCAGTTCCAGCAGTAGCAAGATTAATAGTAGTTTGACCTACTGTTAGGGCATCAGCTGCCAAAGTAGTAGCATTTGCCATTGCACCTGCTGTTTGAGTTTGAATGAATGAACTCTCTCTAATATCCATTCCACTTGTAGTCATAAATACGCCTTGACGCATTACGCTATCATTGAATTGAACAGATGAGCTGGATTGTTTACCCAAGAAGTTAGCACCTGCCGCTGTATTAACAACAAGTTGGTTGTCTGTTAGTGGCGCGCCATTGTCTTTCAGAATTTTCAAAGTTTGAGTCGCATCTGTAAAATCGCCAGCTGTTCCAAAAGGAGTAGTTGTTGGAGTACCATAAGCTCTTGAGAATGTTTTTTGCAATGCCGATAAATCTGCTTCAACTTCATTAACTGCTGCCCTCATTGCTTGTAGCATTTGGTTTGCTCTAATTGGTAGATAACCTACACCCGTTGACAAATGACCTTGCTCGTTTCCATTCCATGAGAACGGGAATGAACGCGCTTTGCTAATTACAACAGAAGTATTGCCAATTGTTTGGTCTGCTGCCACTGGTAGTGTCATAGTTGGAGATATATCCTCACCTGCTGCGTTTGCTGGAGCGATAGGAATATATACAGATTGCCCTTTAGCTGCTCTGTCAATTCTAGCATCCATTGTAACTGATGGGATAAGCCCTGTCATTTCTCTTGATACTACATCAAGAGCCGCATATAGGTCTGGTAATAGATTTGTGAGTGTGTTTGCCATTTTGTTTCCTTATTATTTGACTGCCCCGCCGTCTTGGATAAACTTCATTTTCTCAACTGCATTTAGTTTATCAAAACCTTCACGGGTAATTGTTTGAGTGTTGCCACCTGTCTTGTTATTGCCCCCATCGTTAGAGCCATTTGCTTTAGACCTAACGAATTTGCCTAGTTCTTCTTTGATTTGATCTTCTGATTTATTCCATTTCACCTCATCTCCGTTGATTTCAACATAATCCATTGCGAATCTTTGAATGACTTGTTGTTCTAATTCATCGGATGTCAAAGATGATGCAATATCTCTTACCATTATCGCACGGTCTTTTTCGGCGATTTTTCTTTGCAAATCTTCTGCTTTTTTTAATGCTTCCAACTTCTCTTGGCGTTCTCGTTCTGATAGGTCTTTATATTTGCCTTGCTCTTCAAGAATCTTGCGTTCAGCTTCTTCGCGTTCTTTTTTAATCTGGTCAAGTTCTGACTTCGCCGTCTTATTGTTCTCGCGTTCTTTTTGAAGTGCGCTTTTGAGTTCTTTTGGATCGTCAATTCCCTTGACTTTTAATTGAAACCCGCTATCTGTTTGCTCGTATAATGAATGCAATGAAGCATCAAGCCCATCAAGATTGTCTAATTGAAATTGTAACATAATAACCATCCCGGTAATAAAATATAAGCATCTCGCTTACTGTAATTATAACATATCTATAATAGGTCTTTTTTACGGAGCTGTTCTAGTGTTAAAGTTGCGCCTTTGTTGTTTATGAATTGCTCTATTTTGATCTCACCTTTTCTAAACGCTTCTGCTCTAGTTTTGCCTAATACTTCATTTTGGACGGCTTTGTTTTGCCTTTCTAGCCATTCGGGATAGGTTAGTTTTGCAGATACCGGTCCTGATGATGAAGCTCTTGTGCTTTCTATGTTTAAATCATATTCGGGCTTTAATTCTGGAATCCTTACAGACCGACAATTATGCACAATCACACCATTAACCAAATAACTATTATCTTCTTCTACTTCTAAATTAAATACTAAGTCATTATATGCTACAATGTTAATATCATTAACGATGGAGGTATAAAAATGTTTAACTTTAAAGATAAGGAGTTTTGCCAAAATTTTATTCTTGAGCATAACCATAGATTGCAGAAATCCCTTAGAAGTATAGAAAGGGAATTTGGCTTGGCTAATGGCACTATGAGTAGGTGGTGCAAAATACATAATATTGAAACTCTTACTAAATCGGAGATGGCCTCTATTATAGGGAACAGAAATGTATCTTTGGGAATCAATACCGGCGAAAATCATTGGGCGTTTGGCCATAGAAAAGAAACTCACGAAATGTATAAGCGGCACTCCGAAAGAATGATTAAAGATAATCCTGTTAAAAATGCTTTTATAAGAGCTAAAATGCTTGATAGCTTGGCCGTAACACAAAGAGAAAAGCAATGGCCATCTGAAATGCCTATTAAGTTGGCTCTTGAGCAATATGGGATTAAATATGTTCATCAATTTATTATAGACGATAGAATTCTTGACTTTGCTATTCCAGCCCTTAAAATAGCTATTGAATGTGATGGGCGAGGGCATCGAGACAGATTCGAATCCGACAGAATAAGGGATTATGTTTTGGTTAAACAAGGCTGGATAATTTTTAGGGTGAGTGATATTAGAGCAAGGACTCCCATCAGCACAATTCATAGTGTTATGTCCATTATAATACAGTTCATCCCCGACGGAGACTTCATCCGCCCTAACCCATCCTTTTCCAACACAAAGAAGGGGGTGCTCATCCGTCACTTTAATAGTGAGTCCGACATTATTTGTCATGACCCTAATGACGCCATTATCGGATTTCTTAAACATGGTGTTTAATACTTTTTTAAATCTTCCTTTGTGTGTTAATACAAAATCACCTATTTTGACATCCTCTATCTTTATATACCCTCTGGATGTCAATACCATTTCTCCTTTGGCCACCGAATTATAATGTAATGGTGGTTGTGGTCCTTCATTGAATGGGAATACTTTACCGTCATTTGAAGCACATATAATAGTTGTACGGCTATCAAGTACCGCATCGTATCTTTCTCCTACGAATAATTTATGGTAAGGTTGCCATGCTGCGCGTCTTGCCATCGCCCCTGCGTGGTTGGTAGCGGTTAATACTACGGCTCTAGCTTGTGCTATCGTTCGCGTATCGGTTAATTTCTTAATTTGAGATGCAATAGTGTCTGTAGTTTCTCCGTTCACTATGCCTAAATCAATAATAGATTTGATGTCATCTTTATATGCAGATGAAAACGTATTAATCAAATCAGCAATTGTCATGCTTTTTTTGCCTGGAAATCTTATCCTAGAAGTTGCTACAATTGATGCTATATCAGCCGCGCTTGTACCTGTGCCTATTGCAACGGTTGTGACTGTTGTATTGTCGAGTAGTTTTAAAGTAAATTCCTGTTCATACACTGCAAACTCATTAAGCCTATTCATGAGTTCGTCACTCAGTTGCGTTATGCCATTGTCTATAATGTTATTAAGTTGTTTTAGGAGCTGTTGAGTGTTTTGCGATAAAGGAATGGATCTCGACAACAATTGAGCGTTAATATCATCTCTTAATTGTTTGAGAATTGGAGTTATATCTTTATATATTCCATTGCCAAGCCGTTGGATTAATATTTGATGTGTTGTGAATTTATCTATCATAATCCGCCTCCACTTGCTTCAATCTCCGCGTCTATCTCCTCGTCTGTTCGCCCGGATGCTATAAATTCGGCTTTTCTTAGATTGTTTCTAACATCAGAAGTTGCCACTACTCCTCTATCTAATAAAAGGATTTGAGCGGTAATCTCTTGCGGTGATAATGTAGTGTCAAAAAATTCTTTATTAAGCGTGAATACAATATTGCCCTTGCTACCCATAAAGTCTGCACACCATGTTAAGCATTGGGTTATCGCACTTTCTGCGTTGCCTACCAAGTTATCAAGCATTGAGTTTTCGCTAGAAAATCTTATCTTAACTGTTTCAGTTGATTCTGCTTGACCTGATTTGCCGGTGAATATTCTAGCACCAAGCATGATAAGCTGATTTTCTTTGCTCTCCATTGCTTTAGCGTGCATTTGATTTTCATTTGCTTGCAATAGTGTAGCAGTTCCATTATCGGGTAATGGGATTATAGAGCCATCTCCAAAAGTATAAACGCCACTTGGTAGCATTTCATCTAACCAAGATTTATTTGGTGCGGTTATTGCTGGAGTTGGTACACAATATCTTAGCAAATCTTCATAATCTGCGCTATTCTGATAATGCCCTTGCGATACATCAACTATTGCCCAAAGAGGCATATTATCAACTTCCGGATCATTATCTTTTGAGCCACACATAATAAAAGGAATAACATCAAAGGTTGTGCCGTCTGCTTTGGTTGGCTTGACGCTTGAAGTTACCTTATCTTCTACAATAATATCAATACTATAAATGCCATCTTCTAATTTTAACTTTTTGTTGGTTTTAGAGTCTATTTTTAAAACAACTTCGTTTAATATGCCGGTGCTATCAGTTTTCCAATTCAAGATGTTTTCTGCGGTATATGTTACGATTTTAGCTTGAGTGCCATAATCCACAAAAAGTCCATGCCTGCCTATTGATGTGACGTTAGTTACTAAGTCTTTAGTGAGTTGGTCTAGCGTTAACCCTGCGCCGTTTGCGTTAAGTATGAGATATTCTAAGTCACTTGGTAATTCTACAATAGCAGGCGTTCTAAAGACTGATCCGACCAATCCCTCTAATGTTCGTGATGTAAAGTTAGTATATTTTGCACGGGCTTTATAGTCTATATTACGTCTTATACCCTCAGTCGATGCATCTCTTGTCACATCTTGAAGATAATCTTGTACATCTCTCATCCCGCGAATAAATGTGCGGATTTGTAGCCAATACGGCAAAAAGAGATTGTAATCGGAGTGATTTTCTTGTTTTTTCATTATTTGCCTTTCTGAAATTATAACATATCCTAGCGAACGAACCCGCCAGAGATTTTGCCATAAGTTTGGATAGGGTATTTATAAGCTATAAAATATCCAAGAGCGTCATTCCAGTCATCAATCGCCCCGCCTTTGTGTTCTGTGTACTTTTCTGGCTTACCATTGTCTAAATAAGCTTGGGTTTGCAAAGAAAATATAAGCTTTTCAACTCTATCGCTTATAAACACTTCATCTCTTGCTAGTTTTCGGTTTACAGCATTGATTCTATCTCTTACCGCCGGGTTTGACTTGTTAGCGTTTATTCTTAACCCATTATCTTGTAATATTTCAAGCGATGATCTTGATGCGTTAGCAGATTCATTGCCTCCAGATGCGTCCGGATAGATTATCTTTTGATGATTTTGGTATTGTGTCCCGTTTAGTTTGTCTGCTATTTGTTGAGTATCATATACCGCCCAACCATCAACTACATAGACTTTATTGTCTTTGATCCCACATATTACACAGACAGAACCGCCAACATTAAAATCTACGCCACAATGAAGTATATCAAAGTCATCAATAGTTAAAGTAGTAGTATGTTTGTTAAATTTAAAGTTATGATAAACAATATTCGTATTTAATACACCCCACTCGCCAAGTGCATAAATGTTATATTGCTGAATGTCATAGTTTTTTATATCTTCTATCTCTTGCTTATATTCATCATCTAGGAATTTATTGTCTAAATATGTGGTTTTATAGATGCTAGCTTTATTTGCAGGATTATCAAAGAAATGTGACTTTAGCCAGTGTAAGTGTGATATAGGGTTGAATGTTAGAATAATTTGCTTATAGTATGGCGTTATACCTCTAAGTCGGCGATTAAGCTCCATAATATCGTTTTGATCGCACTCGCTTGCTTCTTCTACCCAAATGCCGGTAATGCCTTGTATTGATTTAAGTTTCTCAATATCGTCAAGCCCAAAGAATAAAAGCGTGGAATTATTGTGAATATATGTTATCGTCATATCTGATTTATTTATTTTAAAATCGTCTGATAACTCTATATCTGATATAACATCTTTGAACAATTGGAATACAGATACCCTAAGTGTTTTGGCTACTTTTCTAGTAATTAAAAACTTATGGTTTTCTTCTGATATGATTCTAGTGAGTATCTTTTGCGCTGTCGAGTATGATTTGGCACTACCAGCTCCACCGTATGATATAACCCATCTTGATTTGTCCTCAAAGAATGGCTTGTGTGAAGCATTACGCTTTTGTTTAATCATATTCAATTTTAATTACTTTGTTGTTTTGCTGTGCGTTAGTGTTTGTTACTTCTATCTTAGGGGCGTGCCTTGGTGCTACTTCTAGAGTGATTGCGTTTTTATCTATTCCTTCATCAAGTGTCTTATAGTCATTAGCATTCAATGGGACTTCAACTAATTCAATAACTTCTGTGTATGATCCATTTTCTTTATCTGCTATCTTACTTCTTAGTGTTATGGTCTTTTTATTTCTTTCTAACATTTGGTTTTTTCTAATCAAAGATAGTGTTGCGGTATTAAAAACCATACTCTGATGCCCTATCTCTTTTTCTATCATCTTATCAAGGACTGTTATCTGATAATCATTTAAATTGGAAACTTGCTTTATAATCGTTTCCTTTTGTAGCTCTAAAGTTTCCTTTTTTTTCTCAAACGCGATGACATCGTCCTTTATTGCTAATTTCTCTGTTTCCTTTTGCCAGTTTTCTTTATTTACTTTTTTGGATATTGTGCCCTTTGGAATGCCAGTAGCTTTAGTGATTTGCTCATATGGTACACCTAACTCATATAATGATTTAGCTTTATCCCATAGGTCTTGGTTAATTGCCATCTACAAATACTTTCTTGCATAAATTAAATAACTCACATGATATATACCCTGTCATATAAGCTTTAAACTCTCTATCATGTATGTTATATCGTTCCATAATATTATCTACTGCATGGACTGCTTCGTGAATGCAAGTGTCTGCTATGTCTTCAAAAATACCTATTGCAAATACGTGCCTATAGGTCGCTCCGTGTTCTAGCCATATTGATTGCCCAGCAAGATTATCTAAGGATTCGTTATCGTGTTCATGTTTTTTAAGGAATCTTCTATACTTATCTCTTGAGAAATATACTTCTATCTCGGAGTCTGCAAATGGTTTTATTTTATATGCCATATTACTTTTTCTTCTTAGTTTTCTTTTTAGTCGCAGCAGTGCATATCGCATATGCCGAGCTTTCACTTTTGCCTTGCTTCTTTACTTTTAAAACACATCTATCAAACTTTTTAGGCATTTGGTTCTCCTTGAAATAAATTAATATCTACAACTTCATCAACGAACGTCATATCTTCATTATGTGGAGTTATAGAGTGTACGGCTTCAACTATAGCTATTATACCATCAATATTGTATCTATCTTGGATTAGATTGTATGCTAGGTCTATAATGTGGCTAATTTTAGTGATGTTGCCGGATTGTATCCGTTTCATAATTACTGTGTGTGATTCTACCGCACCACATATTTTTATAAATGTAGCTGCTCTACTTGTATCATCAAAAAATAATTCTGATATATCGTAGAGTTTGCTCACATTTACTCCTTTTTGTTATTGTATCATATTTTTAATTTTTATCTTATATGTTTCAATGATATTTTTAAGCTCATCAATGCCCCAACTTTTAGACTGCGTTTGAGCTTCTAGCCATTCAACTTTCTCTAAACCTATTTTATCTATTAGTTTGAGCCTATAAACGGCTAAATTCCCACTTTTATAGTTATTACATATGGAGCATTGACTATGACAATTATCTTCGTTAAATCGCAATGCTGAGTTTCTGCCCGTCGGCATATAATGCCCTGCATGGATTTGTCTGTCTGTATTTCTACAAGTTATACACTTATTGCCATCTCTCAATCTGATGAATTTATTAAATTGTGTTTGTGCTTGCTTTACTAGATAACTTTTGTCTTTTTGATTAAATTCTTTGACTTGTTTGTTTTTTTCTTGTTGGATCTTCTTTTTGCTTTGCTCGTCTGCATACTTTAAAGCACATACTATTCCACAAACTTTGCCTTTGTATATTTCTTTACCACATATTTTGCAGGTTTTAGGCTTTTTTGCTTTTTGAAGTTGTGATTTCTTATCAAATTGCATAATCTATCTCTATCCCAAAATGTTCACATAAAGTTGATACCGGCATACATATTTTGGATAATTTTTTCATACTGCTTGCATTGACTTTTTCTTCTATGTCTAATAACCACTGAAGATAGTTTTGATAAGTTTGCAGCTTCTCTAAATCTGCTTCTTTTTGCCCCTTATGATCTAATCTAGATTTATACTTTATCATATTACCTTTGGCAAAACCTATACAGGCATATATTCCCATCTGTGATTCAATCTCTTGTATGGTGGGAGTACCATGCTGGTAGTGCAAACTTTTTGGATTCAATAATGGGTGCTTCATACTACCTCCTCGAATCTATTTTCGTAATATCCCTTGACTTCCTCGACTTTTTCTAAGTCATCAATGAAATTTTTATCAAATTCATGAAGTCCAAAATCGCCTAATATGCTACATACATAGCTATGTTCTTTGACTTCTACAACTTTGCCTTGTACAAAAAGCCCGTTTTCTGGATTACGGTATTTGAAATGTTCATTTATTTGCATATTTATCCTTCATCGCATAAAATTTGTTTACTATCTCTTTGGTTTTCTTGTGTACCTCATCTCGTGAAAAGAGATAATCACGGTTTACTTCTAATGCTAGCATTTTCAAGCCTTTGAATTTGTTTATGGTTGGGTTTTTAATTATGAGATGAACAGCAAATACAATAGTCTCAATCTCCGGCTCTGTATTTGCTAACGGAATAAACTTCTTTGACATCTTGTTAATGAGTTTTTGAAAGCTTATATTTTTAGAATATTTGCTTAAAATGGTTTGCAGCATTTTGTGTATTTGTGCGATTGTTTTATTTTCTAGGTATGATTTATCGCTTTCTATGAAACTATATGCTAAAAGATACCCCTCTACCGATTGTAACTTCATTTGAGCTCCTTACACTCTAAATTTGAGAGAGACGATAGGAGCGTAAGGATTGTCTATCGCCTCTATCAAATCTAACTCTGTCATTATACCACAAATCACTAAAAAAGTGAAGCATTTTTTGCATTTTTCAATTCATTTTTTAACTTTTCGTTTTCTTTGATTAGCCTAGAAACAAAGTTTCTGATATCTTGATACTCTTTGCCATCTTTGTATTTAAAGAGCTTTTGTGCCTCTTTGATTTTTTCTATCATAGCAATTCCTCAATCTCTTCTAGTAGCCTATGCAAATCATCTTTATTGATTTTATCTCGTTGCAGGTGTGTTTTTGCAATTGAGATTTTTAACCGTAAAGCTTCAATGTCTTTTTTGATTGTTTTTATTTTTTGTGATAGGCTCATAATATCGCCCCAACTTTCATAATCACTTCATTTGTATTTATCTTCTTATTTCCGCTAAACATCGCAGCTATTTGTCTAGGAGTAAATCCAAACTCTTTTCCAATTTCTTTTTTATTCATCGTTTTTGGATATTTGCTTTTGAGTAATTTTATAGTATTGTCTGTCATTTTTATCCTTTTATTTTATTTATTAGATTCATAAAATGCTTTGGCAAACCCTTGGCTGCACATTGAACGTAAACTCATATCGTCATTTATCAAATCCTTAGCCCATTCAAATTCAGGTATTATTTCTTTTGCCGATTTGTGCATAATAGCCAGTGATGGTTTTGATCTTGTGGGTCGGATATATAGCTTTTCATTTTTTGGTACATAATCCCATTTTGTATAAATTGGTTTAGGCATTACGAAATTGCCCCAAAGTGCGGTTTGTTTAGTCCACGGTGATCCATACTGCCAAGGCTGATATGTTACAACAGGTTTCCCGATAACTTCTTTTAGTCTGCCTTTTGCGGGATTTTCCATTATCCACCATGCTGGGTTACACTCTTTGATGATTCGTAAACAGTGGTCTACTAAAAACATACCTTTTTCTAAATCTCCACAATGGTCGAAACCTTTAGCAGTTGAGAACTCAGTACAAACCGGATTAGCGATTATGCCATGAACATTTTTAGGAGGATGATAATTTTCAACTCCTATTTTTTCGCCTATCATAATAACATCGTAGTCATTATCTAGCTGGTAGAAACGGCTATCGCTACCTATGTCTGCACATAAATGTAAAATTATCTTTTTCATATCGCACCTCGCAAACTATCGCCCACAAGTGAAACTCTGATTATCTTATTATCTCTCATCCTATCAATAGCGCGATCGCCTATGAAATGCTTAAACTCATCTGTCGTCAAGTTGGTTACAAATATAGTCGGTAACATTTCGTTATACCGATAGCTTATCAACTCCTCAATTTGTTTCTTTTGCCAATCTTGTAAATTATCCTTGCCAAGTTCATCTATGACTAAAAATGCAACCTCCTTAAAAGCGTCATACTTCACAAACTCTTTGCGTGAGTACAATTCCAAAAGTTCGAACTCCGTCACATACCGGCAATAAACCTCTGTTTCAATCAGCGTGTTGAGTAGCCCACAAAGAACATGAGTTTTGCCAGTTCCTATCTTGCCAAAAATTAGCATATCGTGGACTTCGGATATTTTTCTGCCAGAGATGTTTGCTCTAATCTTTTTTATTAGCTCCTCTTGCTCTTTTGTCCTAGCTTCAAATTTAGCGTCTTTATACCGCTTGGGTATGTTAGCGTATGCTTTGATGTGTTCGATTGAATTTTGAGCCGTTTCTGTCTTCGCGGTTGGGGTTTCTATTGCTTCCATCAAAACAAACTCCCTTGCACGGCTTCTAGTCGTTTGTTTGCTATGGCTACATAGTCAGCTTCAATCTCAAATCCTATAAAGTTTCTTCTTGTTTGTTTGGCCCCAAGCAGTGTGCTACCACTACCAGCAAAAGTGTCCAAGACTAAATCATTTTCATTGCTTGATTTTCTAATAAAATACTCCATTAAATCTACTGGCTTTTCCGTTGGATGTAGATTGTTTTGTGTTCTGTTGGCTTTTATGATATTTGCATCTCGTCCCCCACACAGTTTTTTATTACCATTACTGCAGAATAAAACCATCTCATATTTAGGTGCATAATCTCCGAATAAGTCCCCCATGCCAGTATTATTCTTTTCCCAAATAAGTATATTTTTAACATTCCTATATTTTTGTATTTCACTTTTAAAGAAATCTACCTTGTGATGACTGCAGAAAATATATAGATGACTATCTTCTTTACATACCCTATCTATTTCTTTAGCCCAATCTAAAAACCAATTTGTATCTTTATCGTTTTCTATTTTTTTGTGTTTTATTTGTCTGTGGTTAGATTGAAAATCCATCCCATAGGGAATATCTGTTAATAATAAATCAATACTCTTGTCTTGTATTGTTTTTAATCCAAGCATACAATCAATGTGATGCACCTTGTTCATTTTATCTTGCATTTGTTCGTTAGTCCACATTAAAAATCCTTCTCACTATAATCTTTACCGCTTAAATCAAAACTGCTCTTAGCTTCTATCTCGTTCAGGTATGAATCAAACTTCGTGCCAAATAAAGTTTCGGGGCGGATAAAAGCACTCATCTTGGTATCTTTACTCCATTGCTTGATTTTTTTATCTATGACTGTTTTAAAATCATCTACCGAATAGCCTTCGTTTAGTCTAGCTTGGATATGTTTTTTTGAATTGGTAGCGTTTGATTTAAAATTCTTGTTTGATTTTTCGTTTAGATAAGAAACTATCTCGACTATATATCTCTTCTCTTCTTCTCTAGTCTCTTCTCTTCTCTTCTCTTCTTGCATGACTTTATCATGACTTATCATGACTCCATCATGATTTTGTCTAATTTGGCTAATTAAAGCTCTCATTTTGGGATTAGATGTCATGCTTTGGTCTAGTCTTTTTGCTAGTGCATAACACGCTAATTTTTCATTTGATACACTAAATAACCCAAGTTTTATCATGTGCTTCATCATGTCTGTAGTCTCTTGTACCGTAAGATTTAGATTTCGTGCAATTATTCTAGCGTCATGCTCTAATTCAAATGTGATATTGTTTTCTGATACACCTTGTGCGATAAGCTCTACACAGTACCAATACAAGCCATACCCAGCAGCACCATAGTCTAGCATCAGCGTTTGTAGTTTCGCATCAACAGATGCGTTTGTGTCATGTTTAAACCAAGTCATCTTATAACGCCTTCCAAAAGCTTATTGATATAATTCACTCCCTTTTGATAGATAAGCGTTTTTAAGCCTATATGCGTGCTGCCATCGGGCTTTGTGTATTTGGTTTCTATTACTCTAAAATGACCGCTATCTACATATTTTTGGTATGGGATATTGTTTGACATTAAGACACCATTTTCTCTTAAAAATTCAAATAATTTATTGCGTCCTATTTTCTTATTTAAAACTTTGGCTACACTTCCCATATCTATTGTATCTTTTGATCCCGTTACGGCGTCATAAAACTCTACTTTGGGGGCTTGTATCGCTATAATTTCTTTTTGCTGTTCTATCTGTTCAGCTTGTTGCGATGCCAACAAAAGAGCTTGTGAGAGTGTTTGTGGTATTTGAAATTGAGGTTGTATATTATAAGAGCCGGTTTTTCTTATCTGTGGTAAAACTTCACCAGTTACCCAATCTTGAAATATTTCAGCCTCATCTTTACGACTTTGAAATATAACTTTATATAAATTTTGTTCATTTATAAAAGTTGCTATTTGATCTCTACCTAAAGAGTCTATGACCTTACTAGTAGTAACCCCATCTTCTTTTAATCTATCCTTGACTCTTGATGTTTGTAAATTTAAAGCATTACATATATCAGCCAAAACAAAATAAGGCTCATTATTTATAAGCCCACCTCTGATTTTAAAATCTTGTTTTGCAAAAATTTCAAATTGCATATTTTACCTAGACTTGAAAATTTAAGGGGAGTTATCGGAGTGTCCAGCTTCGATATCTCTACAAGCCCTTAATGAGTGAGAGGATATCAGGTGCTGGACGACCTTTGGCTCTCTCACTGATTAAAAGCTTTACATATTATACCAAAAAAACTTAATTATGTGGTATTTTTCTATTTTGTAAAGCAGTAAGCAAGTAGTCTGCTAGTGCAAATTGATCTTGTATTTCTTCACGATATCTTTCTTCTTGATTATCATATTTGCTCACATTAGAGAAAAAAAATAAAAATCCTGTTTTATCCCTTATCCCATATGGCTTGTTTTGTTTGTATATAATTTGCAATTTTTCGTGCATTTTGTGCTTTCCGACAATAATATTTTCAGGGGAGGCAAAAGAAGTGTCGAGTTTCCTTGTCTCAATAAACCCTTAATGAGTGAGAGGACAAGAGGTACTCGACGAACCCTACTCTCACTTATTAAAAGCTTATTCATAATTATATCATAAACCGACTAGCACAAAGCTAATCGTAAAACCAGACCATTTTTTAAGATGGTTTATCGCTTGTATAGCCATTCGATGTTGCTATTGCTTTAACCCTGCAATACGGACGAAAAAATTAGTGAGACTTTTTCATTGCTTGTACTACTAAATACAATGGTATTATAGCAAATTGGTTAGTTTTTGTCAAGGGTTTCTCCTCTAACCCCTTGTTATGTTATGTTCTGACTGATCTATAGCGTTCATTGTGCTACTACAGCTTTTAACTGAGATAATAACGACTGTTATCGTGAATACCATGACTACGATTCCAAGTGATTTAAAAACCACATCTAGTAACTTTGTTAGATTGTTAAACATTTATTTCATCTCCTTTGCTTGTTCGCCCAACTCAATGAGCATTTGGTTTTGTAACGCACGATATATTCTATGGCGTTTGTTTGTAGGTCTAGCCCAAGATTGCGCCGTTTGTATTGTAATGCCGCCAAAATGGAGGGCTATATCTTTGGCGGTAAATCTAAAATTTTCTTTTTTCATTTTGACTCCATAAATTGTTTTTTGATATTCTCAAATGCGTCTTTTGATATTTGAATATCTTTCCCGTCTATTGTTATTTTAACGGTTTTTTTAGACAAATCAATACCAGTACATTCTTTTAAAATATCTTCATCAAAATTTGGTAAATTTCTCAAAAACTTTTCATCTTCTTTTGATATTTCATTATTATTTTTAGATAAATCATTAACTTTTAAATATCCTTGTGTAGTTTCCCATTTTGGGTTTTCTTCTTTTTCTTTTTCTGACATATTTGAGGCACTTATCCACTCACAAAGAGGTATGGAATATTTATATATAATGTTTCTAAATTTATTGTGTTTTTCACTAAAAAATTCTATACCACTATCACAATTAAACATCCTGACTTTTGGGGTATCCGTGTTGCAGTCGCCTGTGTTGCAGTAGCCTGTGTTGTAGTCGCCTGTGTTGCGGTTGCCTGTGTTGCGGTAGCCTGTGTTGTAGTCGCCTGTGTTGCGGTAGCCTGTGTTGTAGTAGCCTGTGTTGCAGTTGCCTGTGTTGTAGTCGCCTGTGTTGCGGTAGCCTGTGTTGTAGTCGCCTGTGTTGTAGTTGCCTGTGTTGCAGTTGCCTGTGTTGCGGTAGCCTGTGTTGCTCATTTT
>Ga0265293_10006937_pt1 | contig 17759 bp, 13 predicted proteins | sample Munlanlewell138R_FD_192505 | JGI IMG/M metagenome (GOLD analysis project Ga0265293, IMG submission 192505) | Leachate microbial communities from a municipal landfill in Southern Ontario, Canada - Leachate well 138R | ecosystem: Engineered > Solid waste > Landfill > Unclassified | place: Canada...
CCGATACAAATATTGAAAGCCACACGACGGTATAGTTCCTGCAGGTTTCGCTCTACATCGGTACAGCTCTGAATAATAAAGTCAACTATATCCAAATAGCCGTGTCCAGTAGTTGCATTATCTCCATCACTCAGCCCCAATAAGGTCATGGCAGATGCAAAATGAATACGTTTGCTATCGTTTGTTCTATCGAAACGTTGTGACAGCAATGTATGATATTTTTCTCCAGTTGCCAGCACTTTGGTTTTTGCTACGTTTACTCCTGCTTTTGTAGCAAGCAAGTGACTGAAATGCTCCCAAAGTCCTACATTATAGTCATCCTTGCGAGACGGGAACTTTGCCACGTAAAGGGTTTTATCTGTATCAATCACATTGGCTTTAGGTCTTGCACCTCCTAATGATGTCCCAGGTTGCACAAGTTGTGCAATCCATTTCTTATCGGGGAGCATATTGTTTTCTTCGCTTTTCTCAATCTCAGCACTGGCTGAAATCAACTCCCGAATATCTGTCAGAGTTGGAATTTTCAACGATTCACTCACATTGATAAATTCACCATCGGGATCTTCCTTAAAACGGAATCCACCCATTCGGGAGAAATCATCGATAGCAGTCAAGAAATCGAAAGATGATAATCTCCGTACCGGTCGTTTTTCTTCCGCCGCTATAATTTGCTCACGACGCAACAACAAAGTACGTCCCCAACGATCCGGCAAAGCATCGGAAAAACATCCGAATATATCCTTGTCCGGTTGTGTATATTGTTGTCCCGGGTAATTATTTAGGTCGTCGCTCAAAAACAGATCGCTGTGCTGCCTTAACCATTCATTATTGAACGTAAAACTATAGCTGTCCGCACCACGAAGAGACTCATAGCCCAATTCGCCTATGAGTTCCACTTCTTTGAGCCAATCGAAATCGGCATATACATACAACTTTTTCATAGATTATTCTTTCTTGGATGCACGTTCTCTTGTTTTCAAACTCAAATCTTGCAAAGCTTTTCCCATTTTATCTTCTTTGGCAAGCAATAAAATATCATCGTCAAGTTGCAATGCATACAAAACACGTAGATAGATCCCTATTGCAACAGTAGGAATCCCTTTTTCTATTCGGGACACAGTAAGCGATGAACAGGTTGCCCGTTCTGCCACCTGAGCCACACTCAGATTCCTGCGCAGGCGAGCCAATTTGATCTGCTCTCCCACAACCTGCATCTTCTGCTCCAATTTTCGGGGCAATTTAGTACCCATTGTATTCTTAGCCATAATCAACTCATCATATAATATGCAAAGATATTGCTTTTTATTTATTTAATGATATATTGCATGCAAAAAAATGCAGCATCACCCAGTAAATACCAATTTCCACTGAATCTTTTTCGCAGTTTTGTCGGTATCCACCAATTTTTTGTTCCTCCAACAATTCACTCAAATCGATTATAATAACTATTACAAAGAATGTAGGATATATCATCCTCTCCTACAATACCATTTTGAACCTGAATTCAAAAAGTTAAACACTATCATATTATTCGTAAGCATCATATATCTTCATCTACGAATACAATATTATTTGTTATATAGGCACAAACAATCCCTCCTTAAATATATATTTATGATTAGCTTGACATTCAAAAGAAAAACAGCTTTACTTTATCCCCGTATTCATATATACGTGCATTAAAGTAAACCTAACAAAGGGAAGAAAAGAGATGGCTTCGCCAAAGCCGAGCCGAATCAGCCCCTACATACTCTCTCTTGGCTGCAAAAAGAAATTCTAACCCAAAAGCAAAGCAAGATTCGCCATTGCCAAGCCACAAAAAGCAGCCTGCAAATCCGTGGACCTACCATCCTTTTTGCAGCCCGAATCGGCGAAATTATCCCCGATATGCCTTATCTTTGCGAAACGGAGGTTTCGGGGCGAAAGAGAGCGATTTTCTCCATTTTCCCTCTGTTTTGAGACAGGCAACGAAGAAAAGTGTTAAATCTTCGATTTTTGACGAAAAAACAAGTAAATTTTCGAGCAGTCTATCTTTTAAGCTGTAAACTACTTATAATCAACTAGCATAATATGCTGCATCGGTAAATAGTTCCCTTTTTGTTGTTTTCTAACTTCGCAACTATGGTAAGACGACCATAAAGTGACAGGTGAAACTTAAAACAACAAACCAATGAGTAATGCAGGACTTTAAGTAACGATTGGTTTGATAATATTATTAACATTATTCACAAATAATATTGATAAATTTTCCTGTTTTTACCCGTAAAAACAGGAAAGTTTCATTATATTTGCAATTGAATATCAAGAAATAAAGGAGCAAGAATAATGAAAAAAAACATTATCAAATATACTTGAGGGAAAAATTTTTAATATACCAGACTACCAAAGAGGATACGCATGGGGAGAAGATCAATGGAAAGACTTTATAAAAGATTTAAAAGAACTGATTAAATTGGGAGAAAATGACTTTTCCACAGCTTTTTCATCTTATTTGTATATTGGAGCTAAAAGCAAGTTGGTTTTAAACAATGACATTGCCGATTTTTATTTCGATTTAATATCCATTCGAATGAAAATTACTTTAGAAAACAATTGATAGAAGAGTTTCATGATTGGTATCGCTATCGCCGATTATTAAAGTATACCCTATTCGAATATGAAAACTGGCTGCTTCTTAATGAAGGAAAAGGCGCAAAGCCAAAATTAAAATGGAATATAATTTTGATTTCTATCGAAAAAAAAGGAAATTCTGGAGTTGGCCATTGTTATTCCAATTCTGACATTAGGCAAGAAAAGAAAATTTCCGAATACGCTCACTGGACAGTTGAAACATGTAAAAGCCGAAGAATGGAATTGGTTAATTGGATTATACAAATATGGGGGATTGATAATTAAAAATTATGACAAGCACAATAAAAGAGACCATAAATAAATTTCCGTTCGGATTTGTTTTTACTCCGGCAGACTTCCCGATAGACCCAGGCAAACAAGCCTCAGTCAATCGGATACTGAATAATATGGTTGTCACCGGAGAAGTCAGGCGTGTATCAAAAGGACGTTTTTATAAGCCGAAAATCACTCCATTTGGAGAATTGCCTCCTGATACCTATCAAATTATAAAAGACTTGATTGAAAAAAACGGGAAAACAATCGGATATCTTACAGGCTATTCTGCATTTAATGATTTGGGCTTAACCACACAAGTGCCTTTCGCCTTACAAATCGGAGTATCTAATGAAAAGAAAGCCATTCAGCGAGATATCTACAAAATTAGCTTTATCAAGCAAAAAAATGCCATTACAAAGGAAAATATCCCACTATTGCTGCTTTTGGATAGCATGCGATTTTTCAAGAATATTCCTAATACAACACCCGATAAAGCTGCATCTCGCTTGCTATATTTATTAGGCCAGCTAGATAACATGCAAAGATCTAAGATAAAAAAATTAGCTTTAAAATATAATCCGGCAACCATTGCTCTTTTAGGAGCCATGCTGGAAACATTAAATAAAGAAGATGATACGGAATTTCTCCTAAGGCAACTTAATCCTCAAACCTTTTATAATTTAGGAATTTCCGATAAAACATTGTCGAATCAACTCAAATGGCATATAAGATGAAGTTGCATACTAATAAGGAACTGTTTTCAATGCTTATTACTTTTACGGCAAGACATTTTCAAATTACCCCTGCCTTTGTCGAAAAAGACTATTGGATAACACTTATACTAAATCACCTGTCTCATTCTGCCTATGCCGGCACAGTTGTATTTAAAGGCGGAACATCTCTATCCAAAGGTTATCGATTAATTAATCGGTTTTCAGAAGATATTGATATTGCCACAATAGATGAAAATATAAGCGGCAATGCGCTTAAAACAAAAATACTTGCCATTGAAAAGGAAATCACAGCCGACTTTACGGAAATAGAAGAACCCGGCATTACAAGCAAGGGCTCCATGTTTCGCAAATCCGTCTTTGAATTTCCTGGCATTATTTCCAAGACGCTCAAAAGCAACATTCCCAACAGAATCATTGTAGAAATCAATTCCTTTGCCAATCCCTATCCATTTGTTCAGAAGGAAATAACCTCATTTATCGCTGAATTTCTTGTTGCCGGCAATCAGCCGAAATACATTGAGCAATACGGCTTACAATCCTTCACTCTCAATATTCTTGACAAGCGCCGTACCATGATTGAAAAACTGGTGTCGCTCATTCGCTTTTCATTTGCAGAAAATCCGATAACAGCTATTGCTTCCAAAATTCGACATTTTTACGACTTGTACCTTTTAGCACAAGATAAGGAATGCGCTGAATATATCCAATCGGCAAGCTTTAAAGCAGATTTCGCCGAATTGCTCATTCACGATAAGGAGACCTTTGATACTCCTGAAAACTGGCAGGACAAAAATATGGAAGACTCTCCGTTAGTAGCCGGTTTCCCTTCATTATGGGAAAACTTGCGGACAACCTATCAAAACGAATTATCAACACTGGCCTTCTCGCCAATTCCCAACGAAACAGAAGTGGCGGAAAGTTTTAAATTAACAATTAAACAACTCACTAAGAAATAATAGAACGAACACTTAAACTTCATAGACCTCTGTGCAAATTTACATATTCGACAAACTTTTGAGAACGGGAACAACTGCAAACATACTTCTTATCATTAGTGCGAATGAGAATCAAGTTATTCAACTCCGTTGCATACATGGTGTAATTACCCAATCTATCATTCTTGAATCGACCTAAATAGCCAAATAGGCCACCACTCCCGAAAGTTCTTATAGAATTATCTATGTGGGACTTCGAAATTCGTCTGATCTCTACTACCTCATTCAACGGCACTTCCAATGAACCAAACAATCTTCCGACTTTTATTTTTTCATTATTTGCCTTCAATTGTATTGGCATATAACCTACTCCAACAATAACGGTAGCTAAAAGAATAATTACCAGCAAATATTTCAACCACAGCATTGATGTCGGCCATTTAATCGATTCTAAATAAAATCCCGCCCCCACTAAAACAACCAAAGTCACAATCGTTACGGCCAACACACCACCACTCCAATGAAACGGAACAGAAATACTATTATTTTCGAAGCCCATAATCTCCCTCCGATTGAATTCTAAGTATATCCTTAATGGCATCCGCTGCAGAGGCGGATGTGGGGAACTCTTTTTCAATTAACTCCATATTCTCAATACTTGTTCAACGGCAGCCTCGTATTTTTTCAAATTCATCATATCTGAATTCTTATGATCAAAAAACAACTCGACGCATACAAAGATATGTAGTTCATGAATTTATGCAAGTATTCTAAAGGATTATTTGAATTGATATTCTGTTAATCGTTGCTCTCCAAACTTCATTAAAATACTTTGTTCAACAGCCCACTTTAAATCACGACTTGCAGTAGGAGCGGAAATATTTTTAAAGTTTTGTAAATAATCTTTTCGTTTAAATCTATTTTGACCGACTTTCTCTTTAAACAGAGCTATTCTATCTTCTGTACGAAGCGTTTTATTTTGAGATTGTAAAAGTTCTTCCAAAGCGTTCAGAATAATTCCAAGCATAAACTCTATAAATGGAGTAGAATCACCTTTTTTGTCTGATTCTGAAAGTTTAGAGTAATACTCATTTTGTTTTTGCTTGATTAAACTTTCAATAGGTAAATACTCAAAAACAGGATATTGTTGCATTAATATTAAAGTCTGCCATAACCTGCCCATTCTACCATTTCCATCAACAAATGGATGTATAAATTCAAACTCGTAATGAAACACACAACTTTTGATTAAGGTTAAATCTCTATCTTTTTTCAGATATTCAAAAAGGTCTTTCATTAAACCTTTTACCATTGTTCCACTCGGCGCAATATGCTCTACTTTTGAGCCTTTTGCGATACCAACATTTGTTGTTCTTAATTTTCCTGCATTATCAATTAATCCATTCATCAAAACAGAATGGGCTTTTTCCAAATCTTTTAGTTGATAAGGATTAAATTCATTTAATTTATTATAAACCTTTATAGCGTTTTGCACTTCTAAAATATCCTTTTTAGGAGCAATAACTCGTTTATTCTCTAACAATGCGGTAATTTGTTCCTCGCTTAAAGTGTTGCCCTCAATTTCCAAAGATGATTGAATCGTTTTTATACGATTCTTTTTTCGTAGTTCGGTAGTGGGTTTATATAAGTGAGTAGCATTAATTTCTCCTATTCTTTCTGAAATAGAAGTAACTAATTTTAAAATCTCACTTGTAATAATATATGGTGGCTTCATTATAATGATACTATCATTTGATAGTATCAAAAGTAATCATTAATCAGGATAAAAAACTAAAATCTAAAAAATTATTTGATAGTAATAGAATCCATCGAGTTCATTGCTAAGCTCTACCATATTGAGGACCAAATAAAAGATCTCACAAACGAACAGCGGGCGGAAAGGAGGCAAAAAGAGGCATATCTTGTAATAAGGGACTTTGAAGTCTGGCTTCAAGAGAGATCATGTATTCTGTGGCAACTCGGACTCTGCAATCCGGGCCGGTATCGTCTACTCATTGATTGCAAGTTGCAAGGCTTCCGGAGTTGAACCAAAAATAATTAGAAAAATAGCTAACTTTTACTCAAATTTAAAAGTGTCATTTATCGGATACTTACCTTCAAAAGTGTTTGTATTTGAAAAAGTTGAGTATATTTATGTGTTAACGGCAAGCATAAACAACAGACACATAAAGGGGAACTAAATAGGGAAATGAAAATTGACATAACATTTAAAATGTATACAGACGCAAACGGTGGCGACCCAGACAGCACAAGTCCGATACTTCGATCCTACACAGATAGCTTTGCAAAATTGCTGGTTTAGCGTTAAACTCAACGGTAGTTCTTCACTTGAACTATAGTGCAAAACTGAAGTTTTATGCTTCGATGTTTGCCCCTTCGCCAAGCTGCTAAAATCTTGTAAGTCAGTGTAAAAAAACAAACAAATATAATATTAACGATTAATAATATAAGTCGAATGTCTGAACAAGATAAATTTAAAAAACTTCTAGAATATTTTGTGGCACACCTTGAATTCTGTGTAACTGACCAAAAAGTTGGAGATGGTTATAATATCTACATTAAAGGCATTAAAAATTTCAATCGAAGTGGACAAGGACATAAAGGACACAATATTCAAAATCAAATAAAGGAATGGGAGTCATACACGAATGGTGATATTTGTATTAACATAAATCCGACTGTTTTCAAAGGGAGAGGTTGTTATCTAAATTGGAAAGAGACAGCAATAAATGTCAATTCTCTTTGGGATAATGACACAATTATTGGATTAAAAATCGTAAAAGACAGTTATCCAATAAGTAATGCAAAAGATGTTGTTAGCTATTCTATTAAAGATTTAGGATTACTTGACAATAATCCTCCAAATGAAAATCTTAAGGCATTTTTTGACCAGTTTAACGAACTTAAAATCCAATGGAATGTAAAACTAAAAAATATAGAGGAAATGATGCAAATTCAACCATATATAGATTTACTCAAATCTTCAAAGAACATCATCTTAACTGGAGCGCCAGGGACAGGTAAAACATTTTTAGCAAAACAAATTGCAAAACAACTGATTGGTGTAAAAACCGATGAAGAGCTAGAAGGAAGCGGTCAATATGATTTTGTACAATTCCACCCATCTTATGACTACACAGACTTTGTTGAAGGACTGAGACCAACACCACCAGATGATAATGGAATAATTGGGTTTGAAATTAAAGATGGGATTTTCAAATCATTTTGCCTAAAAGCTTCAGAAGCAAAATTTTCCGAAATAGTTGACAATTTTGATGTGGCTTGGGAAAGTTTATTGACGGCAGTCAGGAATAATATTTCTCAGGGCTTATTAACAACTATTGGTTCTTGGGATTACGGTCTATCTTCAAAAGACTCATTGAAATATTCTTCTGTTAACACGCCTTCTCAATACAGTTTTACTATTACCAAAAAGAATGTTTACGATGCCTACCAAGGAAAGCAAGCAAGACCTTCAGGAGCATTCCAAAAGGACATGGACGATATTGTTGGTTATCTAAAAGATAATTTTGGATTAGTAGAATCTGTAAGTAATGAAGAAAAGTCGAATAATGGAATCAATAACTATGTTTTTATTATTGATGAAATTAATAGAGGCGAAATTTCAAAAATATTTGGAGAACTTTTCTTTTCAATTGATCCCGGTTACAGAGGGAAAAAGGGAGCTGTTAAAACCCAGTATTCAAATTTACACAATGATGCAAATGAAGTTTTTTATGTGCCCGAGAATGTTTACATAATCGGCACAATGAATGACATCGACAGAAGTGTTGAAAGTTTTGATTTTGCAATGCGGAGACGTTTCACTTGGATTGAAATAACAGCAGAACAAAGTGCTGATAATATGAATTTACCACACGATATTAAAGAAAGAGTGCTGAAGCTAAATCGGCAAATTTCTGAAACAGATGGTCTTAATCCTTCTTACCACATTGGAGCCGCCTATTTTCTTGACTTAAACGGTAATACAAGACAAGATATAGACAACATTTGGGAATTACGAATCGAGCCGCTTTTGAAGGAATATTTGAGGGGAATTCCTGACAGTATAGATAAACTTGAACTACTGAAAAATGCCTTTACAGCCTAATGAGAACAACCGATAACAATGGTGGAAAAAATATTGATAAGTTGGACAACTTTAACATTGCAGATTTATCAGCTATTGCAAATAGAAGCCTTTTGGATTTACAAAACGAAAATCCTGATTTGCTTGTTTTCCCTCATTCATTTGGAAAATACAAAGACGATATTGAAAAATCTCATATTTTCTCATTAGACAAAGAAAAGCTAACGACATATAATTTAATGGGTTTTATTGGGCGTAATTCAACGCAACTTACAATAACATCTCGTTTTGCAAGAGATGAAAACAGCGACTATTTTTTGCATTATATGTTGCAAAAAGTCTTTTCCATTAACCTTTTAAAATTTGACCAAACACCTAATAAAGAGAATGTTTGGGATTTTCTCCTTTATCTTTTCCCATATTACCTCAAAAGAGCCTATTCTCAAGGAATCTACAAAGCATATAAAAAGGAAGAATACAACGACACAAACATAAGGGGAAGCATTGATATTAAACGCCACATACTTAGAAATATTCCGTTTACAGGAAAAATAGCTTACAATACAAGAGAACACAGTTATAATAATAATCTAACGCAACTAATTCGACATACAATTGAACACATTAGAACTCATCCTTTTGGCAGTAGCGTCCTAACAGGCGATAGTGAGCTTAGAGATGTTGTGAGTAAATTTATTTTTGTAACTAATAAAACATACAATGGTAATTCAAGACAAAAAGTAATTAGTGCTAATTTAAAACCCATAACACATCCATATTTCACAGAATATTCAGCCTTGCAAAAAATCTGCTTAAAAATTCTGCGACATGAGAAAATTACTTTTGGTAACGATAAAGATAGAGTTTATGGCTTGCTGTTTGACGGTGCTTGGCTTTGGGAAGAGTATCTTAACACAATTCTAAAAGAAAACTTCATTCATCCAGAAAACAGAACAGGTAAACACAAGACTTTACTTTTTGAAAATTTTCAACCGATTTATCCTGACTTTATAAGCAAAGATAAGCCAAAATCAGTTGGTGACGCAAAGTATATCCCACTTGACAGACAACAATCGTATTCAGAAAATTCTGAAAAAGCCACTAGCATATACTACAAGACAATTGCGTATATGTATCGTTTTAATTCAAAAAATAGTTTTTTAATTTTTCCTAAACAGAATATAAGCTTTTTTGAAGTATATCGTATAAAGGAAACAGATGGAATATTGAAGAAAATTGGACTTGCAATTCCGCAGATGACAGAGAATTTTAAAGAGTATAGAAGAACAATGGAAGCAAATGAAGAAGAATTGAGACAGCATCTAAATCTATTGGTAAATTCGCCCTACATCAAGCCGCCAAGTCATTAGTTATCAGCTTTTAATAACATACATTAAACTACAATCTTAACAATGAAAAGAAATAAAAATTATTTAATCGCTTTAATAATTAGTTTCCTTGCAACTTCTTGCAATATATCTCAAAAGGAACAACTTAATCTAATCAATAGTTCCATAATAGAGCTTAAATCCGAACTGAATAAAACCCAAGAAATTTATTTAAAATCAAACTCGCCACGCTATCAAATTGTACAATCTCCGATAGCTGCTCGTGGTACATATAAAGTAGACACTTATAAAGGCAATGTATATCAACTTGTAGTTGACAAAAATGATAATGAAACTTGGGAATTGCTTAGTAGAATAGGTAATAGTTATGATGACAACCAAGTTTATGGTCAAAGAAATTATGAGATATTTCTGTCGACATTGGCCATGAGATTTACATATTTAATCAATCTGAATACTGGTGCAACTTGGCAACTTGTGCAAGACCCTGATACTGAAGAAAATTTCTTTAGTGCTATTAGTGAATAATAGTAAGCCAAACCGCTAAAAAAAATTGGCAATAGAGTTGGTGAAGTGATTCTATTGAACTTTTGTGCAAAAAAACAAGCGCCGGAGAACTCTCCAGCGCTTACAGGAACTATGAATGGAACTGCTTTTAAAATTTATATTATGGGTTCTGTTCCCAATGGGGGTTAAACTCCATAACTTGAACAGGTATTTGAAGGGTGTAGCGTGGGCTATCGGGCTCTAGTGTAGCTGCAACCTCTCCATTTTTATCTATTCTGTTTACACTTTCCATTCTACCAATAGCTGCAAGACGGCGCATATCAAACCAACGCATACCATTGAACGGGAACTCAAACCGGCGCTCTTTAAGTACAGTGGTAATCACCTCTTCTTGATCGTTTGAGTCGAATCGGGTGTAGGCTGCAGGTGCAAATCGGCATTTGCGCACCTCATGCAGTTGGTTGCATGCTTCCGGCAGGTTGTTGTCAAAGGCTGCAGCTTCGGCCAAGATAAGCCTCATCTCTGCAACAGAGGTGCCTACATTGGGGTAAACAGCAGTTGCAGGTGGCATAATAATTCCTCCCGGCCAATACATTACCTGCCCGCGAACAGCAAAGACATAACCTCCAAGCTGTGGCATTACAGGCACTATGGAATGATAAAAATTGAGCCTTTTGTCTTGAGTGTTATATGATTTAAGAAACTCTGTTGTTGCAAAGGCAGAGGCCCCCCGCCCGCTACTATATCTTCCATAAATTGCATCGCCCCTTCTCTTTAGTTGAGGGACAAAAGAGGCATTAGCCATTGTGGAGTAATCTACAATTGCACTGGGGCCATTATTTAGCGCCAATTGTGCATTGGTGGCGGCAAGCGAGTGTTTACCCATATATAGGTAGGTTCTGGCTAAAATACTGTACGCTGCAGCAACGCTCCCCCTAAAACGGTTTGAATCGTTGTTTTTTGGTAGATGTGGGAGTGCCTCTGTTAAATCGTCGATTATATAGTTGTAGATCTCTTCAACAGTACTTCTATTGGGTGTTTGGGCATTGAGGTCGTTTGTTACTACAAAAGGGACTGCCAAATCTTGGGAAGCGGTTGCCGGATTATACTGTTTTCCATATAGATTAACCAATTGAAGGTAAGTAAAAGCCCTACCAATTTGAGCTTCCGCTTTTAAAGCCAATTTCTGTTGAAGGGTTCCTGTAGAGGCACTCTCTACTTCTAAAATTACTGTATTATAATAGTAGATAACTTTATATAAATGAGCCCACAACACAGGAGTGGCTGTGGGATCTTCATTAACCTGTGGCTGCCATGTATAGAGCCAATCTCTTCCCATTGCAGGAGGGTTGGCCAATAGGTGGTTATCTCTTGTGTCGCCCAAATAGTCGAGTTCTATTGGAACTTGTGATTGTAAAAATTCACTCTCCAACCACAACTCAAAATCTTCAAGTGTATTTAGAAGTCTAAACCCTTTTGGTTGAACATTTAAGTATTTGTCGCACGATGTTTGTAAAAGCAGTGCTATCACTGCCAACAAAAACCATTTATATCTTATTTTATTCATTATATGATAGTTAAGGTAGGTTATTAAAAGTTGAGATAGAGACCAAGTGTAAAGGTTGGAGTGAGATAGGATTTCTCAAATGATCTGGTTGCTTTGCTAAAGTTGAATTTGTTAAAGCCAACTGTAAAAATATTGGAGGCTTGAGCCCTAAACTCTACACTCGATATTTTTGCACTCTCATTAAATTTAGTATCTCTTACGCGGTATGAGGCTGTAAGGTCGCCAAGGGTAAGGTATGCTCCATTAACAGTATATCTATTGCTGTATGTCAAGTAGTTGGAGTTGTTTTGGGTAATGGGGAAGGGTAATATTCCGGGAATCTCTTCGTCGCCTTCCACCCTCCAATAGTTGTCGGCACCCTCCAATGGCCGTTTTTGATAGGGGGTTGGAGCGGCAACTCTGGTTTTAAACCCTCCATATAGGTGGAGCATTCCATAGAAGTAAAAGTTCCCCACATCTACCCTAACATTAAAGCCTGCATTATAGACCGGTATTGAACTCCCTACATAGTCGACATCTTCTATACCTTGATCGTTGGTAAAATAGCGCTTTGCGTTCCCTTGGGCGTCGTACATAAGGGGATACCCTTCGTTATCTACCCCTGCATCGCGCAAAGTAAATAGAGCACCTATAGCATACCCTTTCAAATAGTCGGCATTTCTACCTGTAATATACGATCTTGAAGGTGCCAAGCTCTGGATTGATTCATTGTAAACATCTAATACCTTGCTCTTGTTGATAGAGACTACAAGGCCGGTATTTAAGTTAAATCTGTTACGGCTAACTATATCTGAGTTTAGATCGAGTTCTACACCTCTATTCAATATTGAAGCTTGATTCATTAGGGCAAATGAACCCCCTTTTGTGGCATCTATTTGAATATTGGCCAAAATATCTGTACTGCGTTTTATGTAATAGTCTAGATTAATATCTAACCGATCAAAGAGGGTCATATCTAAACCGCTATTGAAGTTTCTTGTCTGCTCCCACCTCAATCCATTGTTGGCATATGAGTAGAGCGATAACATCTTGGTAATCTCTCCGGGTGTCAGTTCGTTTAGACCATTCTGGGCTATTACTTCGGGAATTGAGTTCTTTGCAACATTCCCATTGAAACCATAAGCCATTCTAAGTTTCATTGATGTAACAAAATCCAAATCTTGCATAAACTCCTCTTTATGGATATTCCACGCTGCACCGGCCGACCACAGTGGCTTATACTTATATTTTGGGTCGGTACCAAAAAGGTTGGATTGATCAATCCTTATACTGCCGGTAAGGGAGTATTTCTCTTTATAAGAGTAAACTATATTTGAGTATGCAGAGATAAATCTATCTTTATAATACCTTTGATTGTATTGCCTATCAAATAGTAGCTGTGAATTTAATTTAGCATGTACTGCGTTGAAATTTGAGAGTGTCTGAAAGTTTACAGGCAGCACAAATAGGGTTAAATCGTCGTAACCATAATAGCTGGCCATGTTAGAGCTATTCACCAACTCTCTAATCTCTCCACCCACAATTAAGTTTAATGTGTGATTGTAGCAGATTGTTTTGTTGTAATTAAGTTGGGCGCGTAGAGTGTATCCATCTTTGTTGGCATTCTCTTGGCTAAGAAAACCCCCTATAGGAACATTATAGAGTAGATTTGCAGGTGAGGTTCCAGTAGTATAATAGTTTATAAGTTGTCTCGCTTCTGCCGACTCTTGATGGGCAAGGTGCTTTGTTTGGGAAGAGGAGATCTCATAAATCCCCCCAACATGAATATTTAAATTGGGTGTGAAATCGTAGCGCATATTTACCGTCAAACGGTTATTTACCCTTCTTACTCCATTGTTAACTAAATCCATCTCTAAAAGGGGATAGTATAAATTGTCTAAAAGCCCAATCCCTTTTATAAAATTGTTGTAGCGAGGGTGTGCTCTGGAGTTGTAGTGGGTAGCTACCGGGTTCCCATTGGAGTCTTCAAATCTTTCGTAGCTGTAAAGATCGTTAATGCCCGGCATTGGAACCGAAGAGTTTTTAGATGTTAAAAAATCGTTGGTCAACTCTACCTTAAATTTGGGAGAGAGTTGGAGCGAAGTGCGAGCCGATAAAGAGAAGTTGTTACTGTTATGTTTTATACTGTTTTGAGCATTATCGGAGTAGTTGGTAGTAATATAGTAACGGGCACTCTCGCTCCCCCCCGAAATATCTAAATTGTATGTTTGTAGGGTTGCTGTGCGAAGGAATAGACGAGCATAATCTTTTGCGTTATTGTATGAGGCCAACTCTGCAAGTTGAGCATCTCTCTCCTCGATTGTAATTGGTTCAGTAGGAGATAGCCAATTTGCCATTATGCCCACCGATGGCGATATATTGTACCCCCACCCTGTATCTGAATTCATTAAATCCCATGCATTGGCAGTTACCAACAGATGGGGGTCTATTTTATCCCATTCCGTTATAATTTCGGAACCGTTTTTGCTCCAACGATATTTTGAGTAATTTTCTTTTGGAGTAACACTTAAAGTTGTACGGAAAGTGACGGTGGGTTTCCCTATTTTGGCCTTTTTCCTCTCAATAATAATCACTCCATTTGATGATCGGGCCCCATAAACAGTTGCAGCTGCTGCATCTTTTAAAATTGTTATTGTCTCAATCTCATTTGGATTGATCATATCGAAAGTGAGTTCTGTTGGAAAACCATCTACTACAATAAGTGGCTGACGGTTGCCATGAATAGTTGAAATTCCACGGATTTGAAAGAGGCTATTCTCCTCAAATGTGATATCGTCGTTGATAAGGAGTCCGGGGATTTTATTTTGGATACCATCTAAAAAATTTGTGGTGTTTACACGACTCTCAAACTCTTTGGATGTAATAACAGATAAGCTGCCTGTACTCTGTTCGGGCTTTATCTTTTGATACCCCGTACTGATTACTCCGGCACCACTAAGCTCCCATGCCGATTCATTTAGTTCAACAATAATCTCTTTGTCGTTTAATATAACAACCTCTTGAGTATCAAATCCTATAAATGAGAAGAGCAGTTTTGTGTTAAGGGGAACTTTGATAGAGAAGTAGCCGTCGGCATCGGTTGTGGTACCTTTAACTGTTCCATGAACAGAGACATTGGTGCCGGCAAGTGGCATCTTGCTCTTATCTATAACCCTCCCTGTAATAAGAAGCTCCTGTTGTTGGTTTAAGGGTATTAAAACAATACTCTTTCCTTTTATAACATAATCGAAAGGCTGGTTTTTAAAACACTCCTCTAACGCTTCGGTAATTGGACTATCTTCTATGGTTACTGTAATAGGCTTAGAGTTTTCGATTGTTGTAGAGTTGAAAACAAAATCGTAACCGGTTTGCCTATTAATCTCTTTAATAAGATATCCAACAGAGGCTTGTCGACAAGATAAATTAACTGTCTGAGCTGCTACATTACCAAACGCCAGATGAAAGGAGAGAATGGTAAATAGAAGAGTAAGCTTCATTGTCTTTAAAAATTTCATAAATTTGTTAAGTTTTGGTGAATAAATGGATTGGTTAATATTCAAATTTGCCCAAACTCGCCGAGTCTTGTGCCAGCAAGGCTCGGTCTCTTTTAACGGTGGGCTCTAAGTTTAGGGTTTAATCTGTTTTGACTCTTCAATTTTTGTCAATAGAATCTTATTGGACGAGATCTTATAATCTATCGTTCCGGTTAATTTAAAGAGTTCCAGTATTGTAGAGATATTTGTAGATCGTGAGATAATTGCTCCAAATTTCATAGAGTGCAGCTCTTCACTTGAAAGCTCTATCTTAACATTGTACCAACGCTCCAAATTTTGTGCAATAGAGCCTAAAGGGGTGTCGTTGAAGTAGAATAGATTTCTACTCCAAGCTGTAACTTCGTCGGTATCTACGCTACCTATCTCTATATCACTATTGGATGTTATAGTAGCCTGCATATTGGGCTCTATCCTATAAAAGTGAGATGGTGTATCGTTTTTAAGGGGAGCTACCTCTACGGAGCCTTTTACAAGCGTTACAGAGGTACTTTGCTCATCTTTAAAGCTGCGAATATTAAATTGTGTACCAAGTACTCTCACTACAGAATTGGAATTTACAGTAACAATAAATGGGTGTGACTCATCGGCTGCTACATTAAAAAGAGCTTCGCCTTCCATAGTTACCCTACGCTCTTTGCCGGGAAAATAGATAGGATAGGTTATTTTTGATCCGGCATTTAATAGAACCTCAGTACCATCGGCAAGTAGTATAACCACCGATTGGCTACCCCGGGGATTGATTAGGGTATTTGTAACAATTTCATCAACTTCAACAGCTCTCTCTGCATCTTCTTTATATGAGATTCTCCCTTGGGATGTTTTTATCACTTCAATTCCACCCTCCTCTCCAATTTTTCCGCTCTCTCGTTGATCTAAATAGATTACTTCCCCTGTAGATAGTGTAATTGTTGCACGGGTGGCATCGGGCGGTTGAATATCCTCTTTATACTCATCTATCGCCAAATTAGACTCAACTGCCTGCGTGTCAATCGCTACTTGCCGGTTAGAGAGGTATAGAAAGGTAGAGAGAGCTATTACAACTGTTGCTGCAGCACTCCATAACCATAATCTCTGCCTATAGAGATAGACTCTATTTTTATCCCCTCTAAATTTACTCTCTTCTATAGAGTTGATTATCTGGTTAAAAAGTTCATTAGATTGCTTTTGGGTTAGATTCGCCTTACCCTTTTCCTCTTCCCAATTGGCAGTTAACCACTCCTTAACCAATTGGGAGTATTGGGGATCTGCTAACAAACGATAAAAGTGCTCTTTTTGAGAAGGAGAGAGAGTTCCCTCTGAGTAACCCTGTAGATAGTGTTGTAATAGTTTGCTTTCTGGCATAATAATATCTTCCCTTTATATATATAGACTAAGGAAATTAGGGAGAGGGTGAGTCTCTCCTTAAAAAATATATATAAAGTTATTAGAAAGCCTACTCTTCCAACCTTTGGCGTACTTTTTTTAATGCAGCCCGCATATGGCTTTTTACACTATTTATACTTATGCCAAGCCTTTTTGCAATCTCTTTGTAGGTGATTTCCTCTTTACGGCTCAATGTATATACAGCTCTCTGCTGCTTGGGTAGCCTTGAGACAATTTGATTTAATCTCTCTAAAAGTTCATCCTCTATTAAATTGCTAACTACAGAAGCAGATTTTACCTCTTGAGGATGGGTAAAATTATCCAACAGCAATCTCTCAAGTGCAACTCTTCTAAGGTAGGTGTATGATCTATTTCGGACAACAGTAGTTACCCATGCATCAAAATTAATAATAGTGTTATGCTCTTGAAGATTTTCCCAAATCTTCATAAAGACATCTTGGGTTATCTCTTCTGCTAAAACTTCAGACTTTGTAATATATCTGGCATAGCCATATATTTTTTGATGATAGGCATTGTAGATCTCTTTAAACTTATAATCCTTCTCTGCTCTACCTATTTTAAGAAGTATAAACATCTTTGAATCTTTAGAGCTGTAAAAAACGGCTCTTCAAAGTGCAAAAATAAGTTTAAAATGTTTAATAATGAACAGAATCGACACTTTATAGAATAAAGAGATTAATATTCTCTTTCTGCTAAAGTTTTAAATATTACTCTCTAGCTCACTTAACCTTTTTTCAATCTCTTTTTGGCTTAA
>Ga0265293_10006938_pt1 | contig 17754 bp, 6 predicted proteins | sample Munlanlewell138R_FD_192505 | JGI IMG/M metagenome (GOLD analysis project Ga0265293, IMG submission 192505) | Leachate microbial communities from a municipal landfill in Southern Ontario, Canada - Leachate well 138R | ecosystem: Engineered > Solid waste > Landfill > Unclassified | place: Canada...
CCAGATCGCGGACGGGAGTACAATCGCCATTGGTAATTTCCCAGGCAAAGGTATAAGTGCCTGCGATCAGCCCGCTAACTGTTGTTGGGTTTCCGGCCGGAATTGTAGCAGCGTTTAGTCCTGCAACCTGAATCCATTCACCGGTTCCATACGTCGGAGTATTGCCGGTAAGGATTGTGGAGTTAGACGTAGAACAAAGTTCCTGATCGATTCCTGCAAAAGGAGGTGAGGGTGGGTTTTGTTTTGTAATGGTTACCTGATCAGACGTAACGCAAGCTCCATTTGTAAGCAAATAATTGAATACATAATCACCAGGCTGATTCATGTTGAAAGCAATGGTGCTGGAATTTGTTGGCAGATAAAGGAGGGCCGAAGGGCCGGAAACCTGTGTCCAGAGCACGGTAGCACCCGGAACCACATTTCCCGTAAGGGCAGCATAAGAATTATCACACAATGTTTGATCTGCACCCGCATTTGCAACAGGTGAAACAACTATAAATATCGTATCATTTGTACAACATGAAGGCGTTGCATCATCACACCATTCAACGATAACCCTGTCGGTTCCGGTGAATCCCGAACCGGGCGTATAGCTGAATGTAGTTCCTGAGGTGTAGGTAAAAGTACCTCCATTTGCCGGCCCTTCAATAGGGGTAGTATTGAGTGTTAAATTAAATCCTCCTGGCGAATTTTCACCATTTGATACATCGATAAGATTAGCGGTTGATTCAGCACAAACAGTAATATTTTCGTTGAATGTTATCGGACAGCATTTCTCCAGGGTTATGTCAACTTCAGACCATGAATCTGTACAAACGCCATTGCTGATGGTCCATCGGAAAGTATAAGTTACATCGGTAAGGACTGTTCCAAAGCCAAGGTTAGTGATTGTTGTTGTTGGCGATGACGGCGTTGTAATATTCGGTGTTAGGGAATTCGTTGTTGAACTAACCAGACTCCATGCGCCTGTTCCCGAAACCGGGGTGTTTGCAGCCATTGTTACGGTTGAAGGCGTTGCATCGCCACAAAATACCTGTGCAGTGCCTGCATCGGCTGTTGTAGGCTCAGTGTCTATTACCAAGGTCAGGGTGCTTGTCGCAGTAACGCAAGGCGATGCGCTAAAGGCATTCAGGGTAAGATTAACTGTACCCGCTGTAATATCTGCCGCACTTGGGGTGTAGATGGGATTTAATGAAATGGGATTGTTAAATGCTCCTGTACCTGAGGTAGTCCACATTAAACTGGTGTAATTTGTCGCATTTCCGGATAATTGAAAGGTTTCGCTGCTGCAAATAGTGTTATTAATGCCGGCATAAGCAGTGGCCTGCTGGTTAACGGTAATCAGTGCCGGATTTGAATTTACCGAAGCACAACCCGAACCTGCATCAGAAACTACAACCCTGAAATAGGTATTTGAAGTAAGGGCATCCGTGGTGTAGGTATCGCTCATAGCGCCACTTCCACCTACAACATCGGCGTAAGGCCCGCCAACAGAAGCTGAGCTTTGCCATTGATAGGTATATGTTCCTGTACCACCAGCGGCAATTACATTCATCGTATGCGTGCCGCCAGTACATATTGTTGCACCGGAAGGCTGCAATGTAATTGTGGGATCAGGCACAACATACACAGGTGCACACTCAGAATAAATTGTGCATGACGGTGTAGCGGTAGTAATTATCACCCTGTAATACCTGTCAACATTGAGCGTAGGAGTTGTATAGGAGCTTGTGTTTGCACCTGTAATATCAAAATATCCGGCATAACAATCCACCGCCGAAACCTGCCATTGATAGGAATAGCTGCTTACTGAACCGCCATCATCATCGGCAGCAACGTTCATCGTGTGTGTTCCTCCCACACAAATGGTTTCGCCTAAAGGCTGAGTTGTAATATGTGGGATATGAACTGCAACTACATCAGAAGTTACAGGATTACAACCGTTTCCAGTTGCTGACACAGTTACGCGGTAATAGGTGGTTTGTGTAAGATTGGCTGTTGTGTACGCATTAGTTGTACCTCCACTGCCATTAACAACTGGCGACCATGAATATGGACTTGGTATGGTAGAAATTTCCCATTGATAATCAAGGGAAGGAGTTCCGCCACCAGCGGTTACAGTTAGAGGGGTATTACCACCGCTGCAAATTGTTATTGAAGAAGGTTGAGCAGTAATGAAAGGATCGGGGAAAACCGTAACTACCAATGTTGAAGCTGTTCCTGCGCAAAACTCAGGTTCAGGCCCCGTTGGTGTTAATACATACGAAACATCAATAGCACTTCCTGTGGTATTGATCAGTGTTTCAGAAATAGTTGCTGTACTCCCGCTACCTGCTGTATTACTAATTCCTGGTACCGTGGCTCTTGTCCATGTAAAAGTAGAATTTGCTACATTGCTCGTGATTGTATAAATATATGGAAAACCACTACACATATCTTCCGCAAGATCACTATTGATGAGTGGCCGTGGGTAAACTGATATTACTACATCTTCTGCAACTCCTGAACATCCGCCCAAAATGGCAGGTGCTGTTGGTATTACGCTATAAGTTGCCGTCTGTACAGTACTGGTATTATTATAATAATCATCAATAATAGCTCCTGTTGCAGATCCATTATCAGTATAAGTCATCCCTCCTGTCAATGTCGGAGCAACCCAACTGTAGGTTACAGTTCCAGCCATTGTCGGAGTTGTCGTTAAAGTTAAACTCGCTGTTGCATTAAAGGATGCATCAGCACACAAATTCTGGGATAGTCCGGTGGTTACTTTTGGAACAGGATTTACGGTTACGTTTACTGTTATTGGACTTCCTACACATCCATTGATTATCGGATAAACTTTATAGGTTACTGTTTGAATTACTGCTGTGGTATTTACAAGAACATCTGTAATTCCATAGGTATTGCCGGGGGTAGCACGTGAGCTTACGCCTGTAACACTTCCAACACCTCCGGGTGTGATTACAGGAGTTGCATAGTAGAAAGTTGTTCCGGGAACTGTGGTACTTAAAACAATGTTGGAAGTTCCCCCGCTACAGAAAGTTTGATCAGCAGAAGCTGATACAACAGGTTCCGGATTCACAGTAACATCAAAATCAAAAGTCGATCCCACACAGTTGGTAGGTGATGGGCCGGTGGGGGTAATAACATACCTCACCACGGCCGGTGTTGTTCCGGTGTTGTCCAAAACATCGTTAATTTGGGTTCCGCAGGCTGATAAACAACTATTGAAGCCCGTTACTGAACCGGAAATTAATGAGGCTGTCCAGGTGTAAGTTGTGTTTGAAACAGAGCTCAGTATATCATAATTTACATTGGCTAAATCACAAATGGATTTAGAGGTGGCACTGGTAATGGAAGGTATAGGATTAACGGTTACTGTAGCTGCAGATGAATTGGTTGAACAACCTGATTGTGTTTGCGTAACTACAACACGATATTGCCGTATTGTAGCATTTGGAGCCGTCGCCGTAAGTACTGGTGTAGTGTAGGTATTGTTGGTTGCTCCGTTTATATTATTCCATGTACCTGAAGTTCCTGTTCTCGTTTGCCATTGAAGAGCAATTGTGCCGGGAGCGCTACCACTTGCCGTCACACTCATCGTATGCGTATTACCACTGCACATTGTTGTACCTGATGGCGTGCTAACGGTAGGATCATTATAAACGTTAAGGGTATAGATTCCTGATGTGGCAGGGTTGCAATCAAGGCCGCTTGCCGACACAATAGCTCTGTACTGATAAGTGCCCACTATGGTAGTTGAATTATCGGTTGATATCCGTAATCTTCCCGCTGTACCTGTATTATAGGTAATGCCTGTTGGCGTCGAATTTATTACCGCACCCCAACTACCACCATTATTATATTCCCATGAATACTGCAAGGAGGGCGTTCCACCTGTTGCTGTTACAGAGAAGTCCTGATTTATTGCGCCTTTACAAATATCAATCACTGAGGGACTATTGGTAATAACAGGATCGTTCGCCACCGTTACCACCACACACCGGGAATCTACTGGTCCGCAAATATTATCAAGATCCGTAACCACAGCTCTATAATAATAGGTCCCCGTTGTCAAAATAGGTGTTTGATAGTTTTGGCTGGTTGCGCCGGAAATATCATACCATGTTCCATTACAATCGCCATCGCTTACCTGCCATTGGTAAGAATAAGTTCCCGATCCTCCGGAAGGTGTAACAGTTAAAGTAGGTTCTGCACCATTACAAACTGTAATATCATCAGGGCCGCTGGTGGAAAGTGCTGTTCGGTTTAAAATCTCCACTTCATCAAAAACAGCATCGCAAGTAGCTCCATTTTTTATAGTCCATCTGTAAACATAAGTGCCAGGAACAGTTCCCGTAATTGTAGTTGTTGGCGAATTTGGATTGGTGATGACCGGAGTGTTGGGGCCGCTGATGCGCGACCATGCACCGGTACCATAATCAGCAGCAACGGCACTCATGGTAAATTCTGATTCGTTACAAACGACCTGATCGACTCCGGCATTGGCGGTGGGCTGTGCGTAAACACTGATCAGCATATTATCCGATTTATCGCAGGTGGAACTTCCGGTGGTATGCGTCCATGATAATTCATAGATGCCAGGTCCACGAGGTTCCAACCCCGAGATGGTAGTATTATATAAGGTGTAATCAGCAAAAGTTGGATCGGCGGCACCGGAAGGTTTTGAAACTACCGTCCAGAAACCGGATACAGGAGAAGTGGGCTGATTTCCTGCAAGCTGTGTGCTGGTGGTTGCAGTGCTGATATTACACAGTATCTGATCAGGACCGGCAAGTGCCTGGGTAGGTATTTCGTTAATAATAACCGTAACCGGATCGGAACTCGGCGGGCAGTTGCCGTTAGTAATTGTCCAGGTAAACTCAAAGGTACCGTCAAAAGCTCCCACCACCGGAGTATGTGGTTGGTCAGGATAAAGAATCACCACCGCATCACCGCTGGTTTGTGTCCAAAGGCCGGTTCCAATAGTCGGAGTATTGGCATCGAGTATTACCGGCTCATACAAACACAGGCTGATGTCGCTTCCGGCATCAGCTATCGTAGGCAATTGATCGTTGTAAATTATTACTTCATCTTCAGAAGTACAGAATTCTGTGGAGGTGGTCCACTTGAACACATAAGTTATCCCATTCTGGAGACCGGTAACGGTAGTATTGTTTAAATCATCATTGGTAAAAGTGGCCAATGGAGAAGCAGGGCTTACCTGAGTCCATTTTCCGGTTCCAACGGTTGGTGCTGTTGCTGCCAACGTCGCCTGTGTTTCATCACACAACTCCTGATCTGCTCCGGCTTCGGCGGGCGTAGGAGTTTGATAAACGGTGATAATTACACTATCCTGGGTAGGTGTACAAACACCATTGGAAATCGTCCACTTAAATACATATTCTGAGGGATCACCATTGCTTTGCGGGCCTAAATTAGTAATTGTCGTATTGTACAAAATAGGCGAAACAATGGTTGGTACCGGTGATCCTGCGGTATGCGAAATCAGTGTCCATGCACCAACTCCCACCAAGGGATCGTTGGCCGCCATAGTAGTTGTAGTTGCACAGGTCAAACTTTGGTTGTCGCCGGCATCAGCGGCTGTGGGTGGTTCAAAATTTTCGATTCTTACCTGGTCGGCATTGCTACATTCGCCGTTGGCTATCGTCCACTGGAAAACATAGAGGCCGTAAGCAGCTCCGGTAAAGGTAGCATTGCGGGTATTGGCATTTGGTGAAAAACTTCCACCAGCCGGCCCAAACAACTTAGTCCAGGTGCCGGTAGTTCCTGAGGCAGGCTCATTGCCATCAAGGGTAAAGGATGTTGCATCGCACAGGCTTTGGTCGTCACCTGCAGCAGCAGCATTGGGCGGCGTAAGCAAAGTTACGGTCATCTGGTCGGTGCTCTCGCAACTGCCGCTCAAAGCAGAAATGGCATATTGGAAAGTGTAAACGCCGGGAACAAGCCCTGAGGCTGTCGCGGTATTTGCTGAAGTAGATGTAATAATGGGGTCATCAGCACCGGCGGGTTTGCTGGTAAAAGTCCAGGTACCACTACTGCCAACCGTTCCGGTAAGATTTACCGCAGTAATGGCATCGCAATAGGCCTGGTCAGCTCCGGCATCCGCATTTCTGTAAACAGTAACTACTACATCGTCTGATGAGGGCGGGCAGTAAATTCCACCGGTAACTGTCCATCTAAAAGTATATTGCCCGGTAATCAGGCCGGTAATATTTGATGTGGGTGAACTTGGTGCAGAAATGCCTGCTGTATTGGGGCCGCTTACCTGTGTCCATGTGCCTGTTCCGCTTGTGGGTGTCGCTGCAGCTAAGGCTGTAGAGCTAGCACCACACACATCTTTGTCGGTACCTGCTTCGGCAGTTGATGGCACCTCATTCGATACAAATATTCTGACATCGTCGAACGACGAACATGCTCCGTTAACAATCGTCCAGCGAAAGGTGTATTCCCCTTCGATAAGCCCGGTAATGGTAGTTGTATTGGAGGTGGGTGTAGTAATAACAGCACCACCATTGCCAAATATCTGGCTCCATGTACCTGTTCCTTTTGTAGCAACATTTGCAGCCATGGTAGCCTGGTTGCCACACAGGGTGATGTCGGCACCTGCATCAGCAGTAGTTACCGGATCATCAATGGTGATAATAACAGTGTCGCGCGTGTCGGCACAGGCAACATCACCATGCATTGTCCAGATAAATTCATAGGTTCCGACGGTCATGCCGGTAACAGTTGTATTATACAAATTCTCATCAGTTATTGTAGCTGAGGGTCCTGAGTATTTTGTCCAGGTCCCTGTTTCGCCTGTGGCGGGTTCATTTCCTGCCAGGGTAACAGAGGTAGTGCTGGCTCCATGACATTGATCGGAGCCGGCAATTGCCTGGGTGGGCGACAATTCATCACTTACGGTAATCGTAATTTCATTATAAGCTGAACCGCATCCATTCGAAATAGTCCATCTTAAGGTATAGGGACTATCTGCCTTCGAAAATCCACTTACGGTTGTTGTTGGAGAATTCACATTTGTAAAAGTGATACCCGGGTCAGCAGGCACAACCGACCAGGTTCCAATCTCAAAAATATAGCTAGGCGCAGCAGCATCCATTGTGAGGGTTCCTCCATCGCACACCGATTTGTCTGTGCCCGCGTTTACTGCTGTGGGTACTTCATCAGCCACCAATACAGTCATGTCATCAAAGTTAGGATCGCACATCGGCCCTCCCGAAATTAACCATCTGAAGGTGTACAAACCCGGAATCAAATTTTCGATAAAAAGACTCTTATCGTGAATATTACCCAATGTAGTGGCAGCTCCAGGCCCACTTACCAACGACCAGGTACCCTGGCCAAATGCCGGTTCGTTACCTGCAATAGTAGTAGAAGTTACATTACAATTCAAAATCTGATCGGTGCCGGCGTTGGATAAATCATTACCAAAGGAAGTAAGCACTGTAACCTGATCAAGAGCTGTGGAACACGACACGCCCTCGGGTGCGACACGCCGCATTTGAATAACATAAACCCCCAAACCGGTAAGTCCCGTAATTACAGCCGGTGTTTCGGCCGTGCTGGCCCAAGGGGTGGGGAAGGTGCGATATTCGATAGGAGGCCCTTGGTTGATAATGGTAGGAGGGCCACTAAGGATGCGGTATTGGGTAAGTCCGGTACCGTTGGTAGCCGTATAAGGTATCGAAGCTGTGGACTGGTCGCACTCGAGGAATACAACAGCGGGGGTAATATCAATGGTAGGTGGATCAACCCATGAAACACTGACACTTGCTGATCCTGAACAGTTGGTTACGTTGTTGTTGATGGTATAGGTAAAAGTGTATGATTCTGAAGGATCAAGCCCTGTAACCTGTGTAACAGGATTTGTAGGATTTACAATACTAACCCCGGTAGTTGACCCGCCGGTTTGGGTCCATGATGCTGTTTCGTTGATGTACTGAGGAGCTGTTGCCGACAGGAAGGTTGAGGTACGGTTATCGCAGAAAATCTGACTGTTTCCACCGATGATCCCTACATTGGTAAGATCGGCAGTAGGTGGCGGTACTGTAATCTCCACTTCGTCAGAATCCGTAGCACAAGGCCCCTGCACCGTCCAGCGAAACTTGTAGATTCCCTGTATCAAATTAGAAACTCCCGTTGATTTTGAATTTACATTTGCTATTGTCGGTAGATTGGGGCCCGAAATAATAGTCCATGTTCCCTGCTGCCCATCGATATTTGATCCTCCATAAGTAGCATTCAGGTTAGTGGACTGAGTGGTAGAATAGCAATGCGACAGTGTTTTATTATCACCTGCATCAACGGGTGTCAATCCACCACGATTGGTAATCACCACCTGATCGCTGGTAGAACATCCTGTATTAGAATTTGTAATAGTCCAGGTAAGCGTAACGCTACCCGAAGCGCCACCGGAAACAACCAAGGGTGAGTTGTACAACGCGGTATTGGAAATAGAAACTCCATTACCACCACCCTGCCAAAAACCGGATTCGCCACCACCTATTAAGGGCTTATTTGCTGCAAGATTGTAGGTGCCGGGGCAATAAGTTTTATCAGGCCCCGCATTGGCAATGCTTATTGGATTTACCGTAATCGTAACATCCTGAAATGCGAGTGCACCATCACCACATGTCGATAATAGACGAAAAGTGTAAATGTTGCCTCCCGAAAACCCGGTAACCGTAGTTGTCCAACTGGTGGGGCTGGTAATAACGGCTGTGGGGCCTCCTACCTGCGACCACATAATATCGTAGCCACCTACAGGAGCTCCACCGGTAATATTTCCCGATAGTTCCATAACTTCATCGGCACAGATAGCATAAGGTGTCCCCGCATTCACCGAGCAGTTTTGTCCGTAAGCCGTGCCCCAGCTCATTGCCAATATTACAATGAAGAATAAAACCCGGCTGCTTGCTGCCAGGCGGTTGCTGGAGATGTGCCGCGCGCGCACAGCATCCCCATTACAATTACCAGAATCGTGTAAATTTTTTTTCATAGCTATTAGGTTTGTATGAATTGTTCTATAAATGTCGTGTCGTTTCTATTTCCGGGAACCCTTTCTAAGATTCCAAATTGTGCCCGTTTAAAGCAAGGTTACAAAACTATTTTATTTAAGCAGTAAAAAAACCAAATAATGAAATTTATAGACAATCTAAATAGCTACACCCACTTGATAGCGACGTATTCAATCTCTCCTGGGAATATGCTCTTCATTATTTTATAATGTTTTTGTTGAAATAACAACAGTTTAAAACATACCTTTATAAAGTTGGCCGGGAAGAATTGCCGGGTAATTCCTTAAAATTCTCCCTAATCTTTACATCCAAAATGAAATGAGCAAATAAGAAAACAAAATTATAGTTTGCCTGTTATTATCAACTTCAAAGTTGAAGTAATTACAAATTCGATTAAACACAAAAAACATGACCTGGTACTTTGCAATCCTGATAATAATCGGCGCCTTTTTCTTCATGGAATTTGTCGCCTGGTTTACGCACAAATACGTGATGCATGGCTTCCTGTGGGTGCTGCACCGCGACCACCACCACCGCGACGGCCGCAAGTGGGAATGGAACGACGTGTTTGCCGTCATCTTTGCTATCCCCAGCATCGTACTGATTTGGGTGGGCTGGCCGGCGTTCGATTATCGCTTTTGGCTGGGTGTGGGTATCTTTCTGTATGGCTTTGCCTACTTTATGTTTCACGATGTGTATGTGCACCAGCGCGTTAAAATGCTGGGCGGCCTGCGCAACCGCTACCTCGACGCTACCGTAAAAGCGCATCTTGACCATCACGGCCCTAAGTTTTATGGCAATTATGGTTTCCTCATCGCGCCATTTGCCTATTACAAAGAGGTGTTTACCAAAAGTCGTAAAACCCAAAAGGCATAGTTCAGATGCCACACGTAACAATATTTTGGTTTCGCCGCGATTTGCGTATCACCGACAATCGCGGCTTTTTTAGTGCCCTCACCCAGCATGGCAACGTGCTCCCGCTCTTTATCTTCGATACAGAGGTAACCGATAAACTGCCCGACAAGACCGATCGCCGCATCGCTTTTATATACGAGCAAATTATCCTGATTAATCAGGCTTTCGCCAAAAAAGGAGGTAGACTTATAATCAAAACAGGCAAGCCTGCCGCGGTATTCGCCGGTTTGCTGCGCACATACAACATCGGGGCAGTGTATGCCAACGAGGATTACGAACCTTACGCCACCATTCGCGACAAGGATGTAAAAAATTTGCTTTCGCAAAACGATGTCTCATATCATCTTTTTAAAGATCAGGTAATTTTTGAAAAAGCGGAAGTGACAAAGGACAACGGAAGCTCTTACACCGTTTTTACGCCCTATTCACGCAAGTGGCTTTCACAACTCAAGCCACAGTATCTCAAAAGCTATCCTTCGGAGCTGCATCTTGATAATCTTTATCAAAAAACTATTGATGAGAGTTTCGATTTGGAAGCTACTGGATTTCATTATCAGCCCACGGGCATTGCTGCTCCCGCCATCGACCGCCAGCTTATCAGCACCTATGATCAAACGCGCGACATCCCGGCACTCGACGGCACATCCCGGCTGGGCGTTCATTTGCGCTTTGGCACCATCAGCATCCGCCGGCTTGTAGAAGCAGCCCGTGAGCTGAACCAGACGTTTCTCAACGAACTCATCTGGCGCGAGTTTTATATGATGATTTTGTGGCACTTTCCGCAGGTGGTCGGTCATTCGTTTAAACCGCAATACGACAACATCCGGTGGATAAATAACGAACAGCATTTCGCGGCGTGGTGCCAGGGCGCTACCGGCTACCCCATTGTGGATGCAGGCATGCGGCAACTGGCTCAAAGCGGCTACATGCACAACCGCGTGCGGATGATCACCGCCAGCTTCCTTACCAAACATCTGCTCACCGACTGGCGGTGGGGCGAGCAGTGGTTTGCCGACAAGCTCCTCGACTATGAGCTGGCCAGCAACAACGGCGGGTGGCAGTGGGCGGCAGGAACCGGCTGCGACGCAGCTCCCTATTTCCGGGTTTTCAACCCCTGGCTGCAAACCGAAAAGTTTGACCCGCAGCAACAATACATCCGCCGCTGGGTTCCCGAAATTGATTCGTCAAAATATCCCAAACCCATCGTCGATCACAAAACAGCCCGGCAGCTTGCACTGGGTGCCTATAAAGCAGCGTTGGGAGCTGAGTGAGCGCGGGGCGCAGGGCGGTGGGCGCAGGGCGCGGAGAGCGATGAAAGAGGAGCAGGGCGCAGGGCGCAAAGAGTGATGAGAGATGAGCAACCCGCAAGGCGAAGCGAAGAAACCGGCTGTAAATAGCAAATTTAATTCATCAGGTTTCGCAAAAGTAAATCAGCACGATTATGATGTTTTTGTTTGTTTTTTATCAGTTTCTTTCTTGTTAAAGGTTTGGAAACGGTGGTTTGGACGAAGCGGGGCGCGGGGCGCAAGGCGCGGGGTGCGGGGCGCGGGGAGCAGGGCGCGGGGAGCAGGGCGCGAGGCGAAGAAGCAAGCAGAGGCGGATTTTCGAATGATAGGATTTTGCAGGAGGGCTGTAAATAGCAAATTTAATTTCATCAATTTTTCGCAAAAGTAAATCAGCACTTTTGTTTTGTCTTTATCTGTGTAAATCTGCAACATCCGCGTTACCTGTCCGGCTGCTGACGGATCCGTGTTCTATAAAAGTTTGTGAAGAAAGCAGGGAAGAAAAGTTAACAAAACGCATCAACAATTTTGGCTTTTTATTTTTAAAACATCAAAAAATTTAAATTATGAAAATTTCAATAGGCTCTCCCCTCCCACCCTTCCGCCTGCCCGACCAGGAAGGGAAAATGATCGACAGCACACAACTGGTTGGTGAACGCCCGCTGGTGCTCTATTTTTATCCCAAAGACGACTCGCCGGGCTGCACTGCACAGGCATGCAGCTTCCGCGACGCTTACCATGATTTTATTGATGCCGGAGCGCAGGTGGTCGGCGTCAGCTCCGACGATTCATCGTCGCATAAGGCTTTCGCCGAAAAACATCGCTTGCCTTTTACGCTCCTGAGTGATCAGGACGGCAAGTTGCGCCGTGAAATGGGCGTTCCCTCCGATCTTCTGGGGCTGTTGCCAGGCCGTGTTACCTATGTAATAGACCGCCACGGAATCATCCGACACATTTTCAAATCACAGCTTAACGCAAAGCGACATATCAGCGAGGCGCTTGCGGCGTTGGCACGCGGGACGTAAGGCGCGGGGCGCAGGGCGATGGGCGCGGGGCGATGGGCGATGGGCGCAGGGCGCAAAGAGCGAAGAGAGATGAGAGATGAGTAGGGGCCGGGCGCAAGCATGGGGCGTAAGGCGCGGGGCGCAGGGCGATGGGCGCGGGGCGATGGGCGCAGGGCGAAAAAGCCGGCAAGACTCAAAAAAATGCAGAAACGCAGCGCACCGTGATATTTGTAGAAAGCTACACCACACGAAACGGGAAGGTGCAGCGCACCGAAATATTGATTTCACCACAACCAAGTTAGCCAGGCAAACGCAAAGAACATCATTAAAATCAAGCAGCTCTCAAACCGCAGAAGGCAGTAGGTAGAATATAGCTGGCGATAATTATGTTTTTGCAGCACAGCCCCAACGGGGCGATATCATCAGCCAGGTGCGTAGCTGCAGAAGGTAGTAGGTAGAATATAGGAATAAACAGGCGATAGTTATGTTTTTGCAGCACAGCCCCAACGGGGCGATATCATCAGCCAGGTGCGTAGCGCTTGGCTGCAGAAGGTAGTAGGTAGCGGGGAGCAGGGCGCAGGGAGCAGGGCGCAGGGCGAAAAAGCCGGCAAGGCTCAAAAAAATGCAGTGGTGCAGCCCCGAAGGACGGGACAGGCGCACCGTGATATTTGTAGAAAGGTTTACAACCAACGAAAAAGATGCCTATTTTTGACAAATCTATTTCTATCATAACTCAACATCATGAAGATTGTCATTATTGGAGCTACGGGGTTTATTGGCAGCCGGCTGTTTTCGTTTCTCGACAAGGAAGAGTACGACCTCACAGTGGTAACGCGCGACGTGGAGGGTGCACGCGAGCAGCTCGGCGACCATGCCGAATTTTGCTCCTGGGACGGTGAGCACAGCGAAGGTTTGGATAAGATTTTTAAAGATGCCTGGGCGGTTATCAACCTGGCGGGCGAAAGCCTTAGCGGCGGACGCTGGACAGAAGCCCGCAAAGAACGTATCCTGCAGAGTCGTCTCAAAACCACCCACGCGGTGGTGGACGCTATCAATCGCGCGGAAATAAAACCACGGGTGCTGCTGCAGGCTTCGGCCATCGGATATTATGGATCGCAGCCAAAGACCACCCTCGATGAGGATTCGGGGGCCGGCAACAATTTCCTGGCACACGTTACCCAACAATGGGAATCCGCCACCGAAGGATTGAACAAGGAGGTGCGGCTGGTGATTTTGCGCACCGGCATCGTGCTGGGAACAGCGGGTGGCGCGCTGCCACAGATGGCGCTGCCGTTTCGCTATGGTGTGGGCGGACACATTGGATCGGGTAAGCAATGGTTTTCGTGGATACACCTCGACGACGAAGTGCGCGCCATACAGTTTCTGCTCGAACACAAAGAAGCCAGCGGCGTATACAACCTCACCGCCCCGGAGCCGGTGATGATGAAAACGGTGGCAAAAGAGCTGGCGCGCGTGCTTCACCGGCCTAACTGGCTGCATGTCCCCAAGTTCCTGATTCGTGGGGCCATGGGGCAAATGGGCGATGAGATGCTGCTGGCCAGCCAAAAAGTTATCCCAAAGCGATTGGAAGAGGAAGGTTTTTCTTTTCATTTCGACGACTTTAGGCTGGCGCTGACCAATATCTATAACTCGTGAGCGCAAGGCGCAGGGCGCAGGGCGCAGGGCGCAGGGCGCAGGGCGCAGGGCGCGGGGAGCGGGGAGCGGGGAGCGGAGAGAGATGAGTGGTGAGAGATGAGTGGTGAGCGGTGGCTCTCGGCTGGCGTTAAGAAATATTTATAATTTCTGAGAAACAATTTTGTTTAATAACTGTTCGGAACAGTTAAACGTAAAGAATGAAAAATAATTTGATTTATCAGCCAGTCATCCGGCAACTAACACTTACTTTTTTCCTTCTCGGAATTCTCGCATTTCAAGCCGTGGCGCAATCGGGGCGGATAGAAGGCCGCGTCTTCGATGGCCGCACCAACGAGCCTTTGCCATTTACCAACATCATCATTCGTGGCACCAAAATCGGTACTACTGCCGACCTGGATGGCAACTTCATCTTTACGGGCGTCACACCCGGCTTTACGCAACTGATGGCCAGCTCGGTGGGCTACGAGTTATATACTTCCGAAGATTTTATGGTTACCAATGCCAAGACAACGTTTGTGAATCTTCCGATGACTTCTACCTCGGTGGATCTGGAAACTGTGGTGGTAAGAGCTTCGCCGTTTGTTCGCGACAGGGAGAGTCCGGTGTCGTTGCGGCGGCTCAACATTTCGGAGATAGAGCGCAATCCGGGCAGCAACCGCGACATCTCCAAGATGCTGCAATCCTTGCCGGGTGTGGCTTCTACGCCGGCACAGCGCAACGACGTGATCGTGCGTGGCGGCGGACCAAGCGAGAACTCTTTTTATCTGGATGGTATCGAAATTCCTACCATCAACCACTTCTCTACACAAGGTGCTTCCGGCGGCCCGGTGGGTATTCTTAATGTAGATTTTATCAGAGAGGTGAATTTTTACTCCGGCGCCTTCCCGGCCAAACGCGGAAATGCGCTTAGCTCCGTGATCGACTTCCGGATGGTAGATCCCAACAAAGACCGCTGGAACTACCGCGCTACCCTCGGAGCCACCGACGTAGGTTTTACCGCCAACGGCCCCCTTAGCGATAAATCGGGGCTGATTGTTTCGGTGCGTCGTTCGTATCTGCAGTTTCTTTTTGATATCCTTGGCCTTCCTTTTTTACCTACCTACAACGACCTGCAGTTTAAATATCAATACAACATCAACCAGAAAAACCAGCTCACCATCATCGGCCTGGGCGCGCTCGACAACAACCGGCTCAATACCGGCATCGCCGACCCCGACGAAGAGCAGCAATACATCCTGGGCTATTTGCCCGAGAACAACCAGTGGAGCTATACGGTGGGAGCAGTGTACCGGCACTTCTCGGCCAACGGCTTCCACAGCGTGGTGCTGAGCCGCAATGCGCTGAACAACGAAGCGTACAAATATCTCGACAACATAGAAGCGGCCGACCGCAAAACTTTTGATTACAAATCGAGTGAAACCGAAAACAAGCTGCGGTATGAATACAGCGGTCAGCGCTCGGGGTGGGATTATAACTACGGCGCAGGATTGCAGCTCTCCAATTTTACCGACAACACTTTCCAGAAACAATTTATCCAGGGTGAGGTGGTGACGTTTAACCGTGACGCAGACCTGTGGATGTGGAACTGGAGCGCCTTTGGGCAAATTAGCCGCGCCATTTTTCAGGAACGCCTCACCCTTTCGTTGGGCGCACGCATGGATGCCAACGACTACAGCAGCAACATGTCGAATATGCTCCGGCAGTTTTCGCCACGGCTCTCGGCCTCTTATGCGCTGGTCGAAAAGTGGTTTGTTAATGCCAACACCGGGCGTTACTACCAGCGTCCGGCTTACACTACGCTTGGTTTTACAGACAATACCGGCGACTTTGTGAACAAAAACAATGGTTTGAAATATATCCGTGTGGATCATGTGGTGGCAGGGCTGGAGCACCGCCCCAACGACAATTCGAAAGTCACGCTTGAAGGCTTTTATAAATTGTATAACGATTATCCGTTTTCGGTGCTCGACTCGGTGAGTATAGCCAGCAAAGGCAGCGGCTTCGGGATTTTTGGAAACGAAGAGGTGGTGTCGACCGACAAAGGCCGCGCCTGGGGTTTTGAGCTTTATGCCCGCGACGCCGACTTCTATGGTTTTAATGTGATACTCTCGTACACTTTTGTGCGCAGCCAGTTTGAAGACAAAAGCGGAACCTACATTCCGGCGGCCTGGGACAACAAGCACCTGCTGAATCTGACAGTGCTGCGCGGCCTAAAGAAAAATTGGAATATCGGCGGCAAATGGCGTTTTGTGGGCGGCACACCCTACACGCCTTTCGACCCGGTGGAGTCGAGCCTGGTGCAGGCGTGGGATGTGCAGGGCGGTCCTTATCTCGACTATGTCCGCTTCAACAGTCTGCGCCTGTCGCCATTTACGCAGCTCGACGTGCGTGTGGACAAACAACACTTCTTCGATCGCTGGTCGTTGATGCTTTATGTGGACATACAAAACATCTACAACTTCCAGAGTGAAAGTCCGCCGATTTTGGTCAGGCAACTCGACGGACAGGGGCAGCCGATTATCGAAAACCCCACGGCGCCACCCGATGCGCAGCGTTACCAGTTGCGGGAGCTGCAAACTACTTCGGGTACGTTGCTGCCTACCGTTGGTGTGATGATAGAGTTTTGATGACGAGAATAAAATGGCGTAAGAATCACTAACCCCGGCCTTTAGGCCGGGGGTAAAAAAGGATACAAAGTTTTATGGGGCTTTAGCCCAAATGTATACAGGATATAGAGAAATTAGCGGGCTAAAGTCTGCGGGTATCACTTGTGGTTTTTACGACGAAACAGAGAAGGATAGTGGCCAGACGGACTGGTAAGCGAAATTACAGGCTGCTGCGCGAGGCAGGGATTGGAGCGGCACCCCGGCGCAGCAGCGGCTGATGTTTTTGTTGGCGGGCGGCTTCCTTTTTTGGAACACGTACCGCCTACAAAAACACAGCCGCTGCAAGACGGGTAAAGCGGAAAGCCCGCCCGGCCTCCCAAAAAAATTAAATAATAAAAAATGTAACGACTATGAAAAAACATTTTAAGTACATCGGATGGACAGCAATGCTGCTGCTTGTGGCGACGCTTTCGGCTACGGGGCAACGCAAAAAAGCAGAGGCGATTGAGGTGATCCGCACCAATGCGGATGGCTCGGGACGCGAGATAGTGGTGACGGTGACGCCAGGCAAGGAACACAACCACCCGTTGATGGCTGTGTGGCTGGAAGATACGGCAGGCAACTACCTGCAGACGCTCTATGTGAATGAATCGACGGGCAAGGGCTTTTTTAATTATGCGCAGCAACAGCAGGGCAAATGGCAGCCCGGCGAGCTGGTGCGTCCGGCGTCGCTACCGGTGTGGGCGCATCGGCGCAATATTAAAAACAGGCTGGGCAACTTTATGCCCACGGCACAAATGCCGGTACCCGACGCTTACACCGCCGCCACACCGCCGGCAGGCTTCGTGTTGATGAGTCGTCCCGACAAACCGCTGCAAGACAAAGTGGTGGTGATGATGGAGATAAACCAGTCGTGGGACTGGAACGAGTACTGGACGAACAACAAGTTTCCCGACGACGACGACTACAAAAGCTCGGCGCAGCCATCGGTGGTGTATGCCGCCACCATCGACATGGATGCTCCTGCACAAAAGGCAAGTATGACTGCCATCGGGCACGGACATCATTCGGGTAGCAACGGAGCGCTTACACGCGACCTTAGCACGCTGACTACCGCCCTGCAGATAGTGCAGCAGGCAACGGTGGAGGTGAATGAATAAAACACGGATCAGGCGGATCTCTGCGCCTTCTGTGGTTAAAAAAAACCAGTCCGCTAATTCACACGAAAAAGTTATTCCCATTATTT
>Ga0265293_10006939_pt1 | contig 17752 bp, 15 predicted proteins | sample Munlanlewell138R_FD_192505 | JGI IMG/M metagenome (GOLD analysis project Ga0265293, IMG submission 192505) | Leachate microbial communities from a municipal landfill in Southern Ontario, Canada - Leachate well 138R | ecosystem: Engineered > Solid waste > Landfill > Unclassified | place: Canada...
GAACGCCATCCAATGGGACTTCAGTCCGCAAACGACGCTGCCGAACCTGCTGGCGCTGAATGCCCGAGGCTACCCCAATCGAGTCGCCATCCGTGAAAAGGCGCTGGGTATCTGGCAGGAGACCACATGGTCACAGCTGCTCGATGAGGTGCTGGCGATGGCCGCCGGACTGGAGCAACTGGGTTTTGCCGAAGGTGACACCCTGCTCATCCTCGGTGACAACCGTGCCCGCCTGTATGTGGGCATGCTGGCGGCGGTCATGCTCAGAGGCTACGCGATGCCGGTCTACCCCACCGCGGCGCCTGATGAGATCGAATACTTCGCCAACGAAGTCACGGCCTGTTTTGCTCTCGCGGAAGACCAGGAGCAGGTCGACAAGCTGTTGGAGTTGCGCGACCGCATCCCCTTCCTGCGCCACATTGTTTTTGACGATCCACGCGGGTTGCGCGGCAACAAGAGCGAAGGGCTCTTGGCCTGGGAAAGCCTGCGTGAGGCAGGCGTTGACCGGCTGAAAAAGTCCGCAGGCCTCCGAGAAGAGCTCATTGGCCGTTCCAGGCCCGAGGATCCGGGTGTGTTTCTGCACTCCTCGGGTACCACGGGCAAGCCCAAGGGGGTCGTGCTGCAACAACGCAATGCGCTCGCCGGTGTGCGGAACATGTACCAGGCAAATGGGTTCGCCTGGGAAGAAAAGGTGCTCGCCTATCTGCCGATGGCCTGGACGGGCGATTTTGCCTTGACCGTGGCGGCGGGCATTGGGCTGCGCTTCACCATCAATATCCCAGAGCGGCAGGAAACGGTCCTGCATGACCTTCGCGAAATAGCACCCACGCTGTACCTGGCGTCGCCCCGCAGCTGGGCGCAGATGCTGACGTCCATCCAGGTGCGCATGGCGGAGTCCACACCATTGAAGAAACGCATCTTCAGCCATTTCATCGACTTCGGCGTGAAGGTCGAGCGCGACAGGCTGGTTGGGAAAAAGCCCGGTTGGCTGCAGCGCGTTTGGCATCGCGTGGGTGATGTCATGGTCTACCGGCCAACCAAGGATCACTTCGGGCTGACACGTATTCGCGTCGCCTACACCGGCGGCGAAGCCATCGGGGAGGACACGTTTCTGTTCTACCGGGCGCTGGGCATCGACTTGCGCCAGATGTACGGCCAGACCGAGAGCACCGCCGTGATCGCGATCACGGAAGCCAATGAAGTCAAGATGCACACGGTCGGACGCCCATTGCCCGGGGTGGTCGCGAAGATATCCGACAGCGGTGAAATCCTGCTTCAGTCGGAGAGCATTTTTTCCGGTTACTACAAGAATGAAGAAGCTAGCAAAGCCGCGCTGGCTGGTGGCTGGCTGCATAGCGGCGACGCTGGCTATCTGGAACCTGACGGGCACTTGGTCGTCCTGGGCCGCCTGGGCGATGTCGTCTATACCGCGAAGGGGGAGCGGTATATCCCGACCTACCTGGAAAACCAGCTCAAATTCAGCCCGTACATCAAGGACGTCGCCGTCCTGGGCAAGGAGCGCGATTTCCTGGCGGCAATGGTCTGTATCGACCTCGAGACCGTAGGGCACTGGGCAGAAGCCAAGGGGATTCCCTATATCTCCTATGCCGATCTCTCGCAGAAGAGCGAGGTTCTGGAACTCATCGCGGCGGCCATCCGGCACGTCAATCAGAAGCTGCCAGAAGCCCAGCAGACCCGGCGCTTCGTCGCTCTGCACAAGGAGTTCGACGCCGATGATGGCGAGATCACACGCACCGGAAAACTGCGGCGCAACGTGATCGATCAAAGCTATGCGGCCGTCATCGATGCCATTTACGCAGGCAGAGACACGGTGAGCATGAAAGCCCAGATCACCTATGACACCGGGGTTGTCGGCGTCATCGAACGAACATTGACGATCAGGAGCGTCTGATTATGGATTGGTCACTACTGATGGAGCTTGCCCTGAACGGGGGGCTGTCCGGGTTGATGTACTCATTGGTCGCGCTGGGTGTGGTGCTGATCTACAAGTCGTCCTCGGTGCCGAATCTTGCACAAGGGGCGCTGTCCATGCTCGGCGCCTATGTCGTGCTGGCGATTTCCGAAGCCCTGCATGCGCCGATATGGCTGTCTTTGGTGCTGGGGATGACCGCGATGTTCCTGCTCGGCATGGGCATCGAGCGCGTCGCGCTGCGGAAAATGGCGGGTAGGCCTTTGGTCATGATCCTGATGATGACGCTGGCATTGGAGATTTTCATGCGCGCCGCGGCATTGGCGGCGTGGGGCGCCACCACCCGCGTGATGCCACTGGGTATCAGTTCCGAGCCGCTCTTCCTGGGCGACGTTCTTCTCAACCGTTCCTATCTCGTCGGGGGAGTGGTTGCCGTCCTGCTCTTCAGCTTCTTTTTGGTGTTCTTCCGTACCCGAATGGGCACGGTGCTGCGCGCCATATCCGACAACTACACGGCATCCTGGTCGGTCGGGATTTCGGTTGAAAGAGGGGTGGCCCTGTCATGGGCCATGGCTTCGGTGGTCGCGACCGTCGCCGGCGTTCTATGGGCATCGATACAAGGCGTTGACCACTCCCTGTCGCATCTGCTGCTGATGGGACTGACCGTCGCCGTGCTCGGGGGGCTCGATAGTCTTGCCGGCGCGATCATCGCCGGCTTGCTGCTCGGAGTGTTTCAAGGGATTGCCTCCGGATATCTGGATCGTCTGGTGGGAGGCGGGAGCCGCGACCTGGTCGTGGCCGCCACGCTGATGCTGACGATATTGATTCGACCCCATGGTCTTTTTGGTCGCGCAGACATTCAAAGGATCTGACCATGTTCTATCTTCAATCAGGCATTTCCCACTCGAGCTATGGCGTGGAACGCCAGTTGTTTCCCATTCCATTTGAACGTTGGCAGGTCGGGATACTGCTCGCGCTGGCGATTGCCGCGCCATTGCTGATGAGTCCGATTTATTTGAAGAGCTACATGCTTCCATGGCTCATCTGGACGGCGGCGGCGTTGGGTCTGAATCTCATCATCGGCTGGGCCGGCCAGTTCCACTTCGGCTATGCGGCCGTAATGGCGATCGGCGCATACAGTGCAACGCACGCCGCGCGCCATGGCGTTCCGTTCGAAATTGCGCTGGTGTTGGCTGGCGCGACGGCGACGGTGATTGGCAGCGTATTCGCGATCACCGCGCTGCGGGTGCGAGGGCTGTATCTCGCGCTCAGCACGTTGGCGCTGCAGTTCGTGATCGACTGGGTCATTCACAAGGTACCCGCCATCAGCGGAGGAACGCAGGCGACGCTTCAAGCACCTTCGGTGCATCTGCTTGGCATTCCCATTGCTTCGGATGCAAGCAAGTACTACACGGCATTGGTCTGGTGTGTTCTCGTCACCATGTTCATGCTCAACCTCCGTCGAACCGGGCTGGGCCGCGCATTGGTGGCGGTGCGGGAGAAGGACTTCGCGGCGGCCGTCATCGGTGTCAACAGCTTCTATTACAAGCTGGTGGCCTTCGCCACGTCTTCCTTCATCGGTGGAGTCAGTGGCGCCATTCTGGTCTTCACTTTCTACGGAGCGGTCACGCCCGAACAATTCACCACCAACGTCTCGATTCAGGCGTTGGCGATGGTGATCATCGGAGGTCTGGGCAGCGTCATCGGTAGCTATCTGGGGGTGGCCTTCATCTTGCTGCTGCCCGGATTGATCGCCACCGCGATCTACGCACTGGCGACCAAGCTGGACCTCAATGTTGGAATCGAGCTGCTGGCCCATATTCCAGGGCTCCTGTACGGAATACTGATCATCGCGTTCTTGCTTTTCGAGCCTTCGGGGCTTGCGAAGATCTATACCAATTTCCGGAATTACCTGATGTTCTGGCCGTTCGGGTATTCGAGGAAATAGCGACTTTCAGTCGGCTCCATGTGTTGCAGGCCAATCCATGCAAAGAAAACCTAGGAGATAAGCATCATGTTTCAAAGACTTAAAAAAGCACTTGGGATCGCGGCGATTTCACTTGTGGCGCAACCTTTGTTGGCTGCTGAGCCGATCAAGTTCGGCCTGTGCTATGACCTGACAAAAATCTACAGCTTTGCGGCTCCCCAATTGGTGCAGGCCGAGCGCGATCTGGCGGCCCTCGTCAATTCGCAAGGGGGAATCGAGGGCCACCCTGTGGAGTTTCTGTTGCAGGAGCACGGCAACGAGCCTCAACGTGGTATCGAGTGCTACGAACGCATGAAGGCCGCCGGCGTCGTGGCTGTCGATACCCTGTCTTCGCCGGTGTCCCGGGCCTTGCTGCCACGTGTCATGAAAGATGGGATCGTGATGACGCAACCCATGGTCGGCCGCAGCGATACGGTGGACGGTGAGGTCTTCAAGTGGGTGTTTCCGATCGGGGCCACCTACTGGGGCATGGCCGCGAACGCGGTCCAATACGCCAAGAGCCAGTCCGGCGGCAGCCTGAAAGGAAAGCGGATCGCCTTCCTGTACATCGATTATCCCTTTGGGCAGGAGCCGATCGGGATCCTGAAAGAACTCCAAAAGCGGGAAGGGTTCGACCTGGGCCTGTATCCCTACCCCTTGCCAGGAAATGACCAATCCTCCGCGTGGTCGCAGATGCGCCGGGCGCAGCCTGATTACATCATTCACTGGGGTACGGCCGTGATGCAGGTGGTGGCAGCCAAAGAAGCCCAGCGCAACGGCATCTCCATGAGCAAGATCATCACCACGCCCTGGATCAACGATGTGGACATTGCCAATATCGGCCCCGATCTCGCCAAGGGGTTGAAGAAGGTTGCCGTGTTTGCATCGGGCAGTTATGTGCCGCTGCTGCGCAAGATCAAGACGGAGGTTTATGGTAAGGACAAAGGCAACGGCGATATCAAATGGCTCGGCGACAAATATTACAACCTGGGATTGGCGAGCTTTGCCCCGGTTTTCGAAGGAGCCCGTCTTGCCCTGAAGAATTACGGCGCGCCCTTGACGGCAGACAAGCTGCGCAAGGGCATGGAGAGTATCCGTGACTTCAATGCGGATGGTCTCATGGCGCCGCTCGTATTCTCCGAAAAGGACCACGGCGGCGGCGGCAAGACGCGAATCGAGATGTATGACGGCAAGGCATGGGTGCCCCAGACAGACTGGGCTGCTGCATACGATGATCTCGTCTGGCAGGCCGTCAAGGCGTCTTCCGCGGAGTATCTCAAAACCAACAAATAGGTCTCCAAAGTGTTGACTCTGAACAATATCGAGGTCATTTACGATCAGACGTTCCTTGCCATCAAAGGCGTGTCCATCGAGGTGCCACAAGGGGGAATGGTGGCTTTGCTTGGCGCGAATGGCGCCGGCAAGAGCACCACACTGAAGGCTATCAGTGGATTGCTGCAGGCTGAGCGCGGCGAGGTGACGCGAGGAGAAGTGAGATTTAACGATCAAGACTTGGCTGGATTGGCGCCGCAGCAGCGGGTGAAGCTGGGCATCGTTCAAGTGCTCGAAGGGCGGCAGGTGTTCGAGCACCTGACGCCCGACGAGAACCTGGTGGCGGCTTCTGCCGTGCATGGAGGGCGGGCGGCAATGACGCGCAACAAAGAGCGTGTCTACAGTTTTTTCCCGCGCCTCTATCAACGCCGCGCCGCGCAGTCGGGCTACCTGTCGGGTGGCGAGCAGCAGATGTTGGCCATCGGGCGTGCGCTGATGACGGAACCCAAGCTGCTGATGCTTGACGAGCCAAGCTTGGGCTTGTCGCCCGCGTTGACCGCCGAGGTCTTCGAGATCGTCTGCCGGATCAACAGGGAGGAGGGCGTATCGATTCTGCTGGTTGAACAGAACGCCATTGCCGCATTGGATGTCGTATCGCACGGCTATCTGATTGAAAACGGACGTGTGGTCATGCATGACAGTGCGGAGGTCATGAAGCGCAATCCCGACATTCAGGAGTTCTACCTGGGCGGTCATGAGGGACGCGATTTTCGCGACATCAAGCATTACCGAAGGCGCAAACGGTGGCTGGCTTGACGGGCTTTTCAACTTGTTTTTCCCACCCACAGGAAGAGCACCACGGGTTCTCTGCGACTTGTCGGCAACCTGTGGTTGCTAGAGCCTTTCGCCGCTGACGGCCGCCTTCGTCAGCGGGGTATTCGCCCATCCGGTGGAATAGCAGGGTGAATACCAGGTTCTTTCGCTTTGCCTTGCATCGGGTTACTTCGACTCGCCGGGGGGGGCGGCCGTGGGCGCATTCCGGGTGATCGGTATCGGACGGGTGAGACCGGAGATCGCGACTCGGAGGGGCTTATGCACCATTGGCCTGATACCTCAAACTGATTTCACCGGCCCTATATCCGAATTTTCCTTATGGAGTTGATATGGACAAAACCAAGCTGACAACCCTTGTGATTGAAACACGCGGCGCCGTGGATATCGTCTCCTTCAATCGGCCGGAGGTCCTCAACGCGATCAATCCGGCCATGGCTCAAGAGCTGAGTACTTATTTCAGCAGTCTGCTTGACCAATTCAGCACCCGCGTGGTGATTCTGCGTGGTCTCGGACGCGCGTTCTGCGCAGGCGCTGATGTCGGATCCGATGCCTTCGCACCTCCGGGCGAGGCGCGTGCGCAGCGTCAGATGCTGGTGCAGACCAACTACTCTGGCATCGTCAAGCTGATGCGCAAGTGCCCGCAGCCCATCATCGGGTTGATCAATGGAGCTGCCTGCGGTGCTGGCTTTTCGATGGCGCTGGCGTGCGACGTTCGCATTGCATCGCCAGCAGCGAAGCTCAATGCGGCGTACTTCAAGATGGGATTGGGTGGCTGCGACATGGGCTCCGGTTACCTGTTACCGCGTCTCGTCGGTCATTCCGTTGCATCCGAGTTCTTGATGACTGGTCGTTTCATCGATGCAGAGCGGGCCAAGGCGATTGGACTGGTCAGCAGCATCGTCGCTGAGGACAATCTGCTTGATGCGGGTCTTGAACTGGCGGAAGACATGTTGCGCGGATCGCCAATGGGTTTGCGGATGACCAAAGAAACGCTGAACGCGGAGATCGATAGCCAGAGCCTGGAAGCCGCGTTGATGCTGGAGGATCGTCAGCAGATCCTGCTGATGGAAACGGCCGATTTTCGGGAAGCAGTGGCTGCGTTCAAGGAGAAGAGGTCGCCTGTCTATCGTGACCGTTAATGCCGGTCGCCACAACATGCCAGCCTTGACATTGACTTACCCATTCGCATCGCCTCCGCTCGCTGGGGGCGTGGTGGAGATTGTCCCCGGCGTGGCTTGGATACGAATGTCCATGCCCTCGGCGCTCGATCACATCAATCTTTGGGGCCTCGAAGATCAGGATGGGTGGGCTGTTGTCGATACCGGGCTGCACACGGAAGAAACTCTGGCGGCTTGGCGCCACATCTTTGCCACGGCCGACGAGTCGCGTCCCTTGACTCGGATTTTTGCGACCCACATGCACCCAGATCACATCGGCATGGCTGGTTGGTTGACCCGAAAATTCAACTGCAGTTTGTGGATGAGTCAGCTTGAATATCTGAACTGCCGCGTGCTGATGAAGGACACGGGCTCCGCTGCGCCGAAGGAAGGTATCGACTTTTACAGGCGTGCGGGTTGGGACGATGAGGCCATCGAATCCTACCAGGTGCGATTCGGAGGGTACGGGAAATTCATTCACCCTCTGCCCGAGAGTTACCGGCGGATCAAGGACGACGAAGAAATCAAAATAGGCAAGCACGTGTGGCGCGTGATTGTTGGTTCAGGCCACTCCCCGGAGCACGTCTGCCTGTACTGCAGCGAGCTCAAACTGCTGATATCGGGCGATCAGGTGCTTCCACGCATTTCATCTAATGTTTCCGTTTATCCCACCGAGCCCGAAGCTAATCCCATGCTGGATTGGCTGCAATCCTTGCAGAAACTCAAGAACGAGGTTCCGGGCGATGTATTGGTGCTGCCGTCTCACAACGATTGTTTCTATGGCTTGCACGAGAGACTCGACTATCTTGTCGTGTCGCAGAAAAAAATACTAGAACGTCTGCGCAATGCACTGAAAGAACCTAAACGGGCGGTGGATTTATTTGTCACCTTGTTTGGTCGAAACATTGCGCAAAGCAACAGTGGAACCTACACCTTGGCCACTGGCGAGAGCTTGGCGTGCCTCAACTATTTGTTGCATCGATGCGAAATTGCGCGACAGGCGGATGAATTTGGCGTGAATTGGTATCGGCGCCTCTGAGCCCCCACTCGAACCGCACCACCGATAACTTAGTCCGAAAAAAGTCTCACTATTCGCCATCGAAGATGGCGTTGCCCGATTGCACACAGTATCGCCGCTTCGCAGGTCTGAGCGAGGCGCGCCGCGAACGGTCGCATCACAGCGAAGCAGCCAGGCGCACCGCCTGTGCGATGGCCCGCTTGGCGTCGAGCTCCGAGGCCACGTCGGCGCCGCCGATCAGATGTACAGGGATCGCAGGTGACGCCGCCGCGAGTTCCCCTGCGAGCCCGCGCTGCGAGTCCTGGCCGGCGCAGATGACGATCGTATCCACCGCGAGAAGTTGCGGCTGGCCTGCGACGCTCAGGTGAAGCCCGTCGTCGTCGATGCGTTGGTAGTTCACGCCACCCAGCGTTCGCATCCCGAGCCGTTGCAGCCGATCGCGCAGGATCCAGCCGGTGGTAGCGCCCAGCCCCTTGCCGAAGCTGTCACTCTTGCGCTGAAGCAGCGTCACCTCCCGCTGCGGCGCGTGACCCTGCCGAGCGCCGGTGATGCCGCCCGGGCGCTCCATTGCCAGGTCCAGGCCGTACTCGGTGGCGAAACCCTCCAGGGTCGGTGCTTTTCCCGAGCCGCCGGCGAGCAGGTATTCCGCGACATCGAAGCCGATCCCGCCTGCGCCGATGATGGCGACGCGTCGGCCGACGGCGCGTTTGCGCAACAGCACGTCGACATAGTCGAGCACCTTCGGGTGGTCGATGCCGGGAATCTCGAGCCGGCGCGGCTCGACCCCGGTGGCCAGGATGATGGCGTCATACTCGCCCGAGAGCAGCTCGGCGGCCCTGGCGAGAGTCTGCAGCCGCACGTCGACGCCGGTATCGACAAGGCGCTGCGAGAAGTAGCGCAGCATCTCGTTGAATTCGGTCTTTTCAGGAATCTCCTTGGCCATCAGCAACTGGCCGCCCAGCCGGTCCGCCGCCTCGAACAGTCGCACGACGTGTCCGCGCTCTGCGGCCTCTCCGGCAAATGCCATGCCGGCAGCGCCGCCGCCGACCACCGCCAGGCGCAGCGGTCGCGGCACGCGCCCGGTCGTGAATTCGATCTCGCGGCAGGCCTTCGGGTTCACCAGGCAGGAGACCGATCGGGTCGTGAAGTAGCCGTCGAGGCACGCCTGGTTGCAGGCGATGCAGGTGTTGATCTGGCCGACCTGGTCGAGCCGGGACTTGCGGGCGAAGTCGGGGTCGGCGAGCATCGGTCGGGCGAGGGCGACGAGGTCGGCGTCGCCCGCCGCCAGCAGGTCCTCGGCGACCTGCGGGTCGTTGATGCGGTTGGATGCGATCACGGGAACCGTCACCGCTGTGCGCACTGCCCGGGCCGCGTAGTGCCAGCCGGCGCGGGGCACCACGTGCGCGATGGTCGGCACGGTGGCTTCGTGCCAGCCGACGCCGATGTTGATCGCGCTGGCGCCGGCCTGCTCTACGCGGCGGGCGAGTTCCAGGACCTCGTCGCCCGGCATCCCGTTCTCGACCAGGTCGACCGCCGAGATGCGGTAGATGACGGGAAAATCCGCACCCACGCGCTGCCGGATGGCTTTCAAGATCTCGATCGGAAAGCGCATCCGGCCCTCCAGATCGCCACCGAACTCGTCGCTTCGATGATTGGTGGCAGGCGCGGTGAACTCGTTGATCAGGTAGCCCTCGGAGCCCATGACCTCCACCGCGTGGTAGCCGAAATCGCGTGCGATTTCGGTGGAGCGCGCATAGTCGTCGATCGTCTGCCAGACCTCCTGCGTCGACAGCGCGCGCGGCGTGTACCGGTTGATGCGCGCGCGCAAGGCCGATGGCGCCACGCAGTCGGCAAATTCCGCATAGCGGCCGGCGTGTAGCAGCTGCAGGCAGATCCGTGTCGAGGTGCCCTGGACGGAGTCCACGATGGCGCGGTGCCATTCGGAATCCATCTCGCTGGTCATCGAGGGCGAATGGCTGTCGAACCGGCCTTGCGCGTTGGGCGATACGCCGCCGGTGATGATCATGCCGACTTCCCCGTCGGCACGAGCCCGGTAGAAGGCCCTGATGCGCTCGTAGGGCCGGTCGAGGTGGTCGATCGCCGTATGCATCGCACCCATCACGATGCGGTTCGGCAAGGACAGCTTGCCCAGGGACAGGGGGGCGAATAGGCGTGGGAATTTCATCGGGTGACTGTTGAGCAGCAGCTCCTGTGTGAATCGGGTCGCCAGCTACGCAGCGGTGACGGAAGGCTCGTGAACCCACCGCGGCGGCGCGCTTGTTCGTTAGGCGTATATGGAGACCGAGCGTAACGCGGCCGACGTCACGCCCTTTCGGCATGCCGAACGACTGTGCATTTGGTGGTGCCCAGTAGCTTGTCGAGTTCGGTATTTTGAACCGGACGCTTCGGGGAGGCCCTCGTATCCGGCTGCAAGAACCGGTGGTTCCGAATGCTGAACCCGAGAGGTGTTTCGATTGATAGGCTGGCGTTCGCTTCACATGACACGATGCGGGAAGGGTATTCCCGTCGGAATCATGGGTACACGAAAGGAGCAGGAATGAGTGGTCCGCTTTCCGGTTTGCGAATTGTCGAGATGGTTGGTTTGGGGCCTGCGCCCTTTGGCGCGATGCTGCTGGCCGATATGGGCGCGGAAGTGATCCGCATCGACCGTCCCGGGGGCGGCGAGGTGATGAAGATGGTCGCACCCCGATTCGATACGATGGCGCGAGGCCGTCGCTCGGTCGCCGTCGACCTCAAAAAGCCGGGGGCGGCCGAGCTGGTGCTTGAACTCGTCGGCAAGGCCGACGCGATATTGGAAGGATTCCGCCCGGGCGTGATGGAGCGCCTCGGCCTGGGGCCCGACGTGTGCCTCGCGCGCAACCCGCGGCTGGTCTACGGCCGGATGACCGGTTATGGTCAGAGCGGGCCGCTGTCGCAGGCAGCCGGCCACGACATCAACTACATCGCGCTGTCCGGCTTGCTCAACACGATCGGCCGGCCCGATCAACCCCCGGTGCTGCCGGTGAACTACCTCGGCGACATGGGCGGCGGTGGCCTGATGCTTGCGTTCGGCGTCGTGTGCGCGCTGCTGGAGGCGCGGCATTCCGGCCAGGGCCAGGTGGTCGATGCCTCAATGGTCGAGGGCTCCGCGCTGTTGTCTACGATGATCTGGGGCTTTCATGGCGCTGGAATCTGGGCCCAGCCGCGCGGCATGAATTTCGCCGACGGCGGCGCGTTCTACAACCGCAGCTACGAGACGGCCGACGGCAAGCATGTCGCGATCGCCTCGGTCGAGCCGCAGTTCTACAAAAAGCTGTGCGAACTGGCTGGTTTGGACGAATCGGTCTTCCGGCACCGCGACGATCCGCGCCACTGGCCCGATCAGGCCGAGCGACTGGCCAGTCTCTTCAAGACCCGGACCCGGGATCAATGGTGCGCCCTCATGGAGGGCAGCGACGTGTGCTTCGCCCCGGTGCTCGACTGGGACGAGGCTCCGCGGCATCCGCACAACCGCGCGCGCGAGGTCTTCATCGACGTTGACGGTGTGACGCAACCCGCGCCGGCGCCCCGTTTCAGCCGGACCGCACCCGCCCGGCCGGCTCCACCGTCCGCCGCAGGGGCGGACACGGACCAGGTGTTGGAAGCATGGGGTATCGGTGCGGACACGGTCGGCGCGTTGAAGGCGGCGGGCGTGGTTTGCGGGCCGCGAGAAGGCTGAGTGTGCCGATGGCCTCGCATCCGCTTTGGGCCCGATGGCAGTTCGGGGAGTCTCAAGGCCTGCATGCCGTCGGCGCGCCGTGCCGGCGCAGCCGAGTGGGGAAATCACTGCGCGCAAGATGTCCGGGTGATGGCGCTGGCGGCCAAGGCAATGCCATTTGGCGTCCCGGCCACGCGCAGGCCGCGGGCGTTCCAGTTGATGTCCCCGCCGGGGCGCATCCTCGACGTCCTGTCGAACCTGAGCTCGTGTGAGCGCGCTATGTGCAGTCTCGATGGATTGTTCGCCAACAACCGAGCATGGGCGAACCAGCGCGTGGCCGCGGATCCGGAGTTCTTCAAGCGGCTCGCGGGCCAGCAGTCGCCGCGCTACCTGTGGATCGGCTGTTCCGACAGCCGTGTTCCTGCCAACGACATCGTAGGGCTCGCTCCTGGTGAGGTGTTCGTCCACCGCAACATCGCCAATGTCGTGGTGCACTCGGACCTGAACTGCTTGTCGGTGCTTCAGTACGCCGTGGAAATGCTGAGGGTCGAGCACGTCATGATCGTCGGTCACTACGGCTGTGGCGGAGTGCAGGCGGTGGCGGACCGACGGTCGACCGGCTTGGCCGACAATTGGCTTCGCCACGTCGAGGACGTTGCGAACAAGCACGAGCAACGGCTCGCAGGGCATTCCGGCGAAAACCGCGCGAAGCGGCTTGTCGAACTCAACGTCGTCGAGCAGGTCGCCAACGTCTGTCGCACCACCGTTATGCGGCGTGCTTGGTACCGTGGCCAGCGCATCGAAGTGCATGGCCTGGTCTATGGCGTCGCCGATGGTCTGCTGTCACGCGTCGGCGTGAGTGTCAGCGGCGGCAAGGCTTGGGACGAGTGCTACCGAGCCTCGTTGGATACCCTTGGTTGAAACACCTATCCATCACGATCGTGCTTCGCGGCCGGTGCGAAGCACGATCTTCTATGGCGACGCCTGCTCGCCACCTCGAACCCGCCAGGCCGCGAGCGACTGTGGCCTGTTCGATCCGCTCGGCCTCAAGCTCCGGCCTAGCGGCGGCCGCACTGCCTTGCGTCATCCAACCGGTCCAAGCCATGTTTCGTCATCTCCTCAAATCCAAAATCCATCGAGCCACCGTGACTCACTGCGAGTTGCACTACGAGGGTTCCTGCGCCATCGATGAAGACCTCCTGGATGCTTCCGACATCCGCGAGAACGAACAGGTCCACATCTGGAACATCAACAATGGCGAGCGCTTCATCACGTACGCAATTCGCGCCGTCCGTGGCAGCGGCATCGTTTCGCTGAACGGTTCGGCAGCGCGGCGGGCTTCGGTCGGCGATCTCGTGATCATCGCTGCATTCGGCATGGTGCCCGATTCACAGCCCGTGCCGCATCTGCCACGCCTTGTCTTCGTGGACGCTCACAACCGCGCCGGGGAACTCAAGCACAGCGTTGCAGTGCAGGGGGCCGCCGATGAATCGACTCATACCTACTGAGACCCTCCCATACGCCTCATCCACACCATCGCTGAACTGCGGCAAGCCCTTGCCGGCATCACCCGAACCGCTTTCGTGCCCACCATGGGAAACCTGCACGCCGGCCACCTGTCGCTGATCGAGAGGGCCAAGGAGTCCGGCGGCCCGGTGGTCGCGAGCATCTTCGTCAACCGGCTGCAGTTCGCTCCTCACGAGGACTTCGACACCTATCCGCGCACCTTGGAGTGCGACTGCGATTTGCTGCGTGCGGCGGGCTGCAACTTTGTCTTCGCACCTGATGAAGCGGAGTTGTATCCCCAGCCGCAGGTCTACAAGGTGCAACCGCCGGCGGCGCTGGCCGACATTCTCAAATGGCGCTCTCGCCCAGGTTTCTTCGCGGGTGTGTGCACGGTATGCGTCCGACCAATCCATCTTGCGCAAAGCGGAGTTGATAGTCAGCACGCCAGCGGTGCGTGCGCGCTGCCATAGACTCACGGTGCAAAGCCGCCGTAAGGCAGTGGAGATATGCACCGACGATGAATTCCAAGCAAACGATACTGGACCGCGAGCTGTTCACGCAGGCACTTCGCCACATGGGCGAAGAAGACCTGCTCTACCTCAACCGGATGGTGGTGGAACGGCTGAACCTCCTGGCCCAGGCCAGGAGCACGGTGGAGCTGGCGCAGTTCGCCAAAGGTGACCGGGTCCACTTCACGGCCAGCGATGGCAGCGTCAAGCACGGCATCGTGCAGCGCCTGAACAAGAAGACCGCCAGCGTGCACACCGACGAAGGTCAGAACTGGAAGGTCTCCCCGGGCCTACTGCGCAAGACAGCCACCCGCTGAACGGGTGCCCTGGCGTCGATGGCCAGGATCAGTCCACCTGCTGCCAGCGGTGCGGCAGCAGTTTTCAATCCGGCTGGCCTTGTGCGTGGGCAGCCGGGTGAGTACGTCCTTGAGGTAGGCATATGGGTCTTGCCCGTTCATGCGTGCCGACTGGATCAGGCTCATGACGGCCGCCGCCCGCTGGCCCGCGCGCAGGCTGCCGGCGAACAACCAGTTGTTTCTTCCGATGGCAATCGGCCGGATCTGGTTCTCGATCCAGTTGCTATCAGCCGGCAATTGCTGGTCATCGACAAAGCGTGTGAGTTTCGCCCAGCGCTTGAGGCTGTAGTCCAGGGCCTTGGCCGTGGCCGAGTTGCCCGCCACCTGTTGGCGTTGCAACACCATCCACGCGTGCAAGGCGTCCAGTATCGGGCGGCTGTACTGCTGGCGCACCTGCAGCCGCTGTGGTGCCGTCATGCCCTGGACTTCCCGTTCGATCTCGTAGACCTGCGCGAACTGCTGCAGGGCGAACTCGGCGATCTGGCTCTTGTTGGCCGCGTGCAGGTCGAAGAACTTGCGCCGGGCGTGAGCCAGGCAACCGGCTTCTGTCACGCCCTGGCCGAAGCTGGCCTTGTAGCCGGCGTAGTCGTCACAGATCAGGCTGCCGCGCCAGCCACCCAGGAAGGCGCGGGCGTGTTCTCCAGCACGTGACTCGCAGAAGTCATAGACCACGGCGCGTATCTCCTCGAATGCCCCCGGGGCATAGGCCCACAGGTAGGCCCGGTGCGACTTGCCATTGCCCGGCTTGAGCATGGCCACCGGCGTTTCATCACCGTGCAGAACCCTGTGCTTGAGCACTTCGGTCTTCAGGGCGTCGACCAGCGGCTGCAGCCGCGAGCCGCAGGTGCCCACCCACTGCGCCAACGTTGATCCGGGAATGGCCAGACCGGCACGACCGAAGGTGTTCTCCTGGCGGTACAAGGGCTGGTGATCGGCGTACTTGGCCACCAGCACCTGGGCCAGCAGGCCAGCGGTCGGGATGCCTTTGTCGAGGACGTGGGCGGCCACCGGCGCCTGTGTGAGGGTCTGGCACTGGGCACACGCCCACTTGCACCGCACGTGCCGTTCAACCGTGAAGACACCGGGCACGTAGTCCAGCTTCTCGGCGGGTGCTAGTCGACCAACTCTTCGTTGCCGGCCGCGCCCGGCCGCCGCAGGATCCAGGCGCGCGGCTACCCGCTGGTAGCGACCATGAGCGAACGATGCTGCGCGAGGTCGACCGGTCCTTTGGGCGTGCCATGCCGCGATGGCTAGGTCGGCGATGCGAACAGGATCAGGTGCGTGATTGCCAAGCTGGCGAGCGATGAAGTCGCCCTGCTGCAGTTCCATTGGCGAGAGCAGGATCGATACGTCGTAAGCTTCTTCCATGGCATCGAGCATCGGTGCGCTGGACATGTCCACCGCGATTTCGGGGTGCTGTGCATGGAAGCGCGGCTGGTGCTTGGCGATCTGGCATAGAGAAGATGTCGGCGGCACCAGCACCGTTACCCTTCCGATGGGCGTGGCCGACAGCGTGCTCGTCAGCGCCTCGGTCTCGTCGATGTCTGTCAAGATGCTGCGCGTGCGCGCCAGGTACTGTTCGCCCACGCTGGTGAGAACGACGCGCCGTGTCGAGCGCTGCAGCAGGCGCACGCCGAGATGGGCCTCGAGATCCGCCACCAAGCGGCTGACCGCCGCGGGTGCGACCTGCAAGGTCCGCGCGGCGGCGACGAAACTCTGCTCGTCGGCCACCAGGACGAAAGCACGCATCGATCGCAGGCGGTCCATCTCGGCAGGTGCTCTCGGCCTGTCACCGGTGTAGTGCGCAGACGCACCGGCTGTCGGCGTCGGCGGTGAGGGGCCCTTGAACGGCGCGGCGAACACGCGCAGACTCCCCGAGCAGCCTGGCATCCCAAGCCAGACCAGCGCACGGCACGTTCGCTAGCGCTGCGGTTTGCGGCGCCAACTTGCTAGCGGCCCAGCCACTTCGGCGCGCGCTTCTCCAGGAAGGCCCGTGGCCCCTCCTTCGCATCCTCGGTGGCCATGATGCGCTGCAGTGCCTCGTCTGAGAGTGCGCGCAGCTGCGCGTCCGTGAGTTCGGAGCCCAGCCGTGCGACGTGGAGGCTTTCGAGCACCGCGCACGGGGCGTTCTCGGCGATCGAACGGGCCAGCGACAACGCTGTTTCGTCGACAGCGTCAGCGGGCACGAGGCGATTGACGAGTCCGAGCAGATGGGCGCGCGGCGCGTCGAGGCTGTCGCCCGTGATCACCAGTTCAATCGCCAGGTTGCGTGGCAGTGCGCGCACGAGCCGGTGCACGCCACCGGCCGCAGCAAAGAGGCCGCGCTTGACCTCAGGAATCCCGAACTTGGTTTCCTGCGCAGCCACCACGAGGTCGCAGGCGAGCGCGAGTTCACAACCGCCCGCCAACGCAGCGCCCTTGATGGCCGCGATCCAGGGCTTGCGACGTTTCGAGTCGACGAAGCCGGCGAAGCCGCCCTCCGCAGTGAACAGCCGATTGGCACCGCCCTGGGCGACTTCGGCGAGGTCGGCGCCAGCACAGAACGACTTGTCGTTGGAGCTGCAGAGCACGACGACCCGCACGCCCGGGTCGCGCTCTGACTGCCTGACAACGTGATCGAGTGCCTCGGCCAGCGCCGCATTGACGGCGTTTCGCTTGTCGGGCCGGTTCAGCGTGACGATCGCAATGTGGTCGTCGGTTTTTTTATAAAGAATTTCGCGGCCAAGGCCGACAGGCTCTTCACTCATCCACTGCTCCTGTTCACTTGTACTATTGGCCCCACCATGGACCCTAGTCATGGAGGATACGCAAGATGGGCGTGGTTTCGCTGCAGGGATGCGTCGTAACTTCGATATACGGAACAGGATTGATCTAGTGCACTTCGGTCAGCGCCCGAGACCGGGTGTCTGCAACACTGGTGGAGATTTTCGACGTCTTTGCCGCCGTCCAGCGTGCCACGTGCGTACATCCGCTTCGGTCGCTGTGATGGTGCGCACAGCCCGCGTGCCTGATGATGGCGAACAGCCTGCCGTCAGCAGTCTGGACACGGCGGCCGGTCCCGCGCTGTCCCGCAATCTGCGTTGTGAGGTGGAGGCACGATGGGGGCGGGCCTCTCGCGACGTGCTTTACGTTTCATCGCAATGGTCGCTCGGATGTCGAGCAACTCGTCACGGCCATCGTTTCGAGAACGAAGGCGGCGATCGGCCGTTGGTCCGGAAATCTCCACTTCCAGGCATCCGCCCTTGGCGTCGGGAGCGGGTGCGTGCGGCGCGATCAACGGCACGAGCTCTGTCCAGGGCACCACCAGGTTCATCTCGTCCGGAAACTCACGCTTGCGCGTCCTTTTGTTCTTGCGCTCGTATCCACTCACGCCCTGGCTCATCTGTTTAGAACCTATCCGTAAATTATGTTGACCTCGGCAGGCACCTTGCGGAACGCGATGATTGCGGCTGCAAGATGGTTGAGCGCCACGAAGCTTCGTTCGAGTTTTTCGTACCGAACGAGCAG
>Ga0265293_10006940_pt1 | contig 17752 bp, 19 predicted proteins | sample Munlanlewell138R_FD_192505 | JGI IMG/M metagenome (GOLD analysis project Ga0265293, IMG submission 192505) | Leachate microbial communities from a municipal landfill in Southern Ontario, Canada - Leachate well 138R | ecosystem: Engineered > Solid waste > Landfill > Unclassified | place: Canada...
TCCGCCTTATTTTATTAGCATTTTTAGCTTATATTTCTCTACAAAATGTCTCATTTTGTTTAAAACTGTATCGGATTTGTAAAATTAAATTCACAATTTCTAGCCGCGCAAAGCTCTCGTTTTGTTAAACAATAGGATACGCACTAAATATTTGTTTTTTGCGCCTAGGTTTCTGGCAAGGTCATTATCTTCGCAAAGAGTACTCCAAGTTTTCGAGGCTAAATCGCAGCTTTGTGTGTCGTTTTGGCTATTTGCCAAAGAAATGCACAGTATGTGTTCAATGGGCAAGATTCTAGCGCTTCTTGCGCTACTTCACCCCTTTCTGCAAAGCGTTGAAGAGGCCAAAGCCAAGTGTTTTGCGCCAACGAATACTGGGGGGTAGCGCGGGATCGCTGAGTAAAATTCGCAATGAGCAAATAAAATGCGATGAATGAGCGGTTTAAGCGAATACATCGCATTTTATTTTTGCGAATTGCGAATTTTGCGAAGAAGCCCGCGCGTAGGGGGGCTTTAGAGCCCCCCAGCAAAAATAGCCATGCCGTCTTGGTGCTGGTAAATTGTTGACAACTTTGTTAAAATGCAGCGCGCGAACTTTGCGCTACAAATTTGGAGGTAATATGGCAACGAAATTGTATATTGAGGATCGTTTTGATTGTTCGGCGGAGTATTTGTACGAATTGATGAGCGGGCAGGAGTTGGATGATGCGCTGATGGCGGAGCTTGGGATTGAGAAGGAGACGCTGGAGCATGATGAACGCGATGAGGGGCCGCGGTATGTGCTGCGTTTGAGGATGCCGGATGAGATTCCTGTGTTGTTTCGCAAGTTTATCGGCGAGAGGCTGTCGTATGTGGAGACGCGAACGTGGGATGCGGAGAGTACGTCCAATACGTGGGATATCGCGCCGGAGATTAGTGTGAAGGGCGTGGAGGTGAAGGGGAGTATTCGTATTGTGGACGATGGCGCGGGGTGTAAGCGAATTACGGAAGGCTTGTTGAGTGTGGGAATTCCGCTGGTGGGAAAGAAAATTGAGGAGAGTTTGCTCTCGAGTATTTCCGAGACGTTTAAGAAGAATGCGGAGTTTTTCCAGCGTCATATTGCAGAGAAGCCCGAGGCGTAATGGTTGAACATTATCATTTACGAGTGTCGACGCGCGGCCGAAGAACCTACGAAATAACGCGGGACGTTTCGCGTTTAGTTCGAGAAAGCGGTATAAAATCGGGGCTTTGCACCTTATTTATACGTCACTGTAGTGCGTCGCTGCTTATCAACGAGAATGCCGATAGTAGCGTGCAACGGGATTTATGGCGTTTTTTGGAGAAGTTAGCGCCCGACAACGATCCAGATTATGAGCATATCTACGAGGGTAGCGATGACATGCCAGCGCATATTAAGTCAGCGCTGCTGGCGGTGTCTTTGAGCATCCCGATTATGGATGGAGCGTTGGCGTTGGGGACGTGGCAGGGGATTTATTTGTGGGAGCACAGGGTTCGCGCGCATGAGCGGACGGTGATCGTGACAGTGGTGGGCTAATATATAATGATGCGTTTCTTTGTTCTAAAACTCGCTTGGCTCATAATTGCGCTAGTATTGTGTAGCGCTGCAAGTGTTGGGTTTTCGCAGGAGACGCAGGGGGTGTTGATGTTTACGATCAAGGGGGCAGAGCCAGCGGAGGACGCAGAGCCAGCGAAGGACGCAGAGCCCGCGGAAGCATTGAGCGCTGCTGGCGAGTTTCAAGAGCAAGGCGAGGCTGCTAAAGAGCTTGATTCCTTACCGTTGAAGGTGGAAGTCTCTGTGGCTGGGGAGGAAAGCGATGAGAGTGGTGCTCTAGATTTGTGTGAGTCTTGTGGTCTTAGTGCGAGCATTTCGCATACCGATGATGAGTTTGACGATCGTGAAAAGTTGTTGCAGCTGCTCAATGCGCATTGTGCTTTCCCGTCGAAGGAGGATTTGCTTTCGACGGTGCTGGATGCGCAGACGCTTTTGGCGGATATCGCGCAGGATGACGGGGTTTTACTCTCGGTGCGTTCTAGGGCGGTGCGTGCGCTAGGGTATTTTGATGATGCGCAGATCGAGGAGTCGATGCGACAGAGTTTACGCAATTCCCTCAACATGCCGCGATCGTTGTTGGTCAATATCATTCGCGCATACGCTACGATGGCTGGGGAGCGGGGGCTCGAAGTGCTTCGCCCCTATATGGAGCATGAGGAGCACTATGTGCGAATTTCGACGATCAATGCTATTGGGAATATTGCAGGGTCTGAGGCAGAGCAAGTACTGCGTACGCGCTTGCACCAAGAGCGTAACGAGTATTTTAAGAAGCGCATTGAGCGAGTTTTACGCGAACGAACAGAGGAGCAGGGCGCTAGAGGGGGAAGAAGACCCTGATCTATTGGTGGCTCTCCGCATTACGTATTTCTTTTGAGTTTGCGCGGGGGGAACCTTTTTTTTGCAAAAGAAAAAAGGTTCCCCCACCCCCCCCTCCAAAAAAGAAAGCATTCTTTTAAGCTCTTTTCGAATAAAATGTCATTCTATCTTCTACCTGCCTTATTTAATTAGCATTATCAACTTAAGATTCTCTACAAAATGTCTCATTTTGTTTAAAATTGTATCGAATTTGTAAAATTAAATTCACCATTTCTAGCCGTGCAAAGGTTTTTAATGGTGAGTTTTTGCTTCAGAGCAAAGGTCTCTTCTTACAACAAAGATGTTGTTGATTTGGGCATAAAAGATTTCCGTAATGATGAGGGTACGGGAAGGGCGCCCGCAAAGTCCTGTATCGCCCGCAAAGTCCTGTATCGCCAAAAGCTGGACGGGGCGTCGCGGGGTGTCCCCGCGGAGGGGGAGGCGAAACGAGCAAAACTAAGTGTTTTGCGAGTTGATGGCTCAATGAGACTAGATTTGCGCAATCGAACGCAAGCCTGCGTGAGTGCAGCGCAAATCGTAGTCGGAATTGTGGGACGTGGCAAACCCGCGCAAAGCGTGGGGTTGACACGTAGGGGGAAACTTCCCCCACAAAAATAAAAACTTAAAAACAGCAAGATATACGAATTTGCGGCTGCCTTAGAGGTAAGGGGCGGGGGGAAGAGCTTTTCTTTAGCACAAAGCAAAGGGTTTCCCGCCGTGCAAAGCTATATTCCCGCCGTGCAAAGCTATACTTTAGCTGTTTTTTTAAAAAGTAGCGAAAAAAGTTGAAATTTAAATAAAATAGTTGACAGTTGGATTAAGTGTCGCTATAAGTTCGCAAGTCGCGGGTTTGGAGAAAACCTGACGGGATGTGCTGTTGAAAACTGAGAAAGTTTTGTGTAGGCTGATGTGGCTCAATTGGTAGAGCACCTGATTTGTAATCAGGGGGTTGGGGGTTCAAGTCCCTCCATCAGCAAGTGAAGCACAGATAAAGGGAGAGGTACCTAAGTGGCTAAAAGGGGTGGACTGTAAATCCATTGGCGTACCGCCTACGCTGGTTCGAATCCAGCCCTCTCCATTTTGCGCCCTCATGCGGGAATAGCTCAGTTGGTAGAGCAATAGCCTTCCAAGCTATGGGTCGCGGGTTCGAGCCCCGTTTCCCGCTTTTTGTATTTGCCTGTATAGCTCAGTAGGTAGAGTACTTCCTTGGTAAGGAAGGGGTCTCCGGTTCAAATCCGGATACAGGCTTGGTAGTGCTTAAGTTTGTTTTTAACAAAATTGAGCAAGATTTAATTGGACGTGCCTTTTACGAGGATGGCACATTGAGTCTGATGAGACATCATCATTTTGGAGGCAGCCAGCTATGGCCAAGGAAGTATTTAAGCGAGGAAAACCGCACGTAAACGTAGGAACAATTGGTCACGTTGATCACGGAAAAACGACTTTAACCGCCGCGATCACCATGGTCTTGTCCAAGTATGATCCTGGCGTTTCGGTCATGAAATTTGATGAAATTGATAAAGCTCCCGAAGAGAAAGAGCGTGGAATCACCATTGCAGCCTCTCACGTTGAGTACCAGACGGCAAACCGTCACTATGCGCATGTCGACTGCCCGGGTCACGCTGACTATGTCAAAAACATGATCACAGGTGCTGCCCAGATGGACGGCGCGATTCTCGTCGTTAGCGCAGCTGATGGTCCCATGCCTCAAACACGTGAGCACATCTTGCTCGCGCGTCAGGTTGGTGTTCCCTACATCGTCGTCTTTTTGAACAAATCCGACCTCGTTGATGACAAAGAGCTCTTAGAGCTAGTAGAGCTAGAAGTTCGCGAACTTCTCAGCAGCTACGAATTCCCTGGCGATGATATCCCCATCGTTGTTGGTAGCGCTCTTAAGGCTATGGATAACGAAGACTCGGAACTCGGAACGCAGTCAATCGATCGCTTGATGGAAGCTGTAGATAGCTACATCCCCACACCAGAGCGCGAGATCGACAAACCTTTCTTGATGCCAGTCGAAGACGTATTCAGCATTTCAGGTCGTGGTACAGTTGCCACTGGCCGAATTGAGCGCGGACAAGTTCGCGTTGGTGATAACGTTGATATCGTTGGCTTGCAAGATAAGGTTGGCAAAACCGTTATCACGGGTGTTGAGATGTTCCGCAAAACCCTAGACTACGGCGAAGCAGGCGATAACGTTGGTTGTTTGATGCGCGGTACAAAGAAAGAAGAAATTGAGCGTGGACAAGTTTTGGCCAAGCCAGGTAGTATTACCCCGCACAAATCCTTCATGGGTCAAGTCTACATCCTCTCTAAAGAAGAAGGTGGACGTCACACGACATTTAAAGACGGCTATCGTCCGCAGTTCTACTTCCGTACAACAGACGTAACTGGCGTCATTACACTCAAAGACATTGAGATGGTAATGCCTGGTGATAACGTTACGATCAAAGTTGATCTCATCAACCCAATCGCTATGGAGCAAGGTCTACGCTTTGCTATCCGCGAAGGCGGGCGTACGGTCGGCGCTGGCGTTGTCGCTGAAATTCTTGATAAGTAATTCATAATTATCTTGACTTTACTGGGCTTTGTATAATATCAAGGCTCGGTAATAGGGGCGTAGCTCAGTTGGTAGAGCAACGGCCTCCAAAGCCGTGGGCCGAGGGTTCGAGTCCTTCCGCCCCTGTTCGAGGGCAGCCTTTTTGTTACAAAAAGGCTGTTTTTTTTAGGAAGCACTATGGATGAAGTTAAACGCTGGGTTAATTTGAGTTTTGTATTCATCGCCATTCTTTTGTCGTGGCTGTTGGTGAACTTTGCAAAGGCTATCTTTGCTACGTTCTCCATCCTAGATGCCCAGCTCCTAGGTGAGCACGTTACTTACTCTACCCTCGTGGGTATCGTATTAGCCGTGATTGTGACAATCATCATGTATCGGAATATATCTGTATACGATGGGAGTTTGCACGTAGCGCGTGAGATGCGAAAAGTAACATGGCCAAACTGGGATGAAACCAAATATGCGATGAAAGTTGTTATCGCTACATCGATTATCGTTGCTCTCATCTTGTTTGGTTTCGACATCGTGGCAAAAGAGTTGACCGCACTGATATTGGGGATAAGTTAGGCCTCGAAGTTGGAATGGGGTTCGTGGCAATGCTCTACAATGAGGTAAACAATGTCAGAGATGAAATGGTATATTGTCAACGCACACTCTGGGTGCGAAAACAAAGCTAAAGCGGCTTTGGAGGAGAGGATTAGAGTATCTAAACTCAAAGACCACTTCGGGCGCGTGCTCATACCCACCGAAACCGTGGTAGACAAAAAAGGGGATAAGGGGACGAAGAGAACAACAACGAGAAAGTTTTATCCTGGCTACATCTTGGTTGAGATGCAAATGACGGATGAAACTTGGCATCTCGTTCATGGTACCCCGAAAATTTCAGGCTTCGTTGGAGGTGGTTCACGACCACCAGCAATGAGTGATAAAGAAGTAGAAGCTATTCTCAATAGAGTGACGACACCAGTCGAGAGAGTTGACATCACTACATCACTTGAGGTGAATGATACTGTTAAAATTCTTAGCGGCTCGTTTGCGAACTTCACCGCTAGCGTCAACAGTATTGATAGAGAAAAATCAAAAGTCTCCGTAATGGTAGAAATCCTAGGACGCGTTGTGCCCGTTGACTTAGAGTTTAAGCAAGTCGAGCGAGTAGACGCCTATTTGTTGGAAGAATAAATCATGGCCAAGAAGGTTATTGGATTAATTAAGTTGCAGTGCCCAGCCGGCAAGGCGAATCCTTCGCCACCAGTTGGACCGGCGCTCGGACAGCATGGTGTGAACATCATGGAGTTCTGCAAGCAGTTCAATGCGAAGACGCAAAAGGACGATGGCTTGCTGATCCCTGTGCAAATTACAGTTTATGCTGACCGGTCGTTTAGTTTTATCACCAAAACACCGCCCGCAGCCGTGCTCGTGATGAAAGAGCTCGGACTAAAGGGAGGCAGTGGAGTGCCGAACCGCGAAAAGGTTGGCAAAATTACACGAGCACAAGTCAAAAAAATCGCTGAGATTAAACTGCCTGACCTCAATACCGACAGTATAGAGGCTGCCATGAGAACGGTAGAAGGCACATGTCGAAGCATGGGCGTCGACATCGTCGACTAATAAGGAGGGGCATATGCCCAAAAGAGGTAAGAGGTACAAAGACTTACTAGCTAAAGTCGATCGGCAGAAGCGTTACGACAACCTCCAAGAAGTGATGGAATTGGTTAAGGAGATATCCACAACCAAATTCGACGCTTCTGTGGATGTAGCTTTCCGACTGGGCGTTGATCCGCGACATGCAGATCAAATGGTCCGTGGCGCGGTTGTACTGCCCAATGGAATTGGTAAAACGGTGAGAGTACTCGTTTTCGCTGCTGGCGAAAAGGAGAAAGAAGCGCTTGATGCCGGAGCCGATTTCGTTGGTGCTGACGACCTCGTTGAGAAAATTCAAGGCGGTTGGGTGGATTTCGATAAAGCCATCGCTACACCCGATATGATGGGTAAAGTTGGTAAATTAGGACGCGTGCTTGGCCCGCGCGGTCTGATGCCTAACCCAAAAATCGGAACGGTCACGACCGATATCGCTAAAGCGGTAAGTGAAGCAAAGGCTGGACGCATAGAGTTCCGCGTTGAGAGAGCAGGTATCGTACATGCTCCCATCGGGCGTGTCTCGTTTAGCGCCGAAAAACTCGTTGAGAACTTTAAAGCACTCAGCGAACTCATTGTTAGACTTAAACCTGCCACGTCAAAGGGGCAGTACATCAAGAGTGTCACCGTAAGCTCGACTATGAGCCCAGGGATAAAAGTCGATCCTTTGTCGATTTAACTTGACACACCGTGGGGGGACTGCTATCTATCCCCCGATTTGTTCGACGGCCATCGCGCTCCGTCGGAGATGTGGGTCCCATGTTAGGGTTAATGCTAAGGCGCCTGCTAAGCCGGATGGGATTGGTCAAGATGCATGCTGCAATTCGTTGCCACAGTGCGGACCATAAAACTATCGCTCTCCAAATAGCGCAAGTATTGTCCACAATTTTCGTTTATCACTGAGGCTAATATGAATCGCAATGACAAAAACGCCACACTTAGCGCTTATAAAGAGCTCTTTGATGGTGTTGAAGCAGTCGTGCTAACGGACGTCTCTGGCGTTCCCGTTAATACGATCAACGAACTGCGCTCAAAATTCAGAGCCGAGGGTGTCACCTATAAAGTCGTCAAAAACACGATCTTTAAGCTGGCCATCCAAGGTACAGAACTAGAAGTGCTATCAGATACAATTAGTGGCCCCGTCGCTGTCGCACTCAAAAAAGGCGACCCCGTAAGCCCAGCTAAAATTGCTATCGAATTCCTTAAAACGTCGCCTAAATTTAAAATTAAAGGCGGATACGTTTCTGGCTCCGTTCTCGATCTCGCTGGAGTTGAGAGCTTGGCTAAGATGAAAGACAAAAACGAGCTTCGCGCTGAATTACTATCCGTATTCAAAGCACCCCAAACTCAATTTGTCGGCGTTTGCAACACTATGGTTACCCAAATACTCGGGCTGCTCAGCGCAAGAGCAGACAAGCTCGAAGAAGCTGCTTAAGTTTCATTCACTACATAGCCAAGCATGGACTTGGTTGTTTAACATGCCCTAAATATGGGCGATTTGGAGAATTTTAAAATGGCAATAACTGAAGATCAAGTCATTGAATATCTAGAGGGACTCAATATTATCCAACTCAACGACCTCGTTAAGAAGCTCGAAGAGAAGTGGGACGTCAAAGCCGCTGCTGGCGGTGGCGTCGTCATGGCCGCTGCTGCTCCCGCCGCAAGCGCTGCTGATGCTGAACCCACAGAGTTCAAAGTTATTCTAGCCGATATCGGTGCTAACAAGATTAATGTCATCAAAGAAATCCGCGCCATTACTGGACTCGGACTCAAAGAAGCCAAGGATCTTGTAGAATCCGCACCCGCCGCTGTTAAAGAAGGCGTTGATAAAGAAGAAGCCGAAGAGCTGAAGAAGAAAATTGAAGCCACTGGCGCGAAGGTCGAGATTAAGGCCTAAACCTCAAAACCCTATAAAAAAAGCGCAGCACTTCGCTGCGCTTTTTTTTATCGATAACGAACGTATCCGATAAAAAATATGTTCCTTCAAGAAACTCTCGCAATTAAATCAAGACACTACGTAGTAGAAGGTTTTAGACGCGATAGCTGCCATAAGCAAATTTGTGCTAGAAATCGCTCTTTATTAAACGCGTCTTTAAGGTATAAACTTCCCCAGGCTGAATATACTCTAAACTCGTTCTAAAACTGTGATAACCCGCGCATTCTATGAGAACGCGCTTGGTACCCGCTTCGATACGCAGTGGCTCCTTAAGCAAAGTTTTCACCGTACCGTAAAGCACATCATCTATATATATTAGACTATCCTGTGGCTGCGCATCTACATAGAGTGTAAAAACAGCGTCATCTTTCTGAAAAGCGCGTGAGCTCGCGCAAGAAGTAAACACAAAACTAAGAAGCAAAAAAAGAGCAATGCTGCGCCACATCTATTTACCACCTCATAAACATAAAACTTAAGGTCCTCCCCACTTAAGGGAACTTTGATTAATGCAAGAGTTTTCACAAGATAGCTAGCGTTAATGATGGAACAATGAGCCTTTTCTTAGCAAGTTTGAGGCGCGTTTCAGTTTTTAAGAAAAGAAAGGTTCTAAGGACGATAGCCCTTAGGATGCCACAAAAACAGCTTTATATCCCTAGGGAAGCTCTGAACAATGTGAAAATTACCAAAATAATAGCTAGAGAAAAACATCGAAAGTCAGGCGAGAATTCAAAATAAAGTCAATAAAATCAATAATCTACATACAAATCGGGTTCTAAGGGCTCAGTTCCTCAATTCCGACTACGATTAGCGCTGCACTCACGCAGGCTTGCGTTCGATTGCGCAAATCTAGTCTCATGAAAAACCTACGGTTTTTTTTCTTGTTCGCATGTCACAAGCTCAAGCGAGCTTGGCTTGGACATGCTCACTGCGAAAGCGGGCCATCAACTCGTAAAACACTTAGTTTTACTCGTTTCGGCCCCTTAGACGGAGTTTGGGGCGGTAGCCCCAATGAATCAGAGTTCACTAGTCAAAAAAAAAGGAGAAAAACCACTGGTCTTTCTCCTTTGCGTAGACAAGGACTAGAGAGCGGTTCCTTGTCTACAAGCCTTTATGCACGGCTATTTGGGTATACAGTTGTAATATGTACCGTTAAACTTGCATGTATTTGACTTACAACTTATCGACATTTCATCCCCACTTTGCGTACAATAATTCAAGCTGTCGTTCTCACATGAACCAAAATCAGTGTACTGATTGTTACTGCCGCATTGTACTGCACAGTCAAAGCCATAAACGTCCTCGATCTTCATGCACTTGCGCGAAGTTGCTCCACAATTGAGCGTCAAGAGCTTGCCCTGCGTCTTTTTACTACAAAACTTCAAAACCTCCCCATCACAAGTTCCCACATTAGTTACCTCGCCGCAGCCTTCGCCCCCACTCTCAAAGCAACTATAAAATAGCTCTCCCCCCTTCTCATACGACTCGCACGACATCCCATTTCCACAATCGTAGGCTTGTATTTCGCCGTTATCATCGCATTGTTCGACTTGCGCGCCCTTGCAGTTTTGCGTGTGCGAAAGCAACTTCCCACCCGAGCAGCTGCGGATTAAACCTGCGCTACACACGCGATCATGCGTAACTATCGTGTTATTTGCATTGCACGAAACGATTTTGTCGCCATCGCAAAGCAAGTTGTTCTCAATGAACGCTGGCACTCCGTCCACGCATGCTTTGAGTTTCCCCGCGTCGCAAATGACACCGCGATGTAACTTATCCCCGTCGCAGCTTACTATCAATTCTCCGTCGCAGACCTGCGTTGCAAACACGACTTTGCCCTTGCCCTTGTCGTTTGCCTGACACGTCACCACGCGCCCCGCATCGCAAACCTCCACGAACTCCGCCACGTTGCAGCTTTTCGCCGAGTCATCACCACAAGCAAGCGCAAAACCACCCAAGAAACCGCAAGCGCTTAATACTACTATGTAAGATTTCAACCGTAACATCACTACCTCCATCAAACTCTTGACCAACAGCGAGAACCAACGGCTCGCGGCTATTTCTCGCTAAATTAAGCAAAATGCATGCCAGTGTTTACATTGTTTTATTTTTCTACATAAAACGATATAGTTCTTAATGCCCCAGCGCTTCTTTTTGCTGGGGGAAGTCTCCCCCCACGCGCAAGCTTCCTATAAAATAAGGCTGTTTACGCAAATTTTGTGCAATGTTTAAGCTATTCGCTTAACCATTGCACAAAATGCGTTCACACCCTTCTTTTATAGGCGATCTTGCGCTCCCCCCTCCGCGGGGCCAGCCCCGCGACGCCCACAAAAACTCGCGAACTAAGCCTATACGGGCGCCTACAACGCATGAACAGCATCGTTTTTATGGCATTATTTTAATCAAACGCGTTTCCAAAGCGCGGCAGCCCGATACATTCGCTTCACCTACGTCGTTTTTGCACATATCGATGATTTTTAGCGACGCAGCCTGAAATTCAGCAGACATCTGTGTTAAAGAGTCCACATCTCCCTGTCGTTTTAAAGAAACAGCAGCGGCTTTTGCGCGGACAAAAAATTGCTGCGCATAATCTAGGGGCTGCAAGTAAATCTCATACAGTTGCATTAGCTCGCCACCTGCATTGGCTTGTAGCAATGCATTGCGACAGGCGGACTCATAATCATCACTGGCCTTAAAAAACGCTTCACCAGCTTGCGATAAAATCTTAGAGCCTTCATAGAGTTGCGCTAAATAGTCTTTGGCCACGATATTCTCGTCTACCAAAAGCGCCGACAATCCTTCCGAAATCTTAGTCGCTTTCTTTACAGCGGTCTCTAGTGAGCTGCACGCTTCAACGCTGTCAAAACTCTGAGCTAGCGCCGTAGACGCAAATAAGATGCAAAAAACACTGCACAATACCATCAATAAGCGGTTTTTCATCAGTTTTCCTATAAACATTCAATGTGAAACAAAAGTGCATAAAAGTTTATGCCCTACTGCGGCTCTTCGCCTACTGCAATCGGCGCCTTATCTGGCGCATCAGACTTTATGCTTGGAATAGACTCATCGATCAAGCGCGAGAGCGCTTGGCAACGTAGCACGCCAAAGTCGGCCACACAAACAGAAATTTGCGATTTAAGCGCTTGGCGCAGCTCTTTGATAAACTGCTCCATCGCCAGTACAAGAGCTTCTAACGCCGTATTATCGCTCGCCCGTTCTCCTAGCTTTCCCTGCATCGAGACGAAAGCAGCGATGAGTTTTGAGTGCACCTGCACAAAGGGTTCATAAACGCGTTCGTAGCATTCCTCGAATTTATCTTCATAGATAAATGATAGTTTACACGCCACTTCGTGCTTCGCGTATAAATTATCGGTTTTAGCCAAAATATCAGAACTTTGTTTTACGAATATCAACAATTCCCGTTGAAGTTCTTCAATATCTTCAGCTTTTTCACATTTTAAGCGCTGCTCTTCTAAGGAATCAAAGGATTCACTTAGCATTTCCACGCCAAAACTCAACTGTATACAATCGTTTAAGCCTTCAGCTGGCGCTTTTTGGCAGGCTGCAAAAGAGCAGAAAAATAAAAATATAATGATGCGGGAAATAAAGTTCACTGCTTAAACTCCGCTGGACTTGGATCGTCTATAGACTTAGCCCATGCAAAAATACAGCTTGATAAGCGATTGAGGTACGAAAGCCAAGGTTTTGCGCGATCACCCAGTTTTGCACTGCTCTGCTCGGCAATTCGACAGCGCGTGCGGCACAAATTCCCTAAAGCAGCCAGAGGGGAGCTACGCGAAAAGTCAACAAATCCACTAAAGTTTTGTAAAGCGCCTGTTTTGGCTAATTCATCATCAAGGCGAGCTAAACACTTTGTTGGGAATGGTGCATATCCAGCGACGCTCGACATAAGCTTAACAAGATCGCTGTGGCAGAGCTCCAGATTTTTTACCAAAGAACACTCTCCCCTGAGTTCTCGAAGCTCGACACACCAGTAACACAGCATAGCATCCAAGTCATCCAACGCGGCGAGCAACGCTATTTCTTCCGACGCCTTGGAGACTCTTGCCCAGCTTAGATCGGTTTCCCCGCTGTCGCCGCTGTGTGAGTACTGCGCCATCTTCATGTTCTCCATCGCCACTAGGGCAAAACCTCAACAACCATTAAATGATTCGCGTTAGACTCAACCAAAACGGGGAGCTGCCTCGAGTAGCCCTCAGCATTACTGATAACAAAATTAAGCTGGGCGCCTGGACTTTGACCCTTTAGGATGTAGGGAAGATGCCCGAGGTAGAGGAGCTCTCCATCCGTTGCCGCAATGAAGACGCGTGGTGCCTCATTTTGTATCGCCGAGCCTTCTCGCATGACGAGTACCACATCACATGCGTCCGACGCTTGGCTATACGGAATAATTTCGGGAAGTGCAAAGAGATCTATCGGTTTTCGGTAACGCGCAAGCATGACACTAACGATAACGAGAACAAGCGCGATAAAACACAAAGTGAGTATTTGCATCGCAGTGACAGTACTGCGCGAGCGTATACGCTTCTGTTTTCTTGCGCTAGAAACTTTTGGCGCTTCTTCAAAAAGCCGTGAAGCGCGGTCAGCATTTTCGCGATCAGCTTCAGGAACTGCTGCACGAAACTTCGATACAAATTCGGCGATTCCCCCCTTCTTTGGGCGAAGTATAGCGTCCATGACGACGCTGCTTAGTGCTTCATCGCAAGCGCCGAGTTCGAATAAAGTGCTGGGTTTCTCCTCTCTCATCGTTAAAACGGCATCACTTAGCTCATTGTCTGCCATAAAATACGGATGCAACGCGCTAAGACCCTCGTAAGCGACGCAGGCTATGGTGTAAAAATCACTGCAGTACGGCGAACTCTGCTCTTCTACGAGCGCTTCCGTTTCCAGATCTTGCATGCTTTTCCCTGTTTCGGAGTCACGCAGCGATTCTGCTTCTTCTCCTTTACTGGCGGCATCACTTGTAGAATCAAGCTCATCATTCACGTCATCGGCTTGGCACGTGGCTGAGCTCGTGTTTGCGCTGCTATACTCCCACGGCGGGATGGTGCGCGATATTTCACTAGAAGGCATGGCTGCTGTTGCATTGAGAATTTCAGAGCGCAGCAGACCTAAGCCGATGGGGCCAGTTTTAATGCGCGCACGTTCTAGGGAGCTCAAAAATATATTGTCAGTCGAAATCGCTAAAGATCGCAATCCATGCGACTGCGCTTCTATGGCTAAGCTCGCCAGCTGCTCGACGATGCACAAGACTTGCCACGACTTTAGCGCGCCATGCAAGCGCAAGTGCTCACGAAGGCTTATGCCTTCAAGCGCCTCTGTCACGATAAAATGTCCCTGCTCCGACAAGTTTCCCACGTCGAGTACGCGGGCACATACTGTGGATCGCAAGTTCCTGCTACCTAAAAACAATGCATCCAAGCGTTCATTCACCGATTTGGAGAAGCCCATCTCTCGAAGAGGTGCAAGCACCCAAAGCTCGCACTCCGCGCCGAAGGGCTGCTCTATCGCTGTGTGTACATAGGCAAGTGCATGTTTGCGCCGTCTTTGCTTTACGTCGTAGTAATGCTGCAGAGCAATTGTCGTGTTTTCTATATCAAAAGTCATGGTTTTCCGAACATTTCGCTTAAAACAGATGGCTTGAACTAATTTTCCTCAAGCTCAAGCCTCCATTGCTTCGCAGTACTCACACCCTATGAAGAGCAGAAATTAGACTGCTCTACTACGCTAAGGGAAGCTTTGATTTATGGGTGGGGCGCTGCGCCACGCCCCGCTAAGGGGCCGAAACGAGTAAAACTAAGTGTTTTACGAGTTGATGGCCCGCTTTCGCAGTGAGCATGTCCAAGCCAAGCTCGCTTGAGCTTGTGACATGCGAACAAGAAAAAAACCGTAGGTTTTTCATGAGACTAGATTTGCGCAATCGAACGCAAGCCTGCGTGAGTGCAGCGCAAATCGTAGTCGAAATTAAGGAACTGAGCCCTTAGAGCCCTTCCTCTGTGTAACATGTTGATTTTATTGATTTTATTTTGAATGCTGCCAATTTTTTGGCTTTAATCTCTTTGCTTTTTCACTGTTTTTGCACTGATCAGAGCATCCTAAGGGGCGTCGCTGGGAGCATTAGGATCGGCGCTATCATCTGTCGTCACAGGAGTTGCTCTAATTTCAGCTTCTATTGGCATGCTGTTCTCGTCTGGCACGCTGTTCTCGTCTGGCACACTGTTCTCATCGCTTTGGGCTTCGTACTCACCGTTTATAGGCTGATCCTGCGGAGCGTAAAGCTGTATCTGTTGCTGCTCACACTCATTAAAGACGACTTCGTAGGTTTGCTGAAATTCTTCTTCACTCAGCTTTTGGTGCTCCACAACCGATAGGCATCCAAAGGTTTGGAAGGAGAGTTGAGCAAAACACTCACAGTAGTCAGATAGCCACTGATGCTCAGATTCAGGCACGGCTTGATTGTTTTCGTCAACGATAGATGCGTTAAAGCAATCGGTCGCGATATCTGTCATGAGCTGCTCACAACTTATGTTAGCAAGAATATCGGTTTCTGCTGCTTCCTGCGTTTGCTCTACATCGTTGGCGGATTTTGCGGATTTAACGGGTTGGGAGCAAGACAACATAAGCCCGATACCAAAAACAAAAGATATGGCTACAAGTACTTTTTTCATAATTACACCATAAAGGGATTGTGACTAAGCTGTGCCAATTAAAATGACACAGACGCAAGGTACATACTAACAAAATTTAATAGACTAGCAAAGAAAGACCTTTATGCGAATCAAAATAAGAGAGCTTTGCGCGGGGGGAACCTTTTTTCTTTTTGCAAAAGAAAAAGGTTCCCCCCGCCCCCCCTCCAAAAAAGAAAGCACTTTTCGAATAAAATGTCATTTTATCTTCCACCTGCCTTATTTAATTAGCATTCTCAACTTGTGCTTCTCTACAAAATATCTCATTTTGTTTAAGGCTGTATCGAATTTGTAAAATTAAATTCGTTATTTCTAGCCGTGCAAAGGTCTCAATAATGAAGTCAATCGGCAGCACAGTGCTGTAAAACTGCGCTAAAAAATCTAGCGCATTATTTCATAAAAGCATGGGCGCTTTGCGCGGCCGTTTTTTCTTGGCATTGTTCAGGCTAAAATGTTATTTTTAAAGCGCCGCAGGCATTGCCCTCGCCGCATAAGGAGTAACAATGGGATTTAAAAACTTTGATTTGGAGCGCTTCTTAACCCCGCTCAACGTTTTTATCCTACTCTTACTTGTACCCGTTTTCGGCATTGCTTTTTTCTTCTTCTCGCCTGTTCACGTTTTCTTGCTTGCCTCCCTTTTGCTAGCTGGCGTGCTACTTTTGTTCACTTGCCTGTTAGGCACGTTAGTCAGGCTTATGTTTGTTGTTGGCTTATTCCTTATTGTTTTTGGTTTTTTCTTTTTGTAGCACTAGAAAATATCCTAAATATAGCTTGACAAGCACATGACTTTTGTATATTTAGCCATAGCCAAACGGGGCGTAGCGCAGCCTGGCAGCGCGCTTGCATGGGGTGCAAGAGGTCGCAGGTTCAAATCCTGTCGCCCCGATACTTAAATTAAAAAGTAAATTCAAAGGCTTAGCAGGAGCTCTTGCTAAGCCTTTTGGCGTTTTTATCCATCAATAAAGGAAACTCTGATCTATTTGTGGGGCTCTGCCCCACACCCCGCTAAGGGCTATCGCCCTTAGAACCCGTTTTTCTGTGTAGAGTCTTGATTTTATTAGCTTTATTTTGAAGACTCGCCTAGCTTTCTTGTTTTCATCAAGGGGCAGCTTTGAAAGCAGCCCCCTACTGTTTTTGCCATAGTTAGAACATCCCTAAGAAAGCGCTGAATAATCTTTGTGGGGGCGTTACGCAGAGCCAGCGCAAAGTCCTGATTTTGGCAAAAACTGAACGGGGCGTCGCGGGGTGTCCCCGCGGAGGGGGTAGTGGCAAACCCGCGCAAAGCGTGGGGTTGACACGTAGGGGGACACTTCCCCCACCAAAGCACAACGCATAAAAAGTGAATGCATCGGAGTCTTCTTAGTCGGTATGAACGCAGCGGAAACCGATAGTTGAATCGCTATAGTCTTGTTCGAATGCCATGCGCGCGGTATTGCGAAGCTTGTTTGGATTATCTTTAAAACTCCCACCGCGCACAACCTTTCCTGGGCCATGCTCTGGTCCTTTGGGATCCTCCTGTTCATGCTCCTCGTACACCCCGTGCCAATCCATCGTCCACTCCCTTACATTCCCCGTCATACCCATCACCCCGAACTCCGACATGTTTGAACTGAGCTTTTCTGTATTGACTGGGTTAGTGTATTCAAAGGGATCTTTGCAATAATCTTTTTCACAATTAGCTAAGAGCATAGTCTCTAGGATGCTATCTGGCTCAGAACAATACTCCCCATTCCAAAACTTTGGGCAATGCTCACCCCATACAAAACGCATGTCGTTGTGCCCCTTAGCTGCGTACTCCCATTCCGCTTCTGTGGGCAGACGCCCTTTACTCGATGCCCATTTGCAATAGCTTTCAGCATCCCACCACGTAACGTAGTTAATGGGGTGATCCAGCTGTTTTTTGAAAGTACTATACTCACCTTCCCTAGGGTCGCGGCATGCCCCAGCTTTGACGCACATTTCATAGGCAGCTGCCGTCACTGGGTAGCGATCTATCCAGTACGGAGAAAGTTTTACCTGATGTCGCGGTTTCTCTTCGTCTGTAGCCCATTTGTCTTCCTCAAGTGCACCCATCTTAAAAATATTCTCAAAGTGAATAGGGATGCGGTCAGGAAGATCGCAATCCGCACCTTGCCAACCTATAATGCAGCCACATTCATTAGGCGCTACGCACTGCTCTCTTTCCTTGCAAGTAATTTGACATTTGGGTCTTTGGCAGTATTGTCCTTCCCACTCCTCTGGACATTCGCAGGTATTTGGCGAAATACAGCTCCCTCCATTGATACATTCATGTTCGCAAATTGGCGTTTGGCACTGCGAACCTTCCCAACCAGCATTGCATGTGCAAGTATTTGGAGCAGTGCAAGTTGCGTTGCTTCCGCACGCTGGCGAGCAAATTGGCGTTTGGCACTGCGCCCCACCCCAACCCGCATTGCATGTGCAAGTATTTGGTGCACTGCAAGTTGCGTTGCTTCCGCACGCTGGCGAGCAAATTGGCGTTTGGCACTGCGCCCCAC
>Ga0265293_10006942_pt1 | contig 17750 bp, 13 predicted proteins | sample Munlanlewell138R_FD_192505 | JGI IMG/M metagenome (GOLD analysis project Ga0265293, IMG submission 192505) | Leachate microbial communities from a municipal landfill in Southern Ontario, Canada - Leachate well 138R | ecosystem: Engineered > Solid waste > Landfill > Unclassified | place: Canada...
CGCCGCCCCATACTTCAGCGCAAACACGAGTCAGTGCAGCTGTCAGTGTGGTTTTACCATGGTCAACGTGACCAATGGTACCAACGTTCAGGTGCGGTTTATTACGTTCAAATTTTTCCTTAGCCATTGCTACCACCCTCTGATTAAGCGCACTTATTTTAGTAAACACATACAAGAAAGGCAGATATATACATATCTGCCTTTATTTACACAATGGAGCTCATGAGCGGAGTTGAACCGCTGACCTCACCCTTACCAAGGGTGTGCTCTACCAACTGAGCTACATGAGCGAATTACTGCAAAAGCAATTGGAGCGGGTAGCGGGAATCGAACCCGCATCATCAGCTTGGAAGGCTGAGGTTCTACCACTAAACTATACCCGCTTTTGCATTTGCTTAAAATTTGGTGGAGGGAGAAGGATTCGAACCTTCGAAGTCGTAGACGTCAGATTTACAGTCTGATCCCTTTGGCCGCTCGGGAACCCCTCCTTAAGCGAGGCGATATAATCCTCCATACCGACCTTTATGTCAAGCTCATTCAAGTATATTTATAAGCTTTGTACAAAAACTGCTTATTTATCACTTATTGCGTTAGCTTTTCACGTGGTATAAATAAATGCTGCATCTCAGCAAAGTCCCCCACCAACTGTTTTAATAGCGCCTCATCTACCAAACGGCGTGCACTGGGCTCAATAACAGCCCAATACAAGCGCTGCGATCTTTCTACAGCTTTTATTGACGGCTCATACCCTGCCGCACTCATTCGCTCGACAACACCCTGCGCTGAATCTTCATGTGCGAACATACCTAACGAAATACCATTACTTAAATCACCTGTCGTAATTAGATAGCCATCAATCTTACGCGCCTGTAACTCTTTCAGCTGCCTCACAGACGCCTGTCTTGATGGTAACGGCTGCAAATAAACCCAATACTCAACAGCAACTTGACTATCTAAAGCGGCGACTTGTGACTCTATATCTAAACTGAACAGCCGCTGCTGCAGCTTCTGCGCTACGGAATCATCACTAAAACCGCCTAAAAGCATAACTTCCCCCTCAGCCGCATCACCCTTTGGCAACTTATTTTCTAAATTAACAGCCTCGCTAAGCAGCTCAACTTGACCAGAATACATCACGCTTTGCGTCTCTACTAACCGTCCTCCATGCTCACTCACCCCAGTCGCCTGATGACTCCACAAAAAATAAAATACATTTATTATAATTAAACCCAAGAACAACCAGCGCATCACCTTACTCCTTTACAATGTAAGGACACACAATAGCTAAACCAGCGAACACCAAATCCTCCTCTAGCACAGCATCATCTGTGACATCAAAAACCAACGCACTATCCCCCCCCGTGCACAGCACTGAGGCTGACGCACCCAATAGCTCTCGGGCCAACTTTAGCTGCTCTTGAATAAAACCACGAAACATTGATCCAACACCGGCATCTACAGCTGCTTGCGTACTGTTACCCAGCAGCACCCGTTCACTATAGACTGCAGCCGTATTACTCAGCGAAAGCTGCGTGCCCTGCTGTAGCATCGCGCGTAACATTTTAAATCCAGGCGCAATACAGCCACCCAAGTGCCGCCCATCTGGCGCAATGTAGTCCACAGTCACTGCAGTCCCGCAGTCAATAACAACGCAGGCGTGCTTTACTTTCGTATACGCTGCAACAATGACAAGCCAACGATCGACGCCTAGCTTATTAGCCTCTGAATAACCATTAGTAACACCTGCAGTTTCTTTCAACGACTGCGCGTACTCAATTCCAACACCGTAACTTTTTTCGATAAGCTCAGCGAGCTGTACATTCGCCCCTGCTGCTCGCACTGAACAGGCACGACAGTACACCAGCCCCGAGCATCCAGCCTCGCGTAATGACGGCAGCAGCGCTGGTAAATCTATTACGATCCCCCTAGCGACGCACTCTAATGATCCGACTTTTAGTAATCGCCATTTAAGTCGAGTATTACCATAATCAATTTCAAGTATCATTCTGCAACCTAAGACTCAGCTCGCCACCCAAATACTTGCATTGCTGACCGTCAACTAACAGGCAGACCTCCCCCTTATCACCCACACCAACTATTTTCCCAACAACAAAATCATTACCAGTATGTAAAACAACATTGCGCCCCTGCCAAGCATGAGCAGAAAGCCATTCAGCTCGCATACGAGTAAAACCATATTTTTTTTGCTTTTCAAGGTAGCTATCTAGCTCTTCTAGAACAACTTTAGCGAACAGTTCGCGATCAATATTAGAGCCAGTTTCTTTACTCAGCGAAGTCCACTCTTGGTCAATACTAGCAAATGAATCAAGCATATTAAGATTAACGCCGATACCGATAACAACATGGCATAACTCAACTGGATCACCAATCAACTCAAGCAGGATACCCGCTACTTTGCGCTCATTAATCAAGACATCATTGGGCCACTTCAGCTGCGCCTCGATGCCGCAGATACGCTTTATGGCTTTAAGCACTGCAAGTCCAACTACCAAGCTCAAACCATCAATTTGATTAAGGCCTTCGGTGATAGGCCAAACAAAAGACAAATACAGATTCTGTGCAAAAGGACTGACCCACTGCCTGCCTCGCCGCCCCTTACCTAGCGTTTGATGCTCAGCAAACACAGCTAAAGGTGCATTATAGGTCGACAACAGCTGCTTAGCTTGGTCATTGGTTGACCCTATTGAGTCGTAAATAAATATAGGCAGGGATGGAAATGAATGCTGGATAGCATCTTGGCTTAACAGCTGTAACGGCTGTACGAGCCGATAACCTTTTCCTTGTACGCTTTGTACCGGCACCCCCAAGTCTTCAGTAAGCCGCTGCACCCTTTTCCACACTGCAGCACGACTCACACCTAATTTATCCCCTAAGCCACTGCCCGAGTGAAAATCACCATCTGCCAATAACGCCAACAAATCAAACATATCGCCCTGACACTCGCTTTTCATGAAAGTGTATTATGTTTCAATTCGTACAAGTAGTCGTCAACAATATTTAGCTCAACTGATCATAAGCATGTCATTGCTCAAACACATAACAGCTCCTTGTTCAGTCTCGCGACGAACATCCTTACCGTCCGACTAACAACCCCTGACTAGGCCTATAGCGGACTTTCACCAGCAAGTCACCCAACTGCCACCATGCGAAGCTGAAACAGCGCTATGTTTGGCGCACTATAAAATAAAAACCGCTCATATTGAGCGGTTTTTATTTACAGCCTAGACAAATTTATCGTTTAGATTTGTGGTCCAGCATTTTTGATTGCTTCAGTCACTTCAAACTTCTTGAAGTTTTCAACAAACTTAGCTGCCAGCTCCTGCGCTGCTGCATCATAAGCGGCTTTATCTGACCAAGTATTACGCGGGTTGAGTAAGTTGCTATCAACGCCTGGAACTACTTTTGGTACATCCAAGTTGATCACGGGTAAGTGCTCAGTTTCTGCACCCACTAGAGTACCGCCTTGAATCGCGGCAATTACTGCACGCGTGGTTGGAATATTAAAGCGCTGACCAACACCGTAGCCACCGCCAGTCCAACCGGTATTTACCAAATATACTTTTGAGCCGAAACCTTGAATACGCTTGATCAGCAGATCAGCATATTCACCTGCTGGGCGCGGGAAGAATGGCGCACCAAAGCAAGTGGAGAAAGTAGACTTAATGCCTGAACCTGAACCCATCTCGGTTGAACCAACCAGAGCAGTGTAACCAGACAAGAAGTGGTAAGCCGCTTGTTCGTTATTCAGAATGGATACCGGTGGCAATACGCCAGTTAGGTCACAGGTCAGGAAAATCACAGCATTGGGCTCACCGGCACGGTTGGCAACTACACGTTTTTCAACGTTTTGCAACGGATAAGCGGCGCGGCTATTTTGCGTCAAACTATCATCGCTGTAATCAGGTACGCGCTCTTCGTTCAGAACGACGTTTTCCAAAACAGCGCCAAATTTGATGGCTTTCCAGATGACGGGCTCATTTTTCTCAGACAGGTCGATGCATTTTGCATAGCAACCGCCTTCGATGTTGAACACAGTGCCCACACCCCAAGCATGCTCGTCATCACCAATCAGGTAACGGCTTTCGTCAGCGGATAGTGTGGTTTTACCGGTACCGGATAAACCAAAGAATAAAGTGGTATCACCCTCTTCACCGACGTTTGCAGCACAGTGCATTGGCAGCACATCGTGCGCTGGCAATAAGAAGTTCTGTACCGAGAACATGGATTTCTTCATTTCGCCAGCATAGCGCATACCAGCCAACAGCACTTTTTTCGCTGCAAAGTTAATCATAACGCAACCATCAGAATTGGTACCGTCACGCTCTGGTACGCACTCAAAGAATGGCGCATTAATAACTTGCCACTGCTCTTTGTTAGCTTCGTTAAATGTTTCTGGAGTAATGAACAAGCAGCGACCAAACAGGTTATGCCAAGCTGTCGTTGTGGTCATTTTAACGGGTAGATAATGTGTCGGATCAGATCCCACATGTACATGTGAAACAAAGCTTTCACGCTCTGCCACGTACGCTTCAACACGTGTCCATAAGGCATCAAAAATAGCTGGTGCAATCGGGCGGTTAATCGGGCCCCAAGCAATCTGAGCATCAGTGCTGGGCTCTTGCACGATAAAGCGATCAGCTGGTGAACGACCGGTACGATGACCTGTTTCAACAACCAATGATCCATTTACAGCCAAGCTGCCTTCGCCACGACGAACAGCTTCTTCAATCAATTGAGCAGCGCTAATATCGGTGTACACAGTGGTGTTTGCTTGCGTCATGAGTTCCCCAACGGCCTGAGCCGAATCCTCCAGAAGTTTTGTAGTGCTTAAGCTGAAGCACTACACGAAAAAAGTGCCCGCGATTATGCCAGACTTATGCAATTAATGCACTGTATTTGATGAATCAGATGTTCCCTGCTCAGCAAACATTTGCACAACATCATTTTCATTAAAGAGATACGTTTGATTGCAGAACTGACAATCGATCTCAATAGTGCCTTCTTTTTCAGCCAGCAACAACCGTAGATCAGCCAAACCCAAACTCAGCAACGCTTGCGCTGAACGTTCGCGCGTACAACTGCAATGAAACGTCAAGTCGGTGCTGGCAAACAAACGCAGTTGCTCATCGTGGTACAAGCGGTGCAAAATTGTCTCATTATCTAAACCCAGTAGTTCTTCGCCACTGAGCGTTGACGCTAAAGCAATCACACGCTGCCAGCTTTCTTCGCGCTCTTCTGGATCAGGCAAATAGTCGGCTGGCAGCTGCTGCAACAACATACCGCGAGCGCGCTGGCCGTCAGCATACAGCCAAAAACGTGTCGGCAACTGCGCAGAGTTAACAAAATAGTTAGTGAAACAATCCGCTAAAGTTGCGCCATCTAACGCTACCAACCCCTGATAACGCTGACCTTCGCGCGGGTCCACAGTGATCGCTAACACACCGCCTGGCATCAACTCTTGCAAGCTTGCAGCGCTGCTGATCTGCTCACTTTCGTAACGGGCAATCGCGCGCAACTCACGCTCACTTGAGCACTCAACCATCAACAGTGGCACAGCACCACTGGAGCGTGCCTGTAAAACCAATAAACCATCAAACTTTAACGTATTAATAAGTAAAGCCGCAGCAGCCATCAACTCACCTAGCAAGGCCGAAACCGGCTCAGGGTAGGTATGCTTAGCTAAAACATGGGCATAACTTTCTTCTAAGCTGGCTAGTTCACCGCGCACATCAGTGCTTTCAAAAATAAAGCGCTGAGTAAAATCAAAATCTGCCATACAACACCCACAAAAAAAATATCGGCTTAGTATAAACCGTGATTAAAAAATTAACGTATTTAGATCCGTCGTACCGCTATCAAGCTACACTCAACAGAACAGCTACTGATCTTTAAAGCGATGAATCTGCCGGCGTTGCTTCTTGGTTGGGCGGCCATCGGTTTGGATACCTAACGCACCCGCCTTACGTAAAACTGCAGCCTTCTCACGCGTCGCCACACTGTCTTCTGTTTCACGGTATAACAACTGTGCTTGCGGTGCACCACGACGTACAGCACTCAACTGCTCAATCACCACCGTACGCTCGTCATAGCCAGCACGAATAACCAATTCATCGCCCACTTTAGGCTCTTTAGACGGCTTGCAGCGTTCGCCTCGGCAGTGCACCTTACCGCCTTCAATGGCTTCTTTAGCCAGTGCTCGAGTTTTATAAAAACGAGCAGCCCAGAGCCATTTATCTAAACGAATTTTTTCTTGCTGTACTTCACTCATGTTCTACATTCATCCTGTGTTATCGCTCAGTGCTGTACTGTTCATGAATGTCACCGACAGTAATTGGCAAGCACACCGTCGCCTTTAGCCCGCCACCGGCGCGATTGCGCAATTCCACATTACCGCCATGCTGCGCAGCAATGCGCTGCACAATGGCTAAACCTAGCCCTGTACCTTGCCCGCCACGTGCCTGGTCGCCACGAATAAACGGATTAAACATGCGCTGCAGATCTTCTGGATCAACCCCTTCACCACGGTCAAGTACACTGATCGCGACATAAGCAGCATCCGTGTCGTGTACGACAGACGCTGCCACCTCAACTCCCTGACCACCGTAGCGCAGGGCATTTTCTAATAAATTAACCAACATGCGTTTTATCGATACACGCCGTAACAGCAATGAAGGCATGACTTCTAAGCACACGCGTATTTCATGCCCTTGCTGATTAAATGGGGCCACGACAGAATAGATCAACTCACTCAGATCACAGGTTTCCATGGGTTCATCACGCCCATCACGAATAAAGGCTAAGAATTGATCTAAAATGGCATTCATATCTTCAATGTCACGCACCATATCGCTGGTCAATTCATTGTCGTTATCCAGCAGTTCAAGCGATAGTCGCAGCCGTGTCAACGGTGTGCGCAAGTCGTGCGAGACACCCGCCAGCATCAGCTCACGCTCACGCCCCGCTTGCTCAACATCATCCGTCATCTGATTAAAGGCACGATACACTTCCGCCATTTCACTGGCGGTATCCACATCCACTGGCAAGCGCACACTGCGTCCTTGACCAAACAGGCGCGCAGCAATCACTAAGCGTTTGAGTGGCGCGCTGAGTTGGCTGACAAAGATCCATGCTGCTCCAGTGGATAACAGACCAATGCCTAAAAACCATGCGACTAAGTTCCAGACACGTTGCCCACGCAAGGGATGTGGATACAAGGGCACACGAATCCAATCCGGCCCGAGGCTCGGCGCATGCACCCACAACGACGGCGGATTCTGCGCTCGAATCTGCACGCGGGTATCTTCACCCAATTCAGAACGCATTTGCTCAGAAAAAATATCGCTATACGGCCAATGCTGCTCACCGATGGGTACATCATCTTCAGCCACCAACTGTAATCCCGCAGCTTTAGCAATCGCCGCGCGCTCACTGAGCGGAGACGCCCAGTAGGCACGCAAGGTCAGAGCAGCACCATGGCTGTATTGACGGTCAACCAGTACATCCTCATTGAGCATCAAGTAAATTAGCGTCAATGCTTTAGAAAAAAGCACTGCCAGCAACACCATCCATAGCGTGCGGGCAAAAAAGCTCTGCGGGTAGAATAGTGATGTCTTCATTTATTACCGTCGGGTACAAACACGTAACCCACACCCCAAACTGTTTGAATGTAGCGCGGCTTAGACGGGTCAGGTTCAATCATGCGACGCAAACGTGACACTTGCACATCAATCGAACGCTCCAAGGCGTCCCACTCGCGGCCCCGTGCCAAACTCATCAGCTTATCGCGGGTCAACGGCTCGCGAGCATGCTCAACCAAAGCTTTTAATACAGCAAACTCACCGGTGGTAAGCATATGCACTTGGTCGCCTTTACGTAGCTCACGAGTGGCCAAAGAAAGGCTGTAATCACCAAAAGTCACGCTGGCTTCTTCGCTACCGGGCGCGCCGGGCACGCTGATACTTTGCCGACGCAATACCGCTTTAATCCGCGCCAATAATTCGCGCGGATTAAACGGTTTGGCTAGATAATCATCCGCGCCCAGCTCTAAGCCATAAATACGACTGGCCTCATCACCTTTAGCGGTGAGCATAATAATCGGCACTTGGTTATTACCCTCACGCAGTCGCCGGCAGACCGACAACCCATCTTCACCTGGCATCATTAAATCCAATACCACTAAATTAAACAGCTCGCGTGCCAGCATACGGTCCATCTGCTCAGCATTTTCAACACCGCGCACACGATAGCCCTGCTCGCTTAAAAAACGCTCAAGTAAACGACGTAAGCGTTCATCATCATCGACGATGAGGATTTTTTCACCTTCAGCTACGCTCATGCTTTATCTACCTATTGAATGTCTATATAGAGCCGCTAGTATGCCGCAATCATGGTGCACATGCGTACAGGGCATTGTTAGCAAATTTTTCCTTAGCGGGCGCAGTGCTGGTTTGCTGGGTGATTTGCCCTATAATTGATCTTTTAATGCAGGCCTATCCTGCTTTTTTGACTAACTCAGGTAGCCCATGGATAGCATAAGTACTCGTATTGCCACAGAACTGGGTGTGCGCCCACAGCAAGTAACCGCCACTGTTACCTTGCTTGATGAAGGTGCCACTGTGCCCTTTATTGCCCGCTACCGTAAAGAAATCACCGGCAGCTTAGACGATACCCAGTTACGCAACCTCGAAGAGCGCTTACGCTATTTACGCGAACTCGATGAGCGCCGCACTTCCATTCTGGCCTCCATTGATGAGCAAGGTAAATTGACACCTAAGTTACAGCAAGCGATTGCGCTGGCTGACACCAAAACCCGCTTAGAAGATTTGTATTTGCCGTATAAAAAGAAGCGCCGTACTAAAGGCCAGATTGCTTTAGAAGCCGGTTTAGGCGATCTAGCCGACTTGCTGTTTAATGACCCCAGCCTCGATCCGCAAGTAGAAGCTGCGCGCTTTATTAATGCTGACAACGGCTTTGCCGATGAAAAAGCCGTTTTAGAAGGCGCAAAATACATCCTTATGGAGCGTTTTGCCGAAGACGCCGAATTATTAGAGCACTTACGCACTATGCTGCAGCGTGATGCCTTATTACGCGCACGCGTGATCAAAGGTAAAGAGCAGGACGGCGCTAAGTTCAGTGATTACTTTGAGCATGACGAGCGCTTTAGAAACGTACCATCGCACCGCGCCTTAGCGATTTTTCGCGGCCGCAATGAAGGTTTCTTAACCGCCAGTTTAATCCTGGGTGACGAAACACCCGGCAGTATGCACCCCTGTGAAGTGGTGATTGCTGAACATTTCTCGATTAACAATACGGGCCGTCCTGCTGATGCATGGCTGGCCGAAGTAGTGCGTTGGACATGGCGCGTGAAGCTTTCCAGCCATTTAGAAACCGATCTATTTGGCCAGTTACGCGAAGCCTCGGAAACAGAAGCCATCAATGTCTTTGCCCGCAACCTGCATGATTTGTTGCTGGCGGCACCGGCCGGACCGCGTTGCACTCTAGGTCTGGACCCCGGTTTGCGCACCGGTTGCAAAATTGCCGTAGTGGATGCCACCGGCAAAGTACTGGATACCGCCACCGTGTACCCGCATGTGCCACACAACAAGTGGAATGAAGCCGTCGCCACACTGGCAACGCTATGCAAAAAACATCAGGTGCAATTGCTCGCCATCGGTAACGGTACCGGCAGTCGTGAATCAGACCGCTTGGCGATCGAATTGGTAAAACTGCTGCCGGAGTTACGCATGAGTAAGGTGATGGTCAGCGAAGCTGGTGCATCTGTATATTCTGCCTCCGCCTTGGCGGCACAAGAGTTCCCCGACTTGGATGTATCGCTACGCGGCGCTGTCTCTATTGCCCGACGCTTGCAGGACCCGCTGGCTGAGTTGGTAAAAATTGATCCAAAAGCTATTGGCGTGGGTCAATACCAGCATGATGTTTCGCAAACACAACTGGCACGCTCGTTAGATGCCGTAGTAGAGGACTGTGTAAACGCAGTCGGGGTTGATGTGAATACTGCCTCTGATGCCCTTTTAGCCCGCATCTCTGGCCTCAACAGCACATTGGCGAAGAACATCGTCGCCTTTCGTGATGAGCACGGTGCCTTTATCAGCCGCGCAGCACTGAAAAAAGTCCCGCGCCTCGGTGAAAAAACCTTTGAATTGGCCGCAGGATTCTTGCGCGTAATGAACGGTAAAAATCCTCTCGACGCATCAGCAGTGCACCCCGAAACCTATCCACTGGTGACACGTATTGCGCAAAACACCCAGCGTGACATTCGCTCATTGATCGGTGACTCAGCCTTCTTAAAACAGCTGGATCCTAAGCAATTCACTGATCAGACCTATGGTTTACCCACAGTCACCGATATTCTGCAAGAATTGGATAAGCCAGCACGCGATCCACGCCCTGAGTTTAAAACAGCTGAATTCCAAGACGGTGTCGAAAGCTTAAAAGATTTAACCTTGGGTATGGTGCTCGAAGGCGTTATCACCAACGTCACCAACTTTGGCGCCTTTGTGGATATTGGCGTGCATCAAGATGGTTTGGTGCACATTTCTGCATTATCAGAAAGTTTTGTTAAAGACCCCTATCAAGTGGTTAAGGCAGGCGATATCGTTAAAGTCAAAGTGATGGATGTCGATATTCCCCGTGCGCGCATTGCTTTATCCATGCGCATGAGTGATATCCCGGGCGAAAAACCAGCCACTGCAGCACGTGTCCCACAAGCACGCAACACACCACGCAGCGAGCGTCATACACAGCAAGACAAGCCTGCACCCAATAACAGTGCCATGGCCGCGTTGTTTGCCAAGGCGAAACCACTGAAGAAAAAGTAACGGCTACACCGTTCTTTTTATACAAGCTGGGCGTATGCTGCACTAAAAGTCGGCATGCACCCTTGTACTTGGTGATCAGCACCCCCATATTGCCACGATGCCCTATTGAGGAATTTCTCTTGAGCGATACATATTCTCGTCGTCTGGCGCTTTTCAGCCAGCCCGAAGCTTTAGCACAGCTCAAGCACTGCTTACACGGTATTGAGCGCGAAAGCCTGCGTGTTGAACGCAACGGCCGCTTAGCGCTCACCCCGCACCCCAAAGTTCTTGGTTCTGCGCTGACTCACGGCAGCATTACCACTGACTACTCAGAAGCCTTGCTAGAATTTATTACCGACGCCCACCCTGATTCAGCACAGACCCTAGCGGAACTGGAAGATATCCATCGCTTTACGGTCGCCAATCTTGATCAGGAAGTACTGTGGAGCCCGTCTATGCCCGGCCATCTGCCCAAAGAAGAGCAGATCCCGATTGGCCAGTACGGCAGCTCGAATATCGGTCAACTAAAATACGTGTACCGCAAAGGCTTATCAGTGCGCTACGGCAAGACCATGCAATGCATTGCCGGTATTCACTATAACTTTTCTTTGCCTGATTCGATTTGGGGCGTGCTGCGCGAAGCAGAAAACGACCCACGCTCAGCGCAGGATTATCAGTCGGCACGTTATATCGGTTTAATCCGTAATTTTCGCCGCTACAGTTGGCTGTTGATGTATCTGTTTGGTGCATCGCCGGCGTTGGACATCAGTTTTTTACGTGGCCGCGAACATCAGCTTGACAGCTTTGACGAGGACACCCTGTATCTGCCTTACGCCACCAGCTTGCGCATGAGCGACCTTGGTTACCAAAGCAATGCACAAGCGGGCTTAACCCCCTGCTATGACAAGCTCAGCAGCTACACTGACAGCTTGCGTCGCGCAGTGAGCACGCCGTATCCCGACTATCAAAAAATCGGTAGCAAGCAAGGCGATGAGTGGTTGCAGATCAATACCAATATCTTGCAAATAGAAAACGAGTACTACTCAACCATACGCCCCAAACGCATCACCAAGGACGGCGAGCGCCCAGTTGATGCCTTGATTGCCCGTGGTATCCAATACGTTGAAGCACGTTGTATTGATATCAATCCCTTCTTATCGCTGGGTATCGATTTACCACAATCACGCTTTTTAGATACGTTTTTGCTGTTTTGTGCGCTAGAAGACAGCCCATTACTGAGCGACGTAGAGTGTCCAGAAACCACTGAAAACTTTTTAGCAGTGGTCAAGCAAGGTCGCAAGCCCAGCTTGCAATTGCGGCGCAACAGTCAGCCAATAGCCATGTCGGACTGGGGCCATGAACTATTTGAGAAGATGCAAGCTTGTGCGCAGCTACTCGATGCTAGCTACGCGACAACCGAACATAATGCCACTTTACGCAAGCAAATTGAAAAGCTACAAAACCCAGACCTGACACCCTCAGCGCAAGTACTAGCGAGCATGCGTGAACACAAAGATAGCTTCAGTCAGTTTGCTTTAAAGCAAAGTTTGCAACACGCACAAACGTTAAGCACACCACCCTTAGATGCAAATAAAACAGCGTATTATCAAGACCTTGCCGAGCAGTCACACCGCGCTCAGGAAGCGATTGAACAACAACCACAATGCAGCTTTGATGAGTTTATGGCTGATTTCTTAGCCAGCGCGGATTAAATATCAACCACACTGCGCCTCGTAGCATCATGTGCAGTGTGGGCAGCGGTTATCTACGCCAAATAAACATTGGCTGTTTTATATGAAACGAAACGGCTATAACGTGTTTTGTTGACGACGACGCCAATTCTGTAAACTGATATCCAGTGTTGCTAGATCCGCGATACCTTGCTGCTCAGCACGCTTGAGCAAAATCAGCATCAACTCTGCAGTGACCATTGCATCAGCACTGGCATTATGGCGCTGCAAGACATGCAAGCCAAAGAAATCCACCCAGTCATCTAAACCCGGGTTACGCATACCGTGCTCCGGGTACAGTAAGGGCGCAATTTCAGCGACGTCATAAAAAGGGTGACGCAAGTGATAAGCAAACGCATCATTCATTTCACGTACCAGCATGCGCCGATCAAAATCGGCATGAAAGGCTAACAATGGACTACTGCCAACGTACTCCATAAAATTCAACAAAGCTTTCTCCGCGCGCATACCTGCAGCCACTTCACTAGGCGCGATTTGGTGAATCAAAACGCTTTCACTGACGGCATGGTTAACCCGACGCAGTGTACAACCAAATTGATTGCCTAAGGCGATTGCTGAGTTTTCAATGGTAACCGCACCAATGGATAAAATTTTATCCTTAAGGGTATTCAAACCACTGGTTTCTAGATCAACCACAACAAAGCGCTGCTCACTCAGCGGCTGATTACCCACCACTGGCGCAGGCGCTAAAGCGGCTAAGCGCAAGGCATCAGACTGGCGCACCGCAGGGTTCTTACGCAACCAACGAAAAAGCTTCAAAGCTGATACCTGAAAGCTATACTGGATTGTAAACGTTGCCCTTGGCGAAACGCTTCACGCAAAATACGACGATCCAAATGATTCAACTCATCCGGGTAAATCCGATTCGTGTAAGCCAGCTCATTACGCGCTTGCTGCTGATGCTGCTGCATACGTATCAACTGAATAAAGTGATACGCCTCAGCATAGGCATCGCCATCTAAGCGCTCAATCACACCTTTATTCACCAACTGGCGAAAGCGCTCTAAAGTGTTACTGCTTTCAATACCATGACTGAGCGCCAACACCCGCGCCCCATCAACAAAAGGTGTTAAACCTTTAATTTTCAGGTCTAACGTATCTTTTTCTACACCTTTCTTATCTAAAGAGAAATCACGAAACAATCCACCCAACGGTGGCTTATGCTGCAAAGCACCTTGCGCCATCAGACGCTGGAATACATCGTTGCCTCGAATCAAAGAAAGCATTTCGCGACGTAGCACTTGGCAACCTTCTACCGGCCCCCAAATCGCGCGCAAATCAAAGAATATCGTTGAGTAGAGTAGATTCCCTGCAGTGGCCTCACGAACAATTTTATTGAAACGTCGTGACCATTCTTGACGAGACAAACACAACTCAGCATTACCGGCCATGATGTTGCCTTTACACAGAGTAAAGCCACAGTCATCTAGGGCTAAGTTGATTTCACGCGCCAACGGTAATAATTTTTGACGAATCGCATTAGCTTCTTCTTGGCTACTGGCTTCAAATAAAATACCATTATCTTGATCGGTATACAGCGTTTGTTCTTTGCGCCCTTCACTACCAAACACCAACCAAGTGAATTCTACACCCGGATCACCATGTTGCTCCATACAGAGTTCAATTACTCGTGACACAGTATGATCATTGAGCAAAGTAATTAAACGCGTCACCTGCTCAGGACTGGCACCATGCGCAATCATGCGATCAACTAACGAGCGGATTTCATCACGCAACTGCACTAGCTTTTCAATCGATGCAGCTTGGCTCACGGCGCGCGCCAAGTGCACTAGATCCACTCTTTGTAAAGAAAACAGATCACGCTCAGAAATTACCCCGACCAAACGACCATCCTGTACCAAACAGACATGAGCAATATGACGCTCGGTCATTGCTAACGCAGCATCAAAAGCCGTCGCTTGTGGTGTTAAATAAAACGGGTTAAGCGTCATTAATTCGCTGATCGGCTGGCGTAAATCAGCATTGGCATCAGCGATCACGCGGCGTAAATCACGCAGGGTGAAAATCCCTTGCGGTCGCTGCATTTCATCCGTGATCACTAAGCTGCCAACTTGCTGTTCATGCATCAACTGCACAGCTTTATGCAGAGGAAAATGCCCTAGACACGTAACCGGCTGACGCATGGCTAACGCAGCTAAGCTGGTTTCCATGGAAAACTGTGAGCCAAGGGTTTCTGCCGCGCGACTCTGCACTTGCTGATTGGCTTGGTCGAGCAAGCTGCTGATGCCGCGCACTGAAAAATCACGGAACGGATTACTCTGAGAGAAAAGCTTAATAAATGCGGCTTTATCCAGCAGCAAGCAGAAAGTGTCCACCGCGGCAATATGTGAGGTACGCGTTGCGCGCTCACCCAATAACGCAGCAATTGGAAAACACTCCCCCGTGGTTATCTCAAAGGTGGTTTCTTGGCTACTGTCTTGCCCTTGGCGACGCTCACCATAAATCGTGCCCTGCTTGACGATATAAAAAAACCCCACTGGTCCATCTTCTGGACAGATGACTTTTTCGCCTTCAGAGTAAAATCGTAGCTGACAGTTTTCGACTAAAAAGCCGAGGTGGGCAAGATCCATCTGGTTAAAGGGGGGATATTTTTGCAGAAACTCCAGCGTGCCTTGGATATTTTGTTGCACTGCTGTACGCCCTGTTTTTGCAAAAGCTTCACTCCTGCTCATCAAACGCTCTCCTATTAGGTAAAACCATCCTAAAGTTTTTATCTAATACGTCTACTGGACGTAAGTGTGACGGCCCTGTAGCGTGCTCGACTTAAACTTTATGGCATTTTATTGTTATTAAACGGTGGCTATTTTCACAGGCTTGAGCACAATTGAACAGCGCTTTAGTATAAATGACAGCCAACAAAAAACCGCCAGAAGGCGGTTTTTTGTAAACACTGCATGTTTTTACAAATTATAAGCCATTTTTAGCTTTAAATTCGCGACGACGACGGTGTAGAACTGGCTCGGTGTAACCGTTTGGTTGCTCACGACCTTGTAGAACCAACTCCAGCGATGCTTGAAAAGCAATGCTATCGTCAAAGTTCGGAGCCATGTTGCGGTACAGTGGATCACCTTCATTCTGGCGATCAACAACCACAGCCATACGCTGCATCGTCTCAACAATTTGCGCCTCGGTAACGATACCGTGGCGTAACCAGTTGGCCATATGCTGACTAGAAATACGCAGTGTTGCACGGTCTTCCATTAAGCCAACATCATTGATATCTGGCACTTTGGAACAACCAACGCTCTGCTCAACCCAACGCACAACATAACCTAGGATACCTTGCGAGTTGTTATCCAACTCATTTTGAATTTCTTCAGCCGTCCAGTCAGTACTTGGCGCTAAAGGAATGGTCAAGATATCGTCAAGCGAAGCAAACTGACGCTGCTTCAATTCTTCTTGGCGAGCAAACACATCGATTTCATGGTAGTGCAGTGCGTGTAACGTTGCTGCGGTGGGTGATGGCACCCATGCAGTATTGGCACCGGCTTTTGGGTGACCAATTTTTTGCTCAACCATGTCAGCCATCAGATCTGGCATTGCCCACATACCTTTACCGATTTGTGCAATGCCAGACAGACCTGTTGCCAGCCCTGTATCAACGTTCCAATCTTCGTAGGCAGCAATCCACTTCTCGCCACGCATGGCTGTTTTACGAACCATTGCGCCCGCTTCCATAGAGGTATGAATTTCATCACCGGTACGGTCAAGGAAACCTGTGTTAATAAACACAACACGCTCTTTAGCTTCAGCAATACAAGCCTTTAAGTTCACTGTAGTGCGGCGCTCTTCGTCCATGATGCCCATTTTCAGAGTGTTGCGCTCTAAACCTAGAACATCTTCAGTGCGTGCAAACAGCTCATTAGCAAAAGTTACTTCTGCTGGACCGTGCATTTTTGGTTTAACAATGTACATGCTGCCGGTACGACTGTTTTTACGCGTGGTATTGCCTTTTAAGTCATGAATAGCCATTAAGCCAGTGAACAACGCATCCATAATGCCTTCTGGCATTTCGTTGCCTTGCTCATCCAAGATCGCAGGGTTGGTCATTAAGTGGCCAACGTTACGTACAAACAATAAGGAACGGCCGTGTAACGTAACGTCATCGCCATTAACTCCAGTGTAAACACGGTCTGGATTCATCACGCGGGTAAAGGTTTTATCGCCTTTAGTAACACTCTCAGAGAGGTTACCTTGCATTAGGCCTAACCAGTTTTTGTATACTAGTGTTTTGTCGTCAGCATCAACCGCAGCAATGGAATCTTCACAGTCCATAATGGTGGTTAAAGCAGATTCAACTAGGAGATCTTTGATCCCAGCAGCATCGGTTTGACCGATCATGCTGGTTGCATCAATTTGGATTTCAAAGTGCAGGCCGTTGTTTTTCAACAAAACAACAGTTGGCGCAGATGCATCACCTTGGAAACCAATCAGCTGTGTATCATCAGCTAAACCGGTGTTACTGCCACCTTTCAGACTAACAACCAACTTACCGCCGTCAATACGGTAGCCTGTTGCATCAGCGTGTGAACCCGCGGCTAGAGGTGCCGATTTGTCTAAGAAAGCACGTGCATAAGCGATGACTTTATCGCCACGTACTTTATTGTAACCCTTGCCTTTCTCTGCACCGCCTTCGTCACTGATCACATCAGTACCGTATAAAGCGTCATACAAAGAGCCCCAGCGCGCATTCGCGGCGTTAAGGGCAAAACGTGCGTTAGTTACAGGTACCACCAACTGGGGGCCTGCCATACGAGCAATTTCTTCGTCAACATTTTGTGTGCTGGCTTGAAAGTCTGCTGCTTCTGGCAGCAAGTATCCAATGTCTTGCAGAAATGCTTTATAGGCAACTGCGTCATGAGTTTGGCCCTTACGTGCAAGGTGCCACTCATCAATTTGTGCTTGTAAGACATCACGTTTTTCTAGCAAGGCACGATTTTTCGGTGCAAGGTCTTTTAACACCTTCGTTGCGCCTTCCCAGAACTGCTCTGCAGTCAGGCCTGTGCCTGGAATTGCTTGGGTGTTAACGAAGTCATATAAAACTTTGGCGACCTGCAAGCCACCGACTTGAACGCGATCAGTCATTTTTGCCTCACTCTGCTTGGAAAAGCCTCAAATAGAACGGCCATTAGGCCATGTA
>Ga0265293_10006943_pt1 | contig 17750 bp, 14 predicted proteins | sample Munlanlewell138R_FD_192505 | JGI IMG/M metagenome (GOLD analysis project Ga0265293, IMG submission 192505) | Leachate microbial communities from a municipal landfill in Southern Ontario, Canada - Leachate well 138R | ecosystem: Engineered > Solid waste > Landfill > Unclassified | place: Canada...
TTGTAAACCCACTAAAATGAATACTGACGGACCTTTACTTTTATAGATTACATCAGCGGTTTCTCCTCCCATCAGTCTTTTCAATTCATCGTGGACAATTTTTACAACCATGTCGCCCGGAGTCAGCGACTTCAAAATTTTTTCTCCCATCGCTTTGGTCTTAACTTCCGAAGTAAAACTTTTTACAACTTTATAATTAACGTCCGCTTCCAATAAAGAAAGCCGAACCTCTTTCATCATTTCTTCAATATCGTTTTCGTTCAGACGGGCCCGCCCGGTAATGCGGCGGAGTGCCATCTGCATTCTTTCTGATAAACTTTCAAAAGGCATATTTTCACCTATTCTAAATCCTTTAATTTTTTAATAAATTCATCCAATTTAGGATTGCTTAAATTCCGATAATATATATATAATTTATTTCGCTCTTGATATTTATAATATAATTTTAGTTTTTCTTCAAAGTTCTTTAAATTTTTATAAGTTTTATTCAGTTGATCATAAACTGCATTGCGGCTAATCCCATAACAATTAGCGATTTCTGCCAGCGAAAGATCGTTAAAGTAATAATCACAAAAATACTGGCGCTGCTTTACCGTCAATAAATTTTCATAAAAATCAAACAAATAAGTATAGTATTCTCTTTTTTCTAATATATCCATTAACTATACCTCATCTATTATTTCTGCAAATAATCCATATATATAATCTTCAAGATCAAAATATTCAATATCATCAATTTTCTCACCCAAACAAACAAACTTAATCGGTATTGAATAAATATCTCGAATGGCAAGGACAATTCCGCCTTTAGCGGTTCCGTCCAGTTTAGTAAGGATAATACCGGTAACTTCCGTCGCTTCAATGAAAGCTTGGGCTTGACTTAAACCGTTCTGGCCGGTCGTAGCATCAATCACCAATAAAGTATCTTGGGGTGCGCCGGGAATTTCGCGCGATATTATTCTTTTTATTTTAGCCAGTTCATTCATAAGATTGACCTTGGTTTGCAGTCTCCCGGCCGTATCACATAAAACGATATCATATTTTTCTTCTTGGGCAATTTTAATGGCATCAAAAATTACACTTGACGGATCGCTTCCGGCTTTTTTTGTAACGACCCGAGCGCCAATCCGGTCACCCCAGATCCGAAGTTGTTCCGCAGCGCCGGCCCGAAAAGTATCGCCGGCGGCAATAATTACATTTTTGCCCTCTTTTAGAAATTTATTGGCAATTTTCGCAATAGTGGTTGTTTTCCCGCTGCCGTTAACACCGACAAATAAAAAAACGGATAAACCTAATTTATTAAGACGTAAATTAGAATTAACAATTTCGCCTTTTAAATATAGATCAAACATTTTATCAATAATAATTGGTTGCAAATCTTTAATATCACAAATGTTTTTAACGCGAGAATCTCTTTTTAACTCATCGACAAACTTCACCGTTGTTTCAACACCAATATCGGCCATGACAAATATTTCTTCTAATTCATCAAAAAAATCTTCAGTAATTTCATTATAACCGGTAAAAAGTTTCTTAAGTCGTGAAAATGAGCCTTTCCGCGTTTTTGCCATACCGATCCGATATTTATCGGTACTTTTTTTCCGCCCTTTAAAAAAATTAATAAATCCCATTAACATCACCGTTTCTGCTCTATAATCATTAATTATTATACCATATTATAAGCAATAATTAAACTTAAAAAAGATAATTGCTTTGAAAAAAAAGCAATATCAAATATATTTTGCTATTGCTTTTTGTTTATTGATCAAATTGATTATCCGGCAAATTGGAAAAAGTGGTTTTACAATTGGGATATTGATTGCAGGCATAAAATTTTTTACCTTTGGTTCGGCCACGGCGCGATACTCTTTCCACCAAATAACCGCTTTCACAATTCGGACATTTTACATCGGTAATAACTTCTTCCTTTTCTTCCTTTTTTATATAACGACATTTGGGAAAAGCCGAGCAAGCAACAAATTGACCGTAACGGCCGTTTCTAATTACCAGTTGACTGTTGCAAAGCGGACAATATTCCTCGAGATGGACCGGATAAATTTTTTCCATATGAAGATCGGCATATGCGACCAAAGGCTTGAATTCGTCATAAAAAGAGCGAAGTTCATCATACCATATTTTCTTTCCAAGGGCTATCTCATCTAGTGTATCTTCCATTTCGGCTGTATACTTAACATTAATGATATCACTGAAATACTCTTCCAATTTTTCCGAAGTAAGAATTCCTTGTTCGGTCGGAATAAAACTTCTGTTTTCCATCCTGACATAATACCTTTGCTTTAATGTATCAACCGTAATCGAATATGTAGAAGGTCGCCCGATACCCAATTCTTCCATTTTTTTAATTAATCGCGATTCGCTATAACGTTGGGGCGGCGATGTAAACTTTTGCTCGGGCAAAACCGTTACTTCCGCCAGTATTTCATTTACCTCAAATGGTGGCAATGTTTTAATTACATTATTTTCATAAGGGGCATATAATTTTAAATATCCTTCAAAAACAACTTTCTCACCTGATATTTCAAAAATAAATCCGTTATTTTCAATATTTATTTTTTCATCTTCTAAAATCGCATCGCTCATTAAGGTACATAAAGCCCGATAATAAATTAAGGAATATATTTTATATTCATCGGGGGTTAAATGTTTTTTGATAACATCGGGTGTATACTTCAATGAAGTCGGGCGAATCGCCTCATGGGCATCCTGAACTTTTTTCCCTTTATTCGTTTTGCGATAACCAGAATAGTATTCCTTTCCTAAATTAGAAATAATCCAATTTTTCGCCTCGCCGATAAACTGTTCGGAAAGACGTACCGAATCGGTACGCATATAAGTAATCAAGCCGATTCGTTCGTCGGCAAGCTCAATTCCTTCATAGAGCTTTTGAGCGACAATCATCGTTCTTTTGGAATTAAAATTATATTTTGTGGAAGCTTCTTGTTGCAGGGTTGAAGTAATCAAAGGGGGTTTAGCTGATTTTTTTCTTTCCTTACGGACAATTTCTTTTACTCGATAATTATCAGTTAATCCGGCCAATACTTTATCGGCATCTTGTTTAGATTTAAGTTCAATCTTTTCATTTCTAAATTGAATTAGTTTAGCCCGAAGTTTTTCATCGTTTTTTAAAAATTCAATAAATATTTCCCAATATTCTTCCGGAATAAAAGCTTGAATTTCTTTTTCGCGATCAACAATCAGTTTTAAAGCTACCGATTGAACGCGACCGGCTGATTTAGAACCGATTTTTTTATGTAATAGAGTGGAAAGACTAAATCCGATAATTCGGTCCAAAATTCGGCGAGATTCCTGCGAATGAACCAAATCAACATCAATTTCCCGGCCGTTTTCCAGACCCTTAAGAATTGCCGGTTTAGTTATTTCATAAAAAACAATTCGTTCATATTCCTTTTCAGCAAGCTTAAGCACCTCGTAAAGATGCCAACTGATTGCTTCACCTTCCCGATCCGGGTCGGTTGCCAGATATATTTTATCGGCTTTTTTAACGGCTTTTTTCAATTCACGAATAACCTCGGCTTTATCGCGCAAAGTTTTATACATTGGTTTAAAATTATTTTCAATATCAACACCGAAACCGCCGTATCCTTGTGTTTTTAAATCGCGAATATGACCTTTACTCGAAGCAACAATAAATTCTTCTCCTAAATATTTGCTAATTGTTTGTGATTTAGCCGGGCTCTCAACAATTATCAAATTGTTTTTCATTTTATTTCACCTTCTTTGATAAGATTATTACAGCCGCTTTAATAGCTGACAATCTTTTTTTATTTTTTTCCCAGTCAGTCGGATTATTCATAAATAATATTTTAAATTTCTAATTGATTAAACATCCGACCAATATCTTCAATTTTATGAGCATCAGACGCCCGATTAATTTTCACTTTCATTTTTTTTAAAATATCTAAAAATTCTTGATTTAAACCGGGATAAGGAAAACCATAGCGGATCAAGCCACTATTGTTCTCAGTTTCCATATTATACTCTCCTAAAAGTCTAGCTATCCGATAATAGGTTTCTGTTAATGAATAGTCCGGATACTTTTCAAAAAGTTTAATTGCATCAGGATGACCGAGGCTTGTAAATAAACCGCTTTTAATTAAACTGATATTTATCTCATAATAACGCCGATACAGATGATTAATATCTTTTCCTTCCCAGTTTTCTTGCGATAAGTCGAAGCCGAAACCATCAATGAAATGGACACTGCCAATTAAAAAATCAAAATCATATTGATTTAGAATGGTTCGTAATTCATCTTCTTTTTCTTTAAAATAACATACTTCAAGACCGAAACGTAACTTTACCGGATAGTCTTTTTGCTTTATTTTTACAATAAAGTTTAAATAATCATTTAATGGAACCGGTCTTTTGCGATCGTACCAATTGCAATTAAAAGGATCCAAACGAATTATATCATAAATCGGTTTAAATTCAATAAATTTATGCGTATGATCTAATATCCGTAATTCCTTAATCTGTTTAGCCAGGGCGGTATTAACCATACATTCAATATATTCAGGGGTATATTCACCAAACTCGATATGAATATGAGCGTCAATCATAATAACCTCCTCTATCTCGAATAGTTGTACAAAACCTTTTGAACCGGAGCAAAACTTCTCCGATGGAGCGGTGAAGGTCCATGTTTATCCAGCATTTCCAAATGATATTTAGTTACATAGCCTTTGTGTTTTGCAAAACCGTATTGAGGATATACGCAATCCATCGCAATCATATAATGATCTCTTTCAACTTTTGCGATAATACTGGCAGCAGCAATCGATGCCGCTTTCTGGTCACCTTTAATGATACTTAAGCATTCAACATCCAAATCAAGCGGCATAGCATCAGCTAAAACATACTGAACCTGAGTTTCAAAAGCGTTGATGCATTGACTCATAGCTTTTTTACTGGCTTGATAAACATTAATCCGGTCGACTTCTTCAACATCAATAATAGATGTCTGTATTTCAATGGCATCTTGTATAATTATATTATATAATTTTTCTCTTATTCCGGGAGAAACTTTTTTTGAATCATTGAGTTTCGCCAGTCGATACCCCGGCGGTAATATAACCGCAGCAGCAAAAAGCGGTCCGGCCATCGGACCACGCCCTGCTTCATCGCACCCGGCAATATAATAATACCCCTTACGATACAAACGCTCTTCAATTGCATATAAATCATCCATTTTTACTTTTCCTCTCGAATTTACCCCATTTTATCATATAATAATAAATATTTCCACCATAATCACAAAGTATTTAAAAAAACCAATACCTTAGTTATTGGCTTATTTGTATCCGGTCAAGCGTAATCCGACCGATTCGCATATTCTGAAAGTCATTAATGATAATTTCAAAAGCTTTTTCATAATAATCATCTTGAATAATACCGCGATCGGCAACAATTCGGGCAGTAATTTCCGAGTTCGGTAAATTTAAATCAGCCTTATAGCGTGAAATAAATAATTTAGAATAATATTGCCGGAAAAAGTCAAGAAAATATTCACCAATATCAACAAAAGACAGTATCTCACTTTTAACGGCACCGGTCAAAGCTAAATGCATCGCAACAGTTTGATCCGCAAATTTCGGCCATAATATTCCCGGCGTATCAAGCAGTTCCAGGTTAGGATTAATTCGAATCCACTGTTGCGCCCTAGTTACTCCGGGACGATTACCGACGGCAGCCGCCCGTCTTTGCACCAAGCGGTTAATAAGGGTAGATTTACCGACATTGGGAATTCCGAGAATCATCGCTCTAATCGGTCGGACCTTCATTCCCAGAGCCCGTTCTTTATTAAATTTATCTTTAAGCATCTCCCGAGCGGAAGGAATAATTTTTTTAATATTGTAACCGGATATGGCATCAATAGCAAGAACACCAAAACCACTATCCTGAAAATACCTTTCCCATGCGGAAGTTAATGTACTGTCAGCCATATCGCATTTTGTTAAAAGTATAAGTCGGGGTTTTTTCTGAATAATCTCGGCAAGCATTGGATTTTGAGAGGAGGCGGGAATGCGGGCATCCGCCAATTCAAAAACAATATCAACCAGCGGCAAGATCGCAACAATTTCTTTTTTTGCTTTGGCCATATGGCCGGGAAACCATTGAATCATAATTTCTCCCATTTAATTAAACTTTCCATTCGATATTTCACCACACCGATAATCTGAGTTTGATGAAATAAACCGAAATCTCGGCTGTCAATACTAAACTTACAACCGTCGATTCTTTTACGGTTATCACCCATAACAAAATAATAACCATCCGGTATCCGACACTCTCCCCCCGGCGTACAGACATTTTCACCCCTGATTTTGCAATAATCGGATAAATTAAAATCATTGGTATAAGTATTATACATATTGTCAAAACTCATAAATTTCCCCTCATCATCAACCAAATAAGATTCTGTAATACATTCACCGTTTAAATAGAGATATCCATCCTGATAATAAAAACTGTCGCCCGGCATTCCGATTAGTCTTTTTACAATCAATTCTTTATCTGAAATACCGCCGTATAAAACATTATATTCGCTGTCAACCTGTAATACGATAATATCAAAATGATGCGGCGTGGTTAAACTACGCACAACAAGATGGTCCGCTTCATTAAGAGTCGGGCACATTGAACTCCCTTTGACGGTTGCCGGAAAGAAAAACACACCAAAAAATACTTTAGCAAAAAGAAAAGCGATATTAAGCATCAGCAAAAAATCTGCAAAATGATAATAAATTTTAATTATACTATCGGGGTATTTTCTGTACTTAAAAAAAAGAACCAATATCGTAACTATTATCGACACAAAGATAGTTAAGTAAATTATTTTTCGCGGAATTAAATCGATTTTACTTATAGGTATCGCAACAAATAACACCAAAATCAGGGTTGATAGTGCTAAGGCAATTATTTTTTTAATAATTTGTTTAAAAGTAATCTCTTTTTTTATAACATTGTTGTTTTCATTCATTGATTTAATATCGCTTCCAGTTCTTCAATAGTAACCAAAACCCGCCGCGGCCGGCCGGCGATGCCTTCTGATACAATGCCTAATTCCTCAAGACCCATCATTATACTTTGCGCCCGGTTAAAGCCGATACCGTATGTTTTTTGTATTCGATTAATCGAGGCATTGTCACTTTCGACAACATCACGGGCAATAATCGAAAAATACTCATCTTCGGTCGGATCATCCGTTGATTCTTCACGCTGCATTTTTTGCGTTAAATCTTCACGCGAAAACATGAAATCGGGATTTGAACGGGTTTTAATATAATCGGTGACAGCTGTGATTTCATCCAGAGAGATAAACGCACCTTGAACGCGGATTTCATTAACACCATCACTGTAAAGCATATCGCCTTGACCTAACAGTTTATCCGCACCGGATTTATCAAGAATGGTCATCGAGTCAACTTGCGAATTAACGGCAAAAGCAATTCGGGTCTGAATATTGGCTTTAATTGTTCCTTTGATAACATCGGTTGACGGACGTTGGGTCGCCATTATTAAATGAATACCGGCGGCTCGCGCTTTTTGCGCAAGACGTTGAATATATTCTTCTACCGATGAGGCGGCAATAAACATTAAATCGGCAAGTTCGTCAATTATAATCACAATATAAGGAAGTGAAGGAATATCGGAGTTTTCCTGCGCAAACTCATTATAAGTTTGAAAATCGCGCCGCTTATAAGCACGGAACAATTCATAACGGCTTTCCATTTCCTCAACCGCCCATTTTAAAGCGACGGTCGCCAATTTAGGGTCATTAATAACTGGGGTTGCTAAATGTGGTATATCTTCGTAACAAGCAAATTCAATTAATTTCGGGTCAATCAAAATCAATTTTACCTCTTCGGGATTTGCTTTATATAAAATACTGTTAATTATTGAATTGATACATACACTTTTGCCGCTGCCGGTTGTACCGGCAATTAAAGCGTGGGGCATACCGATAATGTCAAGATTGACAAAATTACCGCCGATATCAATTCCAAGGACGGTATTAAGCGGATTACCGTCACTTAAAAATTCGGGGTTAGAGATTAAATCACCGAACATTACTTTTTCTCTGATTTGGTTTGGCACTTCAATCCCAATTGTACTTTTTCCCGGAATCGGCGCTTCTATTCTAATTGATTTCCCCTCAAGATTCATTTGTAAATTTCGAGAAATATTTTTAACCCGTTCAACTTTAACGCCGGGGTCAAGTGTAATCTCAAACTGAGTAACGCTCGGCCCCTTTGTATACTCAACAACCCGACCGCCAATCCGAAAATCCCGTAATGTTTTATCAATTATTTCTTTTTGAATTACAACATGACCGTAATCAGGATATTTTGGTTTCTCCCCCCTCATTAATAAACCCAGAGGCGGCCGTTCATACTTTTTTGGTTTTGATTTATAGCCAATCGTATTTGATAACGGATTCTTTTTTTCGGGTGATGAATAGATTTCGACTGAGGGTGCTGTCGTATCGGTAATTCGCGGTTTAAATTCGGGATTCCGGTTTTTAGCAGATATCGTATTACTAAAAAAATCATATTCATCATCGATTTCCGGTAAGTCCTTAAGATGACCCATTTTATCTTCGGGTTCATTTTCTTCGTCTTCTTCCTCATTTACGCCTAAAGCCTCACCATTAATCGTCGGTTTTAAAATTTGAGCAAATTCATAATATTCCGTACCATATAATTCTTTTCTTTCTTCATCGCTAATCCGCCGACTATCTCTTAATCCCTCATATTGTGATCCGCGATTATTCCACTTTATGTAAGGAAAGGACGGCTTATCTTTAACGTTATAACCGGTATAACTAGAAACAAACGGCTCCGGTTTAAATTTCTTTTCTTCTTTTTGATTGTTTTTTACTTTTTCTTGGTTTGTATCTTCGTTAATTTTGGCAATATAAAAATTTTTTCGTCTCATATCTTTTATGCTCCTATTCTTTATCAACTAATGATTCTAATTCAAGAATGGATTTCTCGATTTCTAAACTCGTTACTCTTTCTCGATTAAAAACACTTTTACTGTAAACTTTATTGGTTTCTTCACCGACAACATCGATAATTGTTGTACATATCTTATTGCTGGCCGCAAGCAGTGTTGTATTAATCATTAGTTTCTTCACCCAATAAGCAGGATTGAAGATATTTAACACGGCTAGCGCTGTCTGTAGTATTTCCGGTACTTTTAACTTATTAACGGTTTTAACCGCGACATTGTCATCTATCTTTTTCTTAATATCAAACAATTTAAGAATATTGGCGATTTTAACCTTTTTCAAAGGGCTTAAAACCGGGCCTTTAAAGATGGCATTAACCCGATCCGTAATATAATGGTTAAGAACAATCAACTCATCAACACTCAGTTCATATATCGGATAATTTGACTTAGGGTAATATACTTTCGCAATATCATTGATTAAATTCCATGATATCGTTCTGACAGCGTTAATCTTCTGACCTAATGTTTGATTGGCATATTCCTCAATAAAAAGATTTCATCATCTATTTCATGTTTTTCAGCAAGTATTTTTCTTTCCCCTTTTTTTAATGAAACAAAAACAAACACTAAATAAATCATTAAGCAAACTAAAAAACCTATGACAATACCAAAAAAGAGAATTAGAAGATTATCAAAGGAAAACTTTCCAAACAGTTCAACAAAAAATTCTTTCAATTTGCGCAGCAAATTCATATTCAATCACTTGTCCTACCTAATTATATATATTTTACTATAAATTTATATTTATTGCAATATTTCCTGGTGCGTTTAATTATTCAATTTGTTTTGGGTTTATCCAAAATAGAAAAAAATGGTGTTTCGACTGCTTCTCACCATCTTTTACTGTTTTATGATTTGTGATAATTTGAAAAAAGGTGAGTCTCCATTATAATTGATGTACTGCAAAACAAAAAAAGAAGAACTCACATGGATACATTATCACAAAACAAGCAAAACGTAAATAGGGGAAATATGTATGATATCAATTTATACGGATCAACCCAAAAATCTCACCGCCTTTTAGTAAATCTTCATTATATCCTAGAATATCAGAAACCAGAAAAAGGGAAAACTCACATATGTATATTATCATAAAATAATAAATAATTAAACCAGCAAAATAAACATGTGCTTATATATTTTATCACAAGATTAGAAATAATCTTTGCCTTGCTTTATCGAACTAAAATAATCAAATATCTACAAATCAGTATAAAAAGGGATTCTCTAGTCAACCATGCAATGTTTATCTTCTGGACATTTACTTTATTTTATGATAATATAAAATCCGAGGTTTACTATGAACAAAGACTTTTTAATTGCGATAGATCTAGACGGTACCGTTGTAACTGATTTTGACAAATATGATTATAAAAGTTTGCGTTATCTTAAAAAAATTTCCCGAAACAACATAATCGTAATCGCCACCGGTCGTCCCTATCGCTCAACCAAACCAATTTATGAAATGCTTGAAATCAACACTCCGATTATTAACTATAATGGTGCGATGGTTCATAACCCCAATGATTATCTTTTCCCCAAATCAACAATTACCATTAGTAAAGATGTAATTATTGATTTGCTTAAGGAAAAAGGCGATGCAATAATAAATGTTTTTTGCGAAGTGGAAGATGAAATCTATTTGTGGAAAAAAGATGACCAAATTAAACCTTATCTTCATGCCGACGGCGGAACGCTTTTGATTGGTAACCCCGAAGAAATCCTTAATAATGACCCTAATGGTGCGATTATTTATGCGGAAGCAAAATGGCAACAAACATTATATGATTATATAACGGCGAAATATAATAATGAAGTTCATCTCCGTTTTTGGCCCCTTGCCAATGATTTTGTTTTAGGTGAAGTTTATAATGCAAAAACATCAAAAGGTCAGGCTTTGAAAAAAATTGCTCATTATTATCGAATCCCGGATAAAAAAATCATTGCTTTCGGCGACGGACATAATGATATTGACTTACTGCAAGCCGCCACAATATCAGTAGCAATGGCCAACAGCCATCCCAAACTATTTGCAGTTGCAAAGTATATAACCAAATCGGTTCAAAAGCATGGTGTTTATTATTTTTTAAAAAAATACTTTCATAAATTATAAAATTTTTATCCGATAAAAAAACCCCATATTTAGAATGGGGGTTTTTTTATGCAATTAGTTATTATTTTGAAACTTTTTTTAGAAACCAACGGTCAGTTAATAAAAATATCTGGGGAAGAAAGAAAAGGATTGAGATAACCGAGACCAAACCACCGATACCGATTAAACGTCCAAGCATGGAAATAACCGGTATGCTTGAGACCGTTGACAATACCACTCCGGCACAAAAAAGAATTAAACCGGAGGTCATAATTGTCGGTAATGAATCCCGGGTCGCATTATTAATACTGTTTAACCGATTATGGTTTTTACGATGTTCCAGATAACGATCGGCATAAAGAATTCCGTAGTCGATAGTCGCACCAAGTTGAATACATCCGACAATTAAATACCCCATAAAAATAATTTTATTACCAACCAGTGAAGGAATCGCCATATTAATAAATATCGCTCCTTCAATTACAATAATTAAAATAATCGGAATTAAAAATGATTTAAACGAAAGAGCAATGATTAAGAATATTAAACCAATCGATATTACCGTTGTTATAATATAATCCCGGTTTGATGTATCTTTAATCGTCATAATTGTTGAGGTGCTCGAAATAAGATAATATTCATCTGTTTCCTCTTCAAGTATAGAAATCATTTTTTCAAAATAACCGAAAGATTTCTCACTTTCATCATCCAAATCAACGGCCAAAATAATTCGTTGATAATTATCGTTAATAAATTGTGATGTTATGGTTTCTTTATTTATAGTTTCAACAAAGGAAAGCTGTGTAAAATCAAACACTGATGCCTGTTCTAAAAACGGACTAATTGTCTCAATCATTTTAATTTTATCATGATAGTTGCCTAGATAACTGATTTTAATCATCGCTGTTTGTAAAGCCGCATTTTCTTCTTCGCTTAAATAAGGAGCATAATTTTCAAGGACAAAATTAACGAAATCACCAATCGAAATTTTCCCTTCTTCATCAAGCGTTCCAGCCGAATTTAGCGCTTGATAAGCGTTGGCAATCTTTGCATCATCTAAATCCGCAAGCAATAATTTCATTGCATTTTCATCATACTTTGCCGTAAATATGGTAATTAAATCCTTTATGTTCATTGCTTCAACTTCGGCCATGGAGTAAAGAAGCCCCAAATCGTTTAGGTTCACCAAACCGCCTAAAATTGTAAACATCGTATTTTTATCATAATCGGTATTAAATAAATTATTATAATATCCGATAATCTGAAAGAGACTTAAATTAACCTCATCAAGCGTTGCATATACCGCCTGTAATTCATCACCGGAAAGCAAACCATTAAAAATCACGGAACTTTCCGTAAAAGAATATGGAGTATCAAAAAAAACAATAATACTCGCTACTGAAGTTTGGGATACCCCCATCAGTTGATACACAAGCGCTAACTCCATATCGCCGACTTCCACAAATTGATTAAGCAATGCCTTTAATTCATTTATTTCATATTCTATCTTGAATTTGCCAAATATATCAATACACTCCGCAATTTCTTGAAATGATACGGTCGTTTTTACCGGATTATTAATATTGATGAAATCAAATAACAAATCTATTTTTACCGACTCGATATCATAATCCTTTAAAAATTCTTTAATTTCATCTTTTGTATATTGTTGGGTATAGGCATATATTGAAGTTATATAATTATCATTTTGATATTTAAGATTTCCCAGCAACTCAAGCAGAGCCTTGGGATCATATTCATTATCCAATAAAATTACAACTTGATTATTTAAGCCAAAATTATCTTTAATATTTTCCCGACTCTCTTTAATTTCCTTCATATCATAAGTAGGAGCAATGTCACTATAAATAAACTTATTATGTAACTGAAAGTAAATAGCCAAACCGATAACAACCACAGCTATTCCCGGAATAATATATCGAGCACGATATATAAACTTATTATAACGACCGTTTAAATCAACCCGATCACCTCGTTTTTTAAAGAGGGCCAAAAGACTGCGATGCTGTGTTCTTTCCATAAGCTTATCACAAAGCAAAATTAACACCGGAAGCAAAAAAATAACCGTAACTAAAGACAAAAGTACTCCTTTAGAAAGGACGATACCGACATCAAAGCCGATTCGATACTTCATAAACATAATAGCTACAAACCCAGCAACCGTAGTTAAACTGCTGGAAAGAATTGGGACCAACGATGTTTTCCACGCTTTATTAATTGCTTCGTTTTTAGAGAAGTTTTGCTTTTTATAATGCCGATACCGACTTAATAATATTATTGAATAATCCATACATAAAGCAAGTTGTAATACCGGACTGATCGAATAAGTTAAGTAAGATACATTAGGAAGAAAAATATTGGTTCCCATATTAAGAACAATGGCAATACCAATAACAATAAGAAAAAGTAATGGTTCAATATATGATGTAGTCATTACAACCAGTATTAATAATACAATTGGAATAACTAATAAAATAATTTTCGGTAATTGGTGTTTAATCATTTGATTATAATGATAAGTTAAGTAAGACTGACCGCTCATATAATATTTATAATTTTCATTTTTAAGAAGTGTGATAATATTGCTGACGGTCTCTTGCGTTGCGACGCTATGATCGTTTTCCTCTAAAACAATCTGAAATAAAACTTTGTCTTCTTTTACTCGATAATCGATTTTATTTACATTATCAATAGCAAGGACCGCCCTTAAATCATTAATTTCATCTTGCGATGTAATATCTTCTACCATCACCAATAAATAACCTGAACTGCCAAATTCCGATTCCAATAATTCAAGTCCCGCTTTTGCCTTGGAATCAACCGGTAAATAACTTGAGTTATCATAGTTAATATTAACAAAAGGAATCAAAATTGCGCAGACAATAGAAATAAGAGCAAATACAATAATAATTAAAACTTTGAATTTTCTAAACATGCCGCCTCCATCTAACATATTGTTTAAAAATAATCAAATTGTTGATTATTTTTCCTAATTATAGTATACTATAATTAGGAAAAAGATAACATATCACTATTTCAATATATGTTTATTAAACATCATTATCTTAATATTGATTATTAATAGACAGATTCAGTAAATATGTAAAGGAGACGATATGGATCGGAGAGTTCGAAAAACAAGAAGAATTTTAAAAAATGCTTTGGTTGAACTTATGGGGGATAAAGATTTCCGAAAAATAACCGTAACCGAATTAGCGAAAAAAGCTGATATTAACCGAGGAACATTTTATCTTCATTATTATGATATTTATGATCTTGTAGAAGAAATGGAAAACGAATGCCTGGAACATATAAAGAAGATTGTTAAAAAATATAGTAATCCGGTTGATTATTATAAAATATTAATTAATATTATTGAATATATTAAAAGTGAAAAAAGGTTTTTCCAAAGTATATTCGGTAAAAACGGCGATATTTCTTATATTAATAAACTAAAAGAAGAAATGAAAAAATTATTTATCCAAACCAATAAGGCAATCCCGCAAAAAGACGAGAGTTTCCAAAACGCTTTTGCCTCTTTTATCGTTAGCGGTGGTATTGGTGTATTCCAAGAATGGCTTGATCAAGACTGCACTCCACCGATTCACAACCTAATCCTTCAATTTTATGAAACATTCATTAAAATCTCTTTATGAAATAATTCCCCATGAATAATAAAAAAACGCATTTCCGATTTGGCTCAAAATGCGTTTTTTATTATCTTATCAGCTGTTTATTAATGTTGGACGGTAAACAGAGCATTGCCGATTGGATAACAATAATTTTTTATTTTCTATATATGTTTGTTTTATTTAAATAGCAATTGGGGGCATTAACAATATAATCAATAAGTTGCGTTAATACCAAATCGTTCATTTCTACACGCAATTCGATTATGGGCGAATAATTTCGACCAGAACTGGATATTGCCTCTACCCGAACATATAATGTATAATAGCGAAAATCAGGATTAATCGTTTGAATCCAATAATCACCTTCACAGGTTAAATTATTTTTATAATTATGTATTTTATAAGACATCCAATAATTCATATCGGTAGAGATCATCGTCCGGTACTGAACTTCACCATCGCTAAAGGTATGTTTCATCCAGGTAATGTGTACTGGTTCATCTTGTTTGACGATAACCGGTTCCAGGTAATCATCACCGTTAACACGAATTTGAAAGTCGCCAATCTTTTCATAAACTTCAAGCCGGATCGGCGATGAAGCTGTCTTACCGCTTGGGGCTGTGGCAATAACTCTGTAATAAAAATAACTGCTGCCCTGAGGAAGGGTAAAAGGCTGTAAACAACTAATGCCGGTATCAACCGTGGGATTGTCATCATTTGTTATATCAGTCCAATAGTAACCGTCCGGCGAATATTGAACTTTATAAGTAACTCCCTCAATATTCATCTTCGTCCATTTGAAATTAATTGTTTTACCGGCATAAATTTCTCCGGTGGCAGCAAAATTTCGAATATATCCAGGCTGATGATATACATTTAAATTAAAATAAGTGGTCGATTTGCCGGTGCGATTATTTGCATCAATACGGAAATAAACAAGACTATTATTTTTATCCAATCTGACCTTTTGGGTATTAACCGATCCGGTGGTCGTAATCGGATTATCATAGCTTGTAACTGGTTCCCAAGAAGCATTATCAAATGATTTATATACGGAATAGGTAATCGGTCCGCCCAATAACTGAGGGAGTGAAGGCCATCTGATTTGAACCGTTGTATTAAAATTAGCGACTTCGGGAATGGCAATATCTTTAATTTCTCCAATATCTAATAATTCTCCCAACGGTGCGCCTTGAGTTGTTACCGTCCGGCCTGTCCCCAATGAATTAGTTAATGACATTGCCTTTATGCCATATACATAATGATTGCCGGTATCAACTTCATCTATATAACTAATAATTCCGTTATCCGAAACATCACCGATAACATCTATGACTTCTGATGAAGAAAACCGAAGATTGTCAACGCCGCGATAAATAACGTAAAATTTGGCATTATTGATTACACTAAAATCCAAACGATATCCGACCAATGTTTTACTGACATTTAAATTTTTCACGGCTGGTAAAGTTATTGTATCGCAATTTCGGATTTCGGGTAAAACTGATGGTCGACGCCACATTTCATTTTTAATATTCTCCATATTTTGATAATAGCGTCCGGATTTTGATTTATAAGCCGATTTTACTTGACTATAACTAAAAATAACATGGCCTTTTATCTCCTGGTACTGACTGGCGTACTGTACCTGATTAGCGGCTTCTCGCGGATTAGAATACCAAGAACTATTTGCGGAATCACTCGCCATATAAAGACCCATTCCGGAATATAGGTTGACCTTTTTATATTTTAATGCTTTTACCCACCAATCCATAACATCAGCATAACCGGCAACACCGTGTTCTATTGCCCAATAACTCTGTGGCACAATATAGTCTATCCACTCATTATCAACCCACTTCTTCGTGTCGGAACAAAGAGGACTATCATAATGAGAGTAACCGGCGGTGTTCGAACCATAAGGTGCGGTCATATTACCGTTATCATCATAGTTTGCAGTTTCAACATAATAACCGTTACGATAGATTCCGGTCGGAGATATTCCCAATTGAACCAAACGATTGTTTTGTTGATTGTAATTGCGAATACGATTCGATAAGGCTTCAATAAAAAGATCTACTTGTTTACGCCGAAAATCAGCAACCGAAAGCCCCTCATAATTATATTTAGAGCGAGTAGCCGCATCATCAATGCCGCTAATATAAAAATAATCATCAAAATGAATAGCATCAACATTATAATTCTCAATGATTTCCATGCAGGTATTAATCAAAAAGGCTCTAACGCGAGGTTCGCCGGGATTTAAGATTATACCATTACCTTTTAATAAACAACTCGGATCGGAAGCAATATTATAAACTGAAAATCGCTTGGCGTATTCTTCAAGCGGCAAAGCGGTAGTACTTGAAGAAACACGATAAGGATTTAACCAGGCATGAAACTCAATCCCGCGTTTATGACACTCTTCTATTACCCAAGTTATCGGATCCCAACGCTTAAAATCAGCTCGATTCATATAACCCGATATCGGGTTCAATTTTGAGTTATATAAAGCATCATTAAAAATGCGCAAATGAAAAATCATTGCATTCATATTATAATATTCCATTACATCAAATATCTCATATACTTGAGTTTTATATGAGTTCTCTGTCGAATAAGAACCGATATCACCGACCAATGGACTTACCCATACCGCCCGAAAATTTGTTTCGCTTTCAACATATTCAGTTGGCATTTTGACCTGAATGGACTGTCCTCGATAAGTAACATAACCATTACCGCTTGCTCGCGGTATCGGAACCAATTCAAAAGCAGTTGTTTTCGGAAAAGAAAATATAATAAAAAAAGATATCATTAATAAAAGTATAATTGTTATTCTTCTCAGCAGTTTCATTTTTCTCCTCATATCAGAATTACAAATATAATATATTATACCATTTTCCCTTGAAAAAGTAAACTTTATTAGTAAGCGTGTAAAATAAGAC
>Ga0265293_10006944_pt1 | contig 17749 bp, 18 predicted proteins | sample Munlanlewell138R_FD_192505 | JGI IMG/M metagenome (GOLD analysis project Ga0265293, IMG submission 192505) | Leachate microbial communities from a municipal landfill in Southern Ontario, Canada - Leachate well 138R | ecosystem: Engineered > Solid waste > Landfill > Unclassified | place: Canada...
AGCGCAGCGTGATGCCCAGCTCTTCCGCCGACCACTGCACGAACTGGCGCACGCTGTGCTGCACGCCGGTGGCGATGACGAAGTCCTCGGGCGCGTCCTGCTGCAGCATCATCCACTGCATGCGCACGTAGTCCTTCGCGTGGCCCCAGTCGCGCAGCGCGCCGAGGTTGCCGAGGTACAGGCACTCCTGCAGACCCTGCGCGATGTTGGCCAGCCCGCGGGTGATCTTGCGGGTGACGAAGGTTTCGCCGCGGCGCGGCGACTCGTGGTTGAACAGGATGCCGTTGCAGGCATACATGCCGTAGGCCTCGCGGTAGTTCACCACGATCCAGTAGGCGTAGAGCTTGGCCACCGCGTAGGGGCTGCGCGGGTGAAAGGGCGTGGTCTCCTTCTGCGGCGTCTCCTGCACCAGCCCGTAGAGCTCGGAGGTGGAGGCCTGGTAGAAGCGCGTCTTCTTCTCGAGCCCGAGGAAGCGGATCGCCTCGAGCAGCCGCAGCGTGCCCAGCGCGTCGACGTCGGCGGTGTACTCGGGCGCCTCGAAGCTCACGGCCACGTGGCTCTGCGCGCCGAGGTTGTAGACCTCGTCGGGCTGCACCTGCTGCAGGATGCGCGTGAGGTTGGAGCTGTCGGAGAGGTCGCCGTAGTGCAGCACGAAGCGCTGGTGCTCGACGTGCGGGTCTTCGTAAATGTGGTCGACGCGCTGGGTGTTGAAAAGCGACGCGCGGCGCTTGATGCCGTGGACTTCGTAGCCCTTGTCGAGCAGGAACTCGGCGAGGTAGGAGCCGTCCTGGCCGGTGATGCCGGTGATGAGTGCTTTCCTGTTCATACCACGTGCTGCATCTTGTTGGCGTAGTCACGCCCCGAGGTCGCCGGCGGCAGAGGACGGCCTTCCTTGACGTAGATCTCGATCGACTCCTCGACGATCTGACTGAGTTCTTTGAATACGGCGATCTCATCATCGCCGTGGCAGCCACCGTACAGAAGCCCAGGGGCGCTACCGACGTAGCACTGATCCTCGTCGGACCACTCGACGATCTTGACGTAACGGGCAGATCTCTTCACTTCTTCGACTCCTCGATTGCCATGTTCACTGCACGTGTTGACGTCAGAGCGACGCGCCGTCGTTTGCTACAGAATCGTCGCTCACCGACGCGGAAGAGGGTCTCCACCTAGACTCCAGCAGCGGCTTTGGCCCCGGTCCCATCGTCGCGAAAGCATTGGTCGCAAGGCGCTCGCAGTACACGCTGGCCAGATCACGCTGATCGAGCTTGGCGAGCTGATCAATGTCAGGTGCACCAGAAAGGAACTCCAGCAGCTTCGCCTTCGACGTCTTGGTGTACGTCTCCATGAAAAAGTCGTACAGATCAAGCGCCGTTTCGCACTTACGGTTCCGAGACATCTCGCCAAAGAACGTATCAGGATGCCTTCTCCAGGCAGCGAGCTCTGCTTCGCTCAACGGCACATTCACTATGAGCCCCCGCCCATTTTCTGTATTGATGGCGCAGGCGGCGACCTTCTCTTGCTCCATCACTACTGCCGATGCGAGAACCCCCTGAATCTCTTCGCCGCGGTCATCTGGTACAAGGTATCGGTCTCCAATGGTCAACCGATGCTCCGCACTCCCGAAAGCGAGCTCTGGGTTATCGCCATCAAACGTCGATGGGATGTCACAGTGCTTTTGCATCGACCTGAGCAGATCGTGCATTTCGATGTGGGATTGCCGACCGTCGATGGCCGCACGCAAGGACGAAAACTGGTGGTCGGTCTTGAATTCGTCGATGTGGAAGCCGTCGCCCAGCACGAGTTGCCGCCATTCCAGACCGTCCAGGTGATGCTCCCACGGTGCATTGGTGAGGAACAAATAGGCAGCCGGTAGCCGTTGAGCCTGCGGGTCGAGAGCCTCAAAACGCCGCAGGAGGTCAAAGGCACGCTGAACGTATGCCGGTATCGCGTCACCCGTCGACGGGTCTGGGGCGTTCAGATCAACAAAGACGATGCGGGTGTAGTTTGCCGCCTTCCTGAGCGCTCGCACCAACTGTCGATTGACGCGTCCACTCTCAGCGCGCTTCGCCTCGACCGAGAACTGCTTGCCTGTGCCCGCGTGTGTTGCTGTGAACTCACAATGTGAGGTGCTTCTGTCATCCTCGTTCTCGAAGGCAAGGGTAAAGCCGGCGCGCGCCAGCATCGCAGCGACCTGAACCTCATAGCGCGCACCGTGGAAGTGCTCCTTGCTACGAAGACGCGCCACCAACTTCGCCTGTAGCTCAGCGTTGTGGTCGAGCGCGTAGAGGTCATATGCCAGATGCATGTACGCCGCGACCGCTCCCGTCATTCGGGCGGTTGACACCGTCCCAGTCTCTTTGATGAAGAGACTCTGTTGCTCGCAGAGCTTGTGGTACCAAATCAGGACGGGGTGCCGTTGGTCGAACGGCTTCTGCAGTTCAGCATTGCCCCAGTCAGAGCCAAGCGCATCTTTCAGGTAGTCGCCCAGGAAGTCATGGAAGGTCTTCCACCGCGTCGAACAGAGGAGTCGGTTTTTTACCGCGACGAACTGATATCCGCTGTCCGTCCTCGCTGCGACGATGGGCCGCCCGCGGCCCTGTTGTTCGATTCGCTGGTGTTCCTTCGCCTCAAGACGTGCTCGCATCCCAGGCGCTGCGGCCATTACCGCCGCGATACGATCCAAGTGAGCGATACTCCCGTGGCACTTCTTGTACTTCTTGCCGCTGCCGCAAGGACACGGGGCGTTGCGTCTCACCTTGGTCACCGAATTCGCCTGCCTAGCTCGTCCAGCGTAAGTTCGTTTTTTTGCCGACGTGCTTGCATGTGTCCTTGCCACCCGCGATCCGTCGCTCGCGAGTGGCAGTCTCTAGCCGATAGGTGATCCATTTCTCTTCACCCGCGCCAGCAACACATGCCAAACAAAAACCGGCGCCGAAACAAACATCCGCCGCCACAACCGCTTCGGCTCCTGCAACAGTCGCGGCAGCCACTCCAGCCCCACCCGCTGAAACACCGGGTGCGAGCGCTTAACCCGCCCGATGTAGAAATCGAACACCGCGCCGATCGCCGCCGCGAAGCGCACGTCGAGTCGGTCGATCACGCGATGGACCCATTCCTCCTGCTTCGGCGCGGTCATGCCGACCCATAGAACATCAGGCCGAACCGCATTGATCGCGGCGACCATGTCGTCGATCTCGCCATCGGAGAACTCGGCGCGGAAGGGGGGTGAATACGTGCCCGCGATCGTGAGCGCCGGCCAGTCCACGGCCATCTTCTCGCGGATCTGCGCCAGAGTCTCCTCGGTCGATCCCAGGAAGAACACCGAGCCGCCGCCCTTGGCCTGAAGCCTGTCGTGCACGGCCCTGAACACGTCGCTACCGGTAACCCGATCACGGATCCGGCCGCCGAGAAACCAGGAGGCGTGCACCACACCGACACCGTCGGGCACCAGCCAGTCGGCGTTCTTTAGGGCGCCCGCGAAGCGGGGCCGCCCGAGCGCGACCGCGTACGAGTGCGGGTTCAGGCAGGCCAGCCAGCGTGGTCCGCTACCGCTCGCAATCCACGCGCAGATCTCGTCCACGCATTGGATGAGCGGTGGCGCGTATACCGGATACCCCACGATATTCTCTGTCTTCATGCCCCCTCAGCCGGTGCCGCTCTCCGGCTCCCCTCCTCGCCCAACTATAGCCAACTCGCAAACGGCCATGGACAGTTCGCTTCCGAGGTTTCGGGCGCATCCCGCGCCCGTGGCCCTAGTGACGGACACGTTAGAAGTTGCACGATCCGCCTGTGATGCCGCAGACGAGTCTGAATCGGTTAAACCGGTCCGTCTGGCTGCATTTAATCGTGCAGTGGTGGTGACTCCGCCTATCTCACTGAGACTTGCCGACGCGCCGCTCTTCGTTCGCGTGCGCGTTCATAAGCAGAAATCAATGCGCGACGGACCGGCTCAACGGTGTAGCGCACGCTAACCAAGTCCGCGGCAGCAACTCCCATTGCCTTACATAGTTCAATGTTCGGATAGAGATACCTGATCGCCTCAGCGATTGCGGCCGGATTCCCGGAAGGCACGGTCAGCCCGGTTCGACCATTCACCACAACCTCCTCGAGCACACCGAGCTTGCTGGCGATTACCGGCCGGCGCGCGGCCATCGCCCTGGCGACTGCGTTGGGAAAACCCTCATAGCATTTGCTGGGAATGACAACAATTCGTGCATTCAGAAACGCGGCATCCAGAGCTTCCCCTTCAACAAAACCAGCAAACCTCACATTGCTTGGTACGACACCAAACTCGGGGGTCGCATCTCCCCCAACTACGGTGAATGGCACGTCCGGAAGGAGCGCGGCCGCTCGAAGGAAGTCAGCTATCCCCTTTTCACGAGAAAGTCGCCCAATGTAGACAACTTCATCGCCAAGCTTTGTCTCTCCGAAAATTCGCGCGGCGAACCCGGGCACCACCGCAAGGGCAGCACTTGGAACACCGTACTCCTCGAACTTTCCCCTTTGAAACTCCGACTGAACAATAAATAAATCAACATGATTCAGAAACGCCCCCCTAATTCTGGCCAAAAAATTTCTTGCGGCGTATGAGGCGCTCTTGACCAAATTGCCTTCACAGTTCTTCGTCACACACCACATCTCCCGCCCTGGGCTGACGCATCTCTCGCATATCACCCCATTTCTGTCCATGAAAAGACCACTAGGACAAAACAGACGATAATTCGGGCATCGCATTACGGTCGGAATACCCATTCGAGACACGGCCACGACCGCGGAGGGGGAGAATCCGGGGTAGACGTTTTGGAACTGCACGATGTCTGGTCGGAACTGAGAAACCGCATCGCGAACTTTCCGCATCCCCGCGACTGAATGCAGCCCCGAGAATCCAGCCGCCAGTTGCCCCCAGATTCCGGCATAGCGCGCAGAGAAGTCCTGACAGAGCGCAACCTCGTGACCATCAAGCCTCAGCAAAGCGCCGATCTTGTCGATCGATTCCTCCTCTCCGCTCCTCCGCCTGTACTGGTTATGGACAAACAAGACCCGCATTACCTAAACGCTCCGCGATACCGCGCTCCAATATAGTTGAGCTACACGCTCGGCAGCAGCATCCCATGAGAACTCAACGGCCCGACGGAAGGCGCATCGGCTGGCAGCCTCAACAAGGTCAGGCACTTCCACGTACCGATCGAGCACCTGAGCAAGTTGCTCAACCGCGCCACTATAAGATCCACCATCAATAAGCGCACCGCAGGACTCGTCAAGCACGTCAGCATGGCCGCATGAGCGCAGAGCAACTATGGGCAGCCCCGATGAGAGAGCCTCCATGACGGCCGCTGACGTCCCTTCAAGGTAGCTGGTGAAAACCATCAAGTCGCTTTCGGTCATGATCTTCTGCATTTCGCCGCTCTCCACCCAACCCAGCCAGCGAATCTGTTTTCCGACGCCCCTTTTCTCGGCATGCGAGCGCCACGCATCACGAAGAGGGCCATTCCCAGCCACGGTTACCTCGATTCGCTCGGTGTTCTTACACTTCGCGAGAGCATCAATTAGAAGTGGGAACCCTTTCCTAGCGACGAATTGCCCTGGCCAGACGACTCGAATCTTGCGCTCGCCAGCGTACTGCCTAACTACAAACTTTGCACTGGGCTGACAATTCTGCTCGTGTATGACGATCGGCGATATGCCATAAGCGCGCGACAGTCTTCGCGCATCGTCACTTGATTGGGAAATGATTGCCGCAGCCCCCTTCAATGCCCGCCTCACTCGAGCGTAGCCTCGCAACTGAAGCCAATTTACAGCCCGTCGTGCAATGTGGACTATGGCATCTTTAGGGGACATCGAGACTAAAAACGTCGTTGGAACGTAGTTCGTTCCACCAAAGGGTCCCCATATGAAGGGCACGGGCAGTTTCCAGCAAAGACCAGGCTCGCGAAACGAATTGGACCGAAGTAGGTGCACCAGATCGAACGGCTCGGATGCATGCAACATGCGTGCCACTTGGTATGTTCTGTCGTGCCAGCGTCGGTACTCGAACATGCTTCGTATCGGAAGGACCGGCCTCCAAGAATATTTCTTAGGGCGCCCTGGGATGAAGGAGAATTTCAACGTCGAACATGACTCGCTCGCCGCTCTAAAATGTGCTTCAATCTCCGAACGATACTGACGCTCTTCTGTAACCACATGCACGTCAAACTTTTCAGCAAGCCGCGAGACAAACTGCCAAGCCGCGCCTGGCGCATGACCTCGAACGGGACTGCATTCATACGCGATCACCAACACGCGGGGTCGGCGATTTACAGCTTGCTTCATCATGCGACTGGTCTTTGAAAAGAGGCCAACAGGCTACCTCCTAGATGCGGAAACAGTCGGAAGAACCCTGTTCCTATTAATCGCTTGACGGCGCTCATTCGATGGCGGGTGCGCCAACCGTATCCAGTTCCCCATTCGTCGGGTGCCAACCCTGCCCGTTCAAAAATAGAGGCCAATGTCGCTGGGGAATACCAAGCTACGTGTTGTGGATCGATAGCTTCATTCCGTCTTGCGGCCACGCGGATAAACTGGATGAGCCCCCAACAGTTTGGCGTCGCAACGAGAAACCGACCTCCCGTCGCCATCTTCGCTGCTCCACCAGCAATCATTCGGCCCGGCTCTGATAGGTGTTCGATTATCGAACCCGCTAGGATGACATCATATTCTTCGTCTAGATCTAGGTGTTCAAGCCGCTCCACACTCCCGACAACATATCTGTTGGTCCTTGACTCGGGAAGCACTTTTTTCATCACTGCCGCGGCCGACGCGTCAATCTCGACTCCGCAGATAGAAGCCGCAACTTCATGGACTCTGTAATGCAGAGATGCACGACGCCCCTCGTAAAGCGATGAGTCACCCGCGCAGCCAAGATGAAGTACACGCTTCCCAACGCATCTTTCGACCAGCCAGTCCTGCTCGTAGAAGTAGCTCAGATGGGGCAACTTCATTTGATTCTCGCGCTGTGTGCTGCGTCAACAAGATCAGGAGCCCTGCCACTGACACCACGCTCTGCGCGACGATTGAAAGCAAAGCCCCCGATGCAAAAGAGAAGGTTGCCATACCACGCCATGTACACAAGCACGTTGCCCGTCGCGGCGAGCAATGCCATACCAATCAACCCCAACCGCATCACATTTGCAAGGAATGTGGCATCCGAAGTTGAACCAAGGACGTCGCCCAAACGGCGATACAACGCAACCAACGGGATCATCAGAAGTCCGAGACCAATCAGTCCGTAGTCGAAAACCACTCGGATGTACTCGTTGTGCGGATGGGCCCATCGGCCAAAGAAGTACTCTCGGCCGAAGCGGGCAGAGGAAGCGCTTCCTCCACCGACCCACCAGTTCGGGATGTTCTCAAGAAAGATCGGCCACGCGAACAGTCGTCCGCCGGTTCGAAGATCAGCGGCATCTAGTTCAAGCAAATCCGAATAGGTACCAGACCCCGATCGAAAGAGACTCTGCTGCACCGCTTCCTGGTAAAACGCAATGTGGGCAGCGAGCAGCATTGCGCCGATAACGACGATGACCTTGATGGACCGGACATTGCGCAGATAGCCAAGGAGAAATAGCGTTGGAATTACAAGCACTGGATTCCTCGATTGACTCATAAACGCTGCAGCGAAACACACTGCTACGACTGCGGCGTGTTTTTTTGATTTTGATTCGAAGTGAGCAACTGTACTTACGGCCGCGACGAGCACCAGCGTCATACTAAATCCTGGCGCGGCAAACCAATTGCTTATTGCTGTCCACTCACCAGAATACGTAGCCGCAATGGCGTAGGCAATCAAGATTACAGTAAATACGCCATAGGTTGTGTCCAGCACCGCTTTCCGAGTGACGGCGCGACTTCGAACAATGGAGGCAAAATACCCAGCGAGCACTGGCGTCCATAACATGATATAGCGCTGGAACTCCTCACGATCACTATAGTCTGTTCGCAGTGCGACGTAGAAGAAGAACGGAGCAAAAAGGAGCAGAGGGAACCTTGTTCTAGCCGCTATGCGCATCCCGATACCTACTAGGGCGACCATTAGCACAACGAGCCAGCACCATCCAGCTAAAGCAAGTCCAAATACTTCTAGCTTTCCAGCGGACGCAACTGCGGTGGCGAGCCCGGTCACTGCCAGAATGAATGGCGGGCGAGTAAGGCGCATGGCGCTCAACCTGCTTTTCGGCACACGTAAACGAGGTCTTGGCCGAACTGCATGTCGACGCCCAGCCATGCAGCCGTTGCGTCGGCAACTCTATGGATGAATCCCGGGAAAGCCATCCAACGTTCGTCAGACGGGAGAATTCCGAATCCGCGAATTTCTTCGACCTTGAGACCAGCCATGCTTACGAGTGACAGGGCCTGCGAATGAGTCATCGCTCTATTCGGTCGACCGAGGACGTTGCGTGCGCGGTAGACGATATTGCCAGCATGCTTGTGATTATTAAATATCAGTACACCGTTCGGCTTTACCTTCCTTGACAGTGCGAGCATTGCATCAACGCGCAGTTGGTCCTCTGCATTTGGGAAGAACCGAAATGCCGTGACTAGATCGAACATCCGCTCAGGAACTGGATCTGAGCGAGTCAGGTCGGCGCATATCACTTCAACTTTGGGGTGAGTTTCTTGACACTGCTGGAGCATGCTTTCAGAGACGTCAATCCCCAAGGCGGATGCCATCGCTGGAGCCAGGTGCGCCAGTATGCGTCCACTCCCGCAGGCGAAGTCGAGATAATCAAGGCCGGATAGGCGAAGGTCGGTTAATACCCTGGAAAGATACTCGCGCTCGCATCTCCAAAGATATCGGCGCCATCTCATGATTCGATAGTTCCGTACGTATGCTTCCGCCTTCTCTCGGCCTGTGTGTGACATTCGATAGTCGATACTTGGTTCGCTACTCATTGATGAGAACTCCTGCCACGAGCCGCCGCTCGCCAACGAGACTGCGCACCGCAGACCGGATCCGACCTTGACGCAGTTGCTTCATGAGTCCAGCCCTAGTGACGAAGCGCAGCATTCCGTCTAAGGCCTGTCGGTCCCACTGTCCAAGCAAGCGCTCGTAGCCTTTTAGGAACTCGAACCAGCCCTCGTCGGGCGGTATCGCTGCACCGGCTTCGTGGGACAGGAACAGGCTTCGCGCAAAATGCGCCAGATCCAGTTCTTGGGTCGCCAATGTAAAGGCAGGCCCGTACGCCGGAGCGGAACTCCAGTCCAGGACCACCAACTCTCCCCTTTGCATATCGACGCCAACGTTTGTGGAGTTGAAGTCCCCATGCACCGTGCCAACCCGTCCCCGTCTAAGCACTGTGAGAGCCGACAGGATCCGCGCCGGCCGCGGAAGTTCAAGATTCAAGTGAATCAGCGCAAGCGTCCGACCCGCGCGGCGCATCATGTGGCGCGCTAGTCTCGATTCGGGTACTGCAGAGAGCGGCGCAAGATCCCTAATTCTTTCCGAGACGAAGATGCCAGCGCTGCAGTCGTAATCCAAGATCCGAGGCACTCGAAATTCGCCCGATGCCGTCGCAAGTTCGTGCGCAGCCGTGGTTGCGGCAAGCTCAAGTGCGATGCGCGACTGGTTGCCTTTCTTTATGACGGTGTCCGCCAGAATTTCCACTCGATCTGGACGAGAAATCCAGCGAATACCCATTTCATGCAACCTGTTCTCGCCTGACTCTGACGGCACGAATCGAATTAATTAGAATTACTGCGGCAAATGCGAGAAGCAGCGTCCAAGCCGCACCGACACTTGCGTAATGTTTTATCAAAATCCACCCGGCGAGGGCTGTAACCGCGGCACTGGTGACGCTTGCGGATAACTCGTGCTGCGGCACTCCAAAAGCGCGAAACAGAGCAATGAGCACCAAATTCGCCCCCTTAAGCGCCACTTCCAGCCCGAGCAGGGCGAGCAGGAACCTACTGTTGCTGTATTCCTCTGAGAAGATGTAGCGGACCAGGACGTCGCCGCCAAGCCAAAGCAGGAGCGCATATACGGGAGCGACAACCAGCGCTACGCCTATTGCGACGGCCCCCACTTGGAACGCACGACTTTCACCCCTCTGTTGCCTGATCTTGACGAGAGCCGGCGTTAAGTAGCCGAATGCGCCATTTATCAACGGATTGATGAGCCCTGCTGCAGTCGCCAACGCGCCGAATATCGCGACTTCGTTGTTCCCATGCCAGTATACGAGCAACCAAGGGATAGCACGGACACCTACAGCGTTAGTCAGTACTGCTGCGAAGACCCACTTGCCGTAGCCTACTGCCAGCTTTATGTCTGATTTAAGGCGTCGTCGAGTTATTTGGATGCGGTCACGATAAGTCCATAGCCCTACCGCTGCTGGCAGCGCATTGGTTACCGCAAGGATCCAAAAGACATTCTCAACATTTAGTCTGTCTGTCAGATAGGCAACGAGGACTGCAATGACTGTCGCGGATGATACGGAGAAACCAAGTCGAAAGGCGCCGCCGCCATCCAGGTGACTCACATACACCGACCGGGCAAAGTCTCTGAATATTAGGGCGCTCGCACACGTAAGCACTGATCCTATAGAGACCGCCGTTTCGCTGGGCGCCAGCCCGGGAAAGAGAGAAACCCAGGCGGCAAGCACGCATACGAGGGCCAGTTGGACAAGGCCATGCCAGACCAACATCGAACCTAAGAATTGTTGGCCGCCAATACCCTCCGGGCTTTTCGTCGCAAAGATGGAGAGTGGTACTGAGACTATGCTTCGCTGGATCGTCTCTAAGGAAAAAATCGCCGTCAGAAAGAGAAAGTAAAGGCCGACATCTCTAACACTGTTGGCTTTAGCCACCAAAGCAAACAAGACAAGCGTTGCGGCACTTTGAGCCCCATAGTCCAGCATGACCTGAACAAGCTGCCAGATGGACTTCGAGACGCCAATCCTTGGAGGATTCATCTGCCAGTCAGACTGGGGACGCCCACCAGTTCCGCTTGGGGGCCCGAGAGTTCTCTTGTGACGCCGTTGACGGTGCTAGGGTTTGCGGCACGGCGAGAATGTCTACGGCAAGCACCTTGGCGAACATCCCTGCTCTTTCACCGGTGCGGCGCCTCGGTCATGCGAGGTGCCGACGTAAACCGGGTCGCAACCGCGCACGTCGAACACGGCCACGGTGAGCGCGACGCAGTCGATGCGTCTTCCGAAAGACGTTGGTCTGCGCCCTTAAGGTTTGTCACTCCCCCACCTCCCGCTTCAACTCCTCGATCTCCACCCTCAACGCCTCGTACTCGACCATCTTCCGCTTCAGGAACCGCGCCGTGAGGCTCGTCTTCGCCGCCACGCCCGCCGGCGTGAGCAGGTAGGCGTAGGCCAGCTTGTTGCGGCTGTTGCGGAAGTTCTGCATCTTGATCAGGCCCTTGTCCAGCAGCGCCTTCAGGCAGTAGTTCGCCTTGCCCAGGCTCATGCCCATCGAGTCGGCCAGCTCGCGCTGGCTGGTGCGCGGGTTGGCTTCGAGCGTGCGCAAGACGTGGAAGAGCGTCTCCTCCTGCGCGGGTTCGGGGCTGGGTCGTTCGTTCATTTGGGATTGCTACCGCAGTGCGCGCCTCGTTCGAGGCCGCACGCGGCGGTGGCTTCCGGCCCTGGTTCGTGCGGCGAAGCCGGCGGCTTCGCCCGCGCCCCAGGTCCCAGGTTTCAGGCCGGAAGCGTCTCCAGCTGCTCCGGATGCACGCTCACGCGCGCATCGCGGCCCAGCAGGCTCAGGAAAATCTCCACCCGGCGCGCGGCGCTGGCCGTCACCAGCGCCTGCAGCCCGGCGAAGGGGCCGTCCACCACACGCACGCGCGCGCCGGGGCGCAGCGGGTGCTCGGGCTCGCGGGTTTGCGCGGCCAGGCGGCGCAGCGCGCCCACGATCTCGTCGGCCAGCAGCGGCGCGCGCTCGCCGAAGCGCACCAGCCCCACGGCCCCGAGCGTGGAGCGCACCGGGGCCAGGCTTTGCTGCGCGTCGGTGGTGCGCAGGAAGAGGTAGCGCGGGAACATCGGCTGCGCCTCGCAGGCCCAGCCCGCGGCGCGGCGCGTCCACTTGCCGATCGTGGGGAGCCAGGTTTCGTAGCGCTGGCGCTGCAGGTTGTCTTCGGCGATGCGCTCCTGGCGCGGTTTCGTGAAGACCACGTGCCAGCCGGGCGAGGTGGGCGTCCGCGAGGTGAGCGTCGGCGATGCGAGCGTCATCCTTCGCCGGCCTCGCGCTCGAGTTGCTCGTTCTCCACGCGCAGCGCCTCATGCTCCGCCATGTTCCGCTTCAGCAACCGCGTCGTCAGGTTCGTCTTCGCCGCCACGACGGCCGGCGTCAGCAGGTAGGCGTAGGCCAGCTTGTTGCGGCTGTTGCGGAAGTTCTGCATCTTGATGAGGCCCTTGTCCAGCAGCGCCTTCAGGCAGTAGTTCGCCTTGCCCAGGCTCATGTCGAGCGAGTCGGCCAGTTCGCGCTGGCTGGTGCGCGGGTTGGCGTCGAGGGTGCGCAGCACGTGGAAGAGCGTCTCCTCGTGTGCGGGTTCGGGCTTGGGTCTGGTGCGGTTCGGCATTCGGAATGGCTACCGCAGTGCGCGCCTCGTTCGAGGCCGCACTGCGGCGGTGCTTCCGGTCCGGGTCGGGCGGCGAAGCCGGCGGTTTCGGTGGCTTCACGGCTGGCCGGTGAAGAGGCTGGTCACTACGGGCGCGAGTGCTGCGCGGTGGAGATGTTCAGCCGGTGAACGGATGCTAGCAGGATTGGTTTTGTGCGAAAACCGATGGTTCAAGCCTGTGTTGGTGATTTGCCGATGGATCTGCCGACGGATGGTCGCTGGTGCCGGACGGACGCGACGCTGTGGTGCTTCGGGCAGACGCTATGCAAAGTACAGATCGAGCCGAAAACCGCTGCACATTGCAGCACTTCTGGCCGGGGCAGCGTTCCTCCGGCGGATTTTGCTGCTTATTGCAGCGTTCCTGCGTGCATGCTTCTGCGTGCCATGGCAACGCTCCGTCAGTCGATGCGGAAAGAGCCTGGTCATTGCCAATATATTTCGCTATTATGGACAAATGCCCCTATTTTTGTCTTGAATAGCAAACATGGCTCGCAAATCACCTGTTGTCTTTCCGCAGGAGCAGCGCCTGCTTTCGGCGCTGGGCGAGCGGCTGCGGCTTGCGCGCAAGAGGCGCAAGCTGAGCAACGCGGTGGTGGCGCAACGTGCGGGGGTTTCCAGAACTACCGTGTACAAGGTGGAAGCGGGCGATCCGGGCGCGACCCTGGGGTCTTATGTCCGGGTGCTGGCTGTGCTGGGCCTCGAACGCGATCTCGATCTGCTGGCCGCCGATGACCGCATCGGGCGCAAGCTGCAGGATCTGGCGCTGGAGCCGTCGCCAGATGCCAGGCGCCGAAAGGTCAACCGTTCGCCGGCCCAGGGCCGCGAGGGCTCTGCATGAGCAGGAACGAAAGCACCCTGGAAGTCTGGCTGGATGACGGCCCTGGTCCTGCGCGTCAGGTCGGCACGCTCGCCCACGACCGTGGTCAGATCCGCTTTCACTACGAGCGGAACTGGCTCGATGACCCTCGCGCCTTTGCGCTGGACCCAGATCTCTCGCTGGATGAGTACCCCTTCTTTCCGAAGCCGGAGCTGGGCAACTTCGGCATCTTCCTGGACTCATCGCCTGACCGCTGGGGCCAGACGCTCATGAAGCGCCGCGAGGCGCTGCAGGCGAAGGACGAGAAGCGCCCGCCCGGCATCTCAGCAACCGGCGCATCGACGATCTCGATGCACTGCGCAGATGGCTGGCCGTGCTGGTCGCACCGGGCGCCTCGCTGGGCGGTGCCAGGCCGAAGGCCAACTTTACCGAAGGCGACGGCTCGCTCTGGATTGCCAAGTTCCCCGCCCGCGACGATGACCGGGACATCGGCGCCTGGGAGTATGTCGTTCATCAACTGGCCCGGAAAGCCGGTGTGGAGGTACCAGCAGCCAGGATGATCAGGCTGGGCGACGATTTTCACACCTTCTGCGTGCAGCGCTTTGACCGCGTGGACGGAGCCCGGCGCTTCTATGCCTCGGCGATGACGCTGCTGTGCAAGACACAAAGTGAGGGCGCAAGCTATCTGGAACTGGCCCAGTTCATCCGCGCCCAGGGCGACGCAGAGCATGCCGATGCGGACCTGGCACAACTGTTTCGTCGCGTGGCCTTCAACGTCGCGGTCGGCAACCGGGACGATCACCTGCGCAACCATGGCTTCGTGCTTGGCAAGACAGGGTGGCGCCTCGCGCCGGCGTTCGATATCAACCCGAACATCGACAAGGCGGAGCATGTCCTGAACATCGACGATGTGGACAACCGGCCCAGCCTGAAGACGGTTCTGGACACGGCGGCGTTCTACGGGCTTGGTGACGGCCCTGCCCGGCAGGCGGTGGAAGAAGTGGCAGCAGTGGTCGATGGCTGGCGGGGCGCAGCGCGCCAGGCCGGCATCTCAGGCGCCGACATTGACCTGACGGCGGGTGCCTTTTCGGCTCATGCGCAGTATCGTTCGTCCGCCGGTCAGCTCTGAAGTTTGCGCAGGCCAGAGCCGGTCGTCTTCTTGAGTGCAGATGTCGCCACGGGTACCGTGTGGGCGGTGCCCCGGAGCACCAGCCTACCGGATGCCACCTTCCAGACGTCCCGGAAACCGCTGCACATTGCAGCACTTTTGGGCGGGGCAGCCTTTCTCCGGCCGATTTCGCTGCTTTTCGCAGTAATTTGCGAGCCGCTGCAGGGGTTGACGGTCTGCCGACTCGCCGACTGGGGCGCCTGGGTGCCGATGCCCTTGTGGTGGGGCCCGCCGGACTGCTGTTCGCGGCGTGGAGCGCCTGGCAGCGCCGCGTCGTCGCGCGGAAGTAGGCCTTTTGTCGGGCGCGAGCAGGCCATCAGGCCGAATGCATGCGCCACGTTGGCGCCATAGAGTGTGAGCCTGATTCCAGTGGGTATTTCGGCCCATCGTGACCGCCCGTTTCGGCGTCGTGACCGCCCGTTTCGGTCCAACGTGACCGCGCATTTCGGCCGATCGTGGTGGGTCGTTTCGGCATCGTGACCGGCCGTTTCGGTGATCGTGACCGCCGGGCCGGCGCCACAAGGCGCCCGGCCGGCAGCGCGCCGGTGCTGCGTAGAGAACTGAACCGAGGCCCGTACCCTCGGCGGCTTTGCCCGCTGGAGGGAGACGGTGCCCAGGAAACGGATGGCTCTACGCATGATCAAGGATGTGATTCGCTTGAAGTGGGAGGCGCAGCTGCCCCACGAGAAGATCGCCGCTGCGCTGAAGGTGTCCAAAGGCGTGGTGGCCAAGTACGTGGCGCTGGCGAGCGCCGCGGGCCTGGACTGGGAGACGGTGCGCGACTGGGACGAGCGCCAGCTCGTTGCCCGGTTGCTGCCGAAGTCGGATGACGCATCGCCGTACGTGACGCCCGACTGGGGGCGGGTGCATCGCGAACTCGACCGCAAGGGCGTGACGCTGATGCTGCTGTGGCAGGAGTACGTGGCCGAACATGCCGAGCAGCGCACCTGGCGGTACACGCAGTTCTGCGAGCACTACAAGGCGTTCGCGAGCCGGTTGAAGCGTTCGATGCGCCAGCATCGGCGCGCCGGCGAGAAGCTGTTCATCGACTACGCCGGCTCGACGGTACCGCTGCTCGATGGCAAGCGGGCGCAGGTGTTCGTCTCGGCGATGGGCGCATCGAGCTACACATTCGCCTGCGCCACCGAGGCGCAGAAGCTCGAGGACTGGATCGGCTCACTGGTGCGCGCGCTGGCGTTCTACGGCGGCGTGCCGCAGTTGATCGTGCCCGACAACCCGCGCGCCGTGATCGCGGACCCCGATCGCTACGAGCCGCGTACTCACCCGACCGTGCTGGACTTTGCCCAGCATTACGGCACCTCGATCCTGCCCGCCCGGCCCGCTTCGCCGCGCGACAAGGCCACCGCAGAAAGTGCGGTGCAAGTGGTGACCCGGTGGATTCTGGCGCGGCTGCGCCATCATCGCTTCCACAGCGTCGCCGAGGTCGATGCGGCGATCGCCGCCCTGTTGCCGTCGTTGAACGATCGGCCGTTCCAGAAGCTGCCCGGCAGCCGGGCGAGCACCTTCGCACAGCTCGATGCGCCGGTGCTGATGCCGCTGCCGGCAAGTCGCTACGAGATCGCCCGGTTCAAGACGGTGAAGGTCCACATCGACTACCACGTCGAGATCGACGGACACCGCTACAGCGTTCCGCACGCCTTGGTCGGCCAGACCCTCGATGCCCGGCTCACCGCCCGCGGCGTCGAGTTGCTGCTGCGCGGCAACCGCATCGCCAGCCACGTCCGCTCGGCGCGCCGCGGCGGCTTCACGACGCTCGACGCGCACATGCCGGCAGCGCATCGCGCCCACCGCGATTGGACGCCGCAGCGGCTGATCGCATGGGGGCAAAGAATCGGCGTGGCGACCGGCGAGGTCGTCACCCGGATCCTCGAACAGAACAAGCATCCCGAGCACGGCTACCGCGCCTGCCTGGGACTGCTCGGGCTGGCCAAACGCTATGGCAGCGCCCGGCTGGAGGCGGCCTGCGAGCGCGCGCTCGTGCTGGGCGCCTTCAAGTACCGGCACGTGCGCGACATCCTGCTGAACAACCGCGACCGCATCGACCTCGACGGCGCCGACTGCGCCTGGACGAGCCCGCTGCACCCGAACCTGCGTGGGCCGGAGCACTACCAGTGAAGACGACCGCCACGACACCGAACCGCCCGGAGACGACCGACATGCTCGACAACGCCACGCTCGCCAATCTGAACGCACTGAAACTGCACGGCTTCGCCGAGGGCTTGCAGGAGCAAAGGGCCCAGCCCGAGAGCCTCACCCTGAACTTCGACGAGCGGCTCGCGCTGCTGGTCGATCGTGAGATGAACACCAGAGCCGACCGCAAGCGCGCGCGACTGCTGCAGCGCGCCCGGCTGAAGATCCCCGGCGCCAGCATCGAGGACGCCGACTTCACCGACATGCGCGGCCTGGACCGCAAGACGCTCGTTGCCGTGGCCCTGTCGGGCTGGATCGAGCGCGGCGACACGATCCTGTTCGGCGGCGCCACCGGCGTGGGCAAGACCTGGCTGGCCTGCGCCCTGGGCCAGTACGCCTGTCGGCGCGGCCACAGTGCGCTGTACCTGCGCGTGCCGCGCCTGGCCGAGGAGCTTCGCGTGCTTCACGCAAGCGGCGCCTTCCGCAAGTGGCTCACCGAGATCGCCCGCACCGACGCCCTGATCCTCGATGACTGGGGCACCGGCAGCATCGATGCGGGCACCCGCGCTGACCTGCTCGAGATCATCGACGACCGCGCCGGCCAGCGGGCCACGATCATCACCCACCAGTTACCAGTCGAGCACTGGCACGGCTGGATCGGCGACCCGACGATCGCCGATGCGATCCTCGACCGGCTCCTGCCAAAGGCGCATCGCTTCAACCTCGAAGGCCCGTCGCGTCGCGGCGCGCGCGCCGCCAAGACCACCCGCGCAGCCGCCAGCGCCTGACTTACCATGCGCCCGGCATCGACCACCACGCAAGGAGTTCGCCATGCCCTGACATCTGCCCTGACACCGCAAACTCGTACACTGATGGACTACGTAGCATCGGCACCGATCCGGCGGTCACGTTCACCGAAACAACCGGTCACGATGCCGAAACGCTCGGTCACGATAAACCGACACGCTCGGTCACGATGCGCCGAAACGGCCGGTCACATTCGCCGAAATACGCA
>Ga0265293_10006945_pt1 | contig 17749 bp, 15 predicted proteins | sample Munlanlewell138R_FD_192505 | JGI IMG/M metagenome (GOLD analysis project Ga0265293, IMG submission 192505) | Leachate microbial communities from a municipal landfill in Southern Ontario, Canada - Leachate well 138R | ecosystem: Engineered > Solid waste > Landfill > Unclassified | place: Canada...
AATTAACAGGATTGGTGTTCAAAGGTATCTGGAACCGGGGGAGTTCATTGTTGCCGCTGGGGAAGTGTGGAGGGGTGTAGTTTATCTCAAAGAGGGAGTAATTGAAGGCAGAAAAGAGTCTGCCGAGGGCAGGGCTTTAGTAGTTAATATGTTCCACGCAGGGGATGTTATTTGGGGCCATGCCCTCTTTGACGGGGAGCCTGCACCAAACGCCTTAATAGTTAAAACTCCTGCCGTGGTAATGCAATGGCACGGAAGTGAGCTTCTGCCGCTGATTAGTAACAACAGCGAGGCGTTGTGGGATTTATGCGTACAACTGAATCTCAAGTTAAGGAGAGCCAGCGATGTTATTGAGGGGATGGCTTTTAGCGCCAATGCAGGCCGGTTGGCAAAGCTTCTGCTGGACTTTTTTGAGACCCAAGGTGAAAATCCTGTCAGAAGAACCATGACTCTCGACGAAATGGCAGCGTCAATAGGTACCACCAGAGAGGTGGTCTGTCGCTTGCTGTACCGATTTTCAGATACGGAGATTATTCAGGTCAGTCGGACTCACTTAAGGTTGGTGAATAAAAACAAGTTAATGAATGTGGCTCTTGGTAGCTAAAAGACAGGCGATTTGCTTTTTAGCAAATCGCCCTTCGGGAATTTAGTGCTATATTGTAAGTAGATGTTCAAAGAAATCTTTGAGAGGAGGTAGATATTTACTTTGAAGTCCTGATTTTTAAAGCAAAGGGAGGCGGGTAATTAATTCATTTCAAAAAAGCCTTATTTTGAATTAGTGGGTGAAGATCTATTTGGGGGATTTTTAATTTTTTAAGGCATGATTGACAGTGTTTTGGTTTTTGGTTGTTTAATTGATAACTATCTATGATTCCTGATTAGGAATCATGAGGGGATCCCGGGAAAATTCATCTATTTCCCGGATTCGGGTTATTTTGAATACCAGCCTTGTAGCCGTATCGGAAGTATTGAGTTTTTCTGGTTAAATTCGCTGAATTTTTAATCAATTGGTTTTGAAAACGTCTTTGCTCCAACCATATTCTCCTGGATTTGGTCGATGTTTTTTTGGAGTAATCTCGCTTGCAAAATAAACAGTCGTAGCAGAAAGGCAGTTAAAAGCCGAAAACCGAGGACAGGGAAAAATAGGGAAAGAGGTGTTATTTGATGTCTGAATCAAAGAGTCGCTTTAAGTATCTGTTTACTACTACAAAAGGTCAGGTACTTACGGCAATAGCGCTCATTGGCCTTGTCACCGCAATTTGGGGCACGCTTTCGGGGCCGATGGCGGAAATTGGAGTTAGGGATGTTACTATTGATTTGTTAAATATGGATATGCTGGAGAAAGAGCGGGAAGGCCGTTTGGTGATGCTTTATCACACCATAGCCGTCTCGGTATCCGCTATTGTAGTTTATCTAATTGCCGGTCATGTGCCTATGAGAAAAGGCCTAAAAAATATAATTAACAATTTGGCAACAGTAGCGTATATTGCCGTTTTGTTTTCCGGCCTGGGTTATGCCTATTGGGGCCATAACTGGACCTTACACGGAATCTTTTTGTTGGGAATGTCGGCAATGTTTGTTGCCGGTTCTATGCTGGCGGTGGGTTTGTGGCCTTGGAATAAGGAGTATTATTTAGCGCCCGATTCCCCATATGCCAAATTAAAATCAGGTTTTGATTTGGAGAGGGCGGCATTTTTTACAACTGTAACCTGTATGTTGGGTTCCGCGATAGTCGGTGCGTGGGCGGGATCTTATTGGAGTAATGGGTTTTTTACATTTTTAGGTGAGGACACCATTCGTTATCCTTTTAAAACTTATCAAATGAAGGCAATCATCGGCCATTTGCATATTATGCTAGCCTTAATCGGTATTGCCGTTACCCAAATTTTTGGCAGATGGTACGATATGAAAGGTTTCTGGCATATCCTGTCCATGCCGGCCATGATACTTGGTACAATCGTTTTGACCATCGGAGCTTGGTCAGTTATTTGGACAGAATTGGCACATACAATTATTTATGGCGGAGCAGCTATTTCCATGCTTGGGGGGTTGTTCTTAGTTATTTACGGCTTCCCGGTGATTGTCAAGGAACGGCTGAAGGAGCAGGGTATCAAGAGGGCCAGCTTTTGGCAGGGTTTAATGGCTTTGCTACATGATCCCCTAAAGTTTGGTATCCTGTGGCAAATGATTTTTATGAATTTCAATGTTAGCGGTGTCGGTATTTTTATGGCCCTTCGGCTGGAAGAAATCTTCCGTGTTTGGCAGCATCGGGAGGAAAGAATTGAACTAGCCGGTCATTGGCACATATTAGCCGGAATCATCGCCGTTTTGATTCTATTTTACTTTGCGGACAGAATGGGCATCAAGGGCAAAGTTCGCCAGTGGGGCGGCTGGGCTGTGTTGATTGGTTCCGACATCGCCTTTATGTCAATGACAATTTTTGAAATGAAACGGTTCTTTGTTACTGACTTTATGCAGCAGCCCATGGTCAATACCCTGATGCTTCTGGCCGATATTGGTTTGGGGACTGTTTTGGTGCTGTTGGCGGCTTTCTTAGTATGGCGTTTAGTAGACTTGTTCAAAGCGGAGGGCAGGTGGTCTCAAGAGCTTGCCGAAAATAGTTTTGCAGCTTCAATGATCACCGACTTTAAAGATAAATCCGTTGCTGTCGTTGAAATTGCGGTAGATCGGGGGGTGTCACAGTGAAACTTGCAAGGTTGTTAATTGTCGGTTTGCTTGCATTGGGGCTTTTAGCCGGCTGCGGAGAGATGCCGGAGGCCCCCGAGGGGCTAAGTCAATTTACCGAATCAGGTATTAACCCGGAATCTTGGGCCTTGGTACCTGCCGGTGTTTTCTTAACAGGACAGTTTGATGAACCCGTAACCATTGATTACGACTATGAAATAATGGTGACGGAGGTAACCAATGCTCAATATGCTAGGTTCCTCAATGAAGCCATGGAGGCAGGAATTGTCAGGATTGCACCCGGTGAAAGTACTGAAGAATATGACCACTTGCTCGGCGGGCATATTCATTATGAAGGAAATGTTGTGTTTGGCTTTTACGAAGGTGACGTGTATAATGAAGGTAGGCATGAAGAAGAAATTCCCGCCGGAGATTATGTTTTAATAACCTTTGAAGATGTGGCTTCCAGAATAAATTATGATGGTCAACGCTTTGCTCCCAAGGAATATTACGGTAATCATCCGGTAACAATGGTTACTTGGTTCGGGGCAAAGGCCTATGCCGATTTTTACGGATATCGCCTGCCAACCGAGTTGGAATGGGAAAAGGCGGCCCGCGGCACAGAGGATAACCGCCCCTTTCCTTGGGGTGAAAAAATAACAAAAGCCAATGCCAACTTTTATAAAAGCGGGGGCCCCTTCCAAATTAAAAACGGTTGGAGCGACTCAACCCCGGTGGGATTCTATAACGGAAAAACTTACGGTACCTTTCAAACCGTCGATTCTCCCAGTCCCTACGGTGTTTATGATCTGAGCGGCAATGTGGCTGAGTGGATTGGGGATATTTGGCTAGAGCTCCACGACAGAATTATGAAGGGCGGACATAAAAACGCCTATGAGGTTGATGCACGCATTTGGAAGAGAAACAGTGCTCCGCCTCAATATGTCAATCCCAATGTCGGTTTTAGATGTGTAAGAGATATTTAGATTAACGCTGTGGAAGGAGGAAAAGCTGATGAAAACACAAGTTATTACCACCAATAAGCAGAGTCCTAAATCGCCCATATCTTTTGGGACTAAGTTTAAGGCATATTGGAGTCTGATCAAAGACAAACAGACCCTGCTCTTAGTGCTAACAGGCTGGGCCGGTTTCAGCACCGCCTCCTGCCCTGTAAGTGGTTGGAAAATAGAATTACCGCTGATGGCCAGTTTATTTCTGGCTATCAGCGGCGCCACTGTTTTAAATATGGTCATTGATCGTGATATTGATGCCAAAATGGACCGAACTACCAAAAGACCCCTCCCTACGGGCATGTTGTCTTTTAAAGAGGGGCTTGGCTTTGCTATTTTGCTTTCAGTCCTGGGCCTTGTCTGGTCTTTCCATGTCTACCCCTTATATGGCTGGGTTGTCTTAGGCGGTCTGCTGACCAATGTTGTAGTTTATTCTCTAATGCTAAAGAGAAAAACCCCTTATTCGATAATTTTTGGAGGAATAGCAGGGGGTATGCCGATTTTAGCAGGCAGGACCCTTGGTTTAGGGAGCATTGATCTCATTGGTGTTTTATTGGCAATGGCAATCTTGCTGTGGATACCGATTCACATTATGACTTTCAGCATTAAATACGAACAGGACTATGGACAGGCGGATGTGCCCACCTTTCCCTCGGTTTACGGAGTTAATGTTACTAGGTTGTTGATAGCTGTCTCTGCAGTATTAGCCAGTTTGTGTATGATTTTAGCGGGATATTTGATCGGTATGGAGGGATACCTGCAAATTACCCTTGTTTTGATTAGCTTGGCTCTCGTTTCTTTTGCTGCGGTATATGTTAAAAACCCATCGCCTACACTGGATATGAGGATGTTTAAAATAGCTTCCTTATATATGATGGGTGCTATGCTGTTAATGGTTTTTATTTAAAATTAAAAAAGTTTTTATAATTGGTATTACTCAAAACAAAGGCTGTTTTCAAACAGCCTTTGTTTTTTGAACTGCAAAGGAGAGATATATTTGACTTTAGGCAAATCATCTGAGTCGAAGTTAATGATATATTATAGGGGAGTTTGTGAAAAATTTTTAGGAGGGGGGATCTTAACTATTGGGGTATTGGCTCCGGAGCTTTTAACTAAATTCGCAGAACCAGAACTATTTCAGTACAAGAGGTAGGCTAGTGGTATTAGCATAGTAATTTTCCTTGCAATTTACAATTTAAGTGACTAACGGCTTTTAGCTCGGCCCCTAAACCATTACCCATTTAATAGGTTTAGGAAGTTTTTACCCCGGATTTGTTAATTTTTTAACAAGGGGGTTGCGGTGTTCGGTTTTATTAAGGTTTGCACTTGCTTAGTGCTTGGCAAGTTTTTTGTAACTCTTTGACATTTTTTATCACAAAGGGAAATGTTGGGTAGTAGAAATTTAGGTAAATTTTTTAAAAATTATATTTAATTGCAAGCGAATTGCCTTGGCCATTTTATATCTCTTGGCTAAACTACTTAGCCTGCCTGAAAAGAGTTCCCGGAAATGCTCTGCTCCAATAATGCTTTTCTGTATCTGTCGTTTCTAATTGTTCTGGAGTAATGGGGGATGGAAAGCCGGACAGTACTTGGACTGTATTAAGGTAAAACCAGTTTTCCGGTAAAAATCAGGAAAGAGGTGTTGTTTGATGTCGAAATTTAAAGATCGTCTTAAGTACCTTTTTACCACAACAAAAGGTTTAATACTTATGGCGATAGCATTCATTGGTATTATTGCGGCCGTCTGGGGCACCCTATCCGGTCCTTTGGCCGAGATTGGTGTCAAAGATATTACCATTGATTTGCTCAATATGGATATGATCGAAAAAGAGCGGGAAGGCCGCCTGGTTATGATGTATCATAGTATTGCTATGATCGTTTGTGCTATTTGTGCGTATTTAATTACTTCCCATGTACCGATGAAGAAGGGCTACAAAACATTAATTAATAATCTGGCCACTTTTTCTTACATGATTATCATGGTTTTCGGTTTTGGCTTTGCTTATTGGGGTCATAACTGGACATTTCACGCAGTTTATGTTGCCGGTATGAGCTTGATGTATTTTGTCGGTATTTTATTGGCAATAGCCCTTTGGCCCTGGAATAAGGACTACTATCTGGAGCCCGGCTCCGAGTATTCTCATTTAAAATCGGGCTTTGATATGGAAAGGGCAGCTTTCTTTACGGTTGTAGTTGCAACCTTGGGTTCCGCGGCAGTCGGGGCCTGGGCCGGCGCTTATTTCAGCAATGGATTTGAAGCCTTCTTAGCGGAGGATACCATCCGTTATCCCTTTAAAACCTACCAAATGAAGGCCATTGTGGGTCACTTGCACATTATGCTGGCCCTGATTGGTATTGTGGTAACCTTGGTCTTTGGCAGATGGTATGATATGAAGGGTATTTGGCACAAGCTTTCCATGCCCAGTATGATCGTCGGAAGTATTGTGTTGACTACAGGTTCCTTATCTGTTATTTGGACTGAAGCAGCTCACGTTATTGTATATGCCGGAGCAGTCTTTTCTATGTTAGGCGGCTTGTTCCTGGTTATCTACGGTTTACCTAAAATAACCAGGGAGCGTCTTGATGAACAGGGAATCAAAAAACCTACCTTTTGGCAGGGGCTTATGGCTTTGTTCCATGATCCGCTAAAGTTCGGTATCCTTTGGCAAATGATATTTATGAACTTCAACGTTAGCGGTATCGGTATTTTTATGGCTGTCAGATTGGAAGAAATCTTCCGAATTTGGCCCCATCGGGATGAACGCATTGAATTGTCAGGTCACTGGCACATTCTCTCCGCCATTATCGCTGTTTTAGTGCTTTCCTATGTAGCGGACAGAATGGGCGTAAAAGGAAAAGTCCGTCAGTGGACCGGTTGGCTGTTAATTATCGGGTCCAACGTTGCTTTTGCTGCGGCAACTCAATATGAAATGAAGAGACTATATGTTTCAGAGTTCATGCAGCAATCGGTAACCAACACCTTAATGTTGTTAATGGATTTTGGTTTGATAACAATTATGATCTTGTTAGCTGCCTTCCTAGTCTGGCGCTTAATTGACCTGTTTAAAGCAGACGGTAAGTGGTCTGTGGAATTAAAAGAAGACAGCTTTGCTGCTTCAATTATTACCGATTTTAAAGACAAATCAATGATAACTGATGTTGAAATCGCAATTGATCAGGGGGTGTCGCAGTGAAACTTACAAGGATATTAATTGTTGGTTTACTAGCAGTAGGGCTTTTGGCTGGCTGCGGCCAGGTGCCTGAGGCGCCCGTGGGATTAAGTCAGTTTACCGATTCCGGAATCGACCCGAATTCTTGGGCAAGGGTTCCTGCCGGTATCTTTTTGACCGGTCAGTATGATCTGCAGGTTGATCTTGATTATGAATACGAAATAATGGTTACAGAGGTAACTAATGCCCAATATGCTCAGTTTTTAAACGAGGCTTTGGCAGCCGGTGTTGTTAGAATAGCCCCGGGAGATACCATTGATGGTTATGATCACCTGAAAGGCGGCGCTATTAGATACGAAGGAAATGCGGTTTTCGGTCATTATGAGGGTGACGAATATAATAGTGGCAGACATGAAGAAAAAATTCCTGCCGGGGATTATGTGCTGTTTCCTTTTGAGGACATTGCTTCCAGAATCAACTTTGATGGCAGCCGTTTTACTGTCAAAGAATATTATGAAAACCATCCCGTAACTATGGTCAGTTGGTTTGGTGCCAAAGCATATGCCGATTTTTACGGCTACCGTTTGCCGACTGAATTGGAATGGGAAAAAGCGGCCCGGGGCATGGATGACAATCGTCCCTATGCTTGGGGTGATTTGGAGGATAAAAGAGCGGCCAGCTTCTATAAGTATGGCAACCCCTTCCAAACGAAAAATGGTTGGACCGATACTGCCCCCGTAGGTTTTTATAACGGTAAGACCTATGGTAATTACCAAACTATAGATGCTAAGAGCCCCTATGGTGTTTATGATATGAACGGTAATGTGGCTGAGTGGGTCGGGGATATTTGGTTAGAGCTACATGATCGGGTTTTCAAAGGCGGTCATAAAAACACCTACGCTATTGATGGACGTGTCTGGAAGAGAAACAGCGCACCGCCTCAATACGTAAGCCCTAATGTTGGCTTTAGATGTGTAAGGGATATTTAAATTGATGTTTATCGGAGGAGGGATAGCTCTTGGCAAGGCAAACAGTCGTCCCCAATCAGCAAAATCCTAGACCGCCGATATCCATTAATACCAAAATTAAGGCATACTGGAGTCTAATCAAAGATAAACAGACTATGCTCTTGGTGTTAACAGGCTGGGCCGGTTTCAGTACGGCCTCCTGTCCCGTGAGGGGTATACAAGTAGAATTGCCGCTAATGGCCAGCTTATTTCTGGCCATTAGCGGTGCTACTGTTTTAAATATGGTCATTGATCGGGATATAGATGCTAAAATGGATCGTACCACAGCGAGACCTCTGCCGACCGGGGTGCTGAGTCCTAAAGAAGGGCTGGGTTTTGCGGTGTTGCTTTCGGTTCTGGGCCTGATTTGGTCCTTCCATATTAACCTCTTGTACGGGTGGGTTGTTTTGGGCGGTTTATTGACTAATGTTGTAGTATATTCTCTAATGCTAAAGAGAAAAACCCCTTATTCCATCATTTTCGGCGGAATAGCGGGAGGAATGCCAATTTTAGCTGGAAGAACATTAGGTTTGGGTAGCATTGATTTGATCGGTATTTTGTTGGCAACTGCAATTTTGTTATGGATACCGATTCATATTATGACTTTTAGTATCAAATATGTGCGTGATTACGGCCAGGCGGATGTGCCGACTTTTCCATCGGTATATGGTGTTAATATTACTAGGCTTTTAATAGCTACATCTGCTGTCTTAGCCAGCCTGTGTATGGTTTTGGCCGGATACTTAATAGGCATGCAGGGTTATTTGCAGATTACTCTGGTTTTAATCAGCCTAGCTCTAGTTTCCTTTGCAGTAATATATGTCAAAAATCCTTCGCCCAAGTTTGATATGAGAATGTTTAAAATAGCTTCTCTTTACATGCTGGGTGCAATGTTGCTAATGGTTTTCATCTAGCAGGCCAATCAACAGGCAAATTTTTAAACATAAAGGGGGCGCTTTGTTGCCTCCTTTTTTGTTTGGTTTTATTTTATGTTATGATCATTTATAATTAATGATAAAGTCGCAGTTTACCTTGAAGGGGTGGCAAAATGCTGACAGCTAACTTGGTAAAGGAAAAAGCACTCAATCACGGTTTCGATTTAGCCGGCATAACAAATGCCGAGCCTTTGCAGGAGCTGGCCGCTATTTTAAAGGACAAAGAGCAAAAGGGGAAAAGAACGGTTTTTGTGACAGCTGGTATCAAACAGCGGACCGAACCGAAGATGTACTTTGTTGCTGCCAAATCCATCCTCATGTTAGGTCTTAATTATTATTTTCCTTCCGGCACAGGAGAATCGGCTGGCGGTAAATTTGCAAGATATGCTTGGGGAGAGGATTATCACCTGATTTTTAGAGATAAACTAGCAAGGTTGACGGCGGAGCTAAAACAAATTGAGCCCTTGGTGGAATGTAAACCGTTTGCAGATACAGGGCCTCTAGTAGAAAGGGAGTTAGCTAAAAAGGCGGGCTTGGGCTTTATAGGGAAAAACAGCACCCTAATCAACCCTGAGCTGGGGTCCTGGATACTGCTTGGCGGCCTGGCCTTGAATTGGGAATTAAAGGCGGACTTGCCCCTTGAGGATAACTGTGGTAGTTGTGAGCTCTGTCTAAGGGCTTGCCCGTCGGGGGCCATAGAAAGGCCTTATCAAGTGGAGTCCGGCCGTTGCCTGTCTTATTTGACTCAAAAAAGAACTTGCTTAGATATAAATGAATGTCGGTTGCTTCAGAATAGGATTTTTGGCTGTGATACCTGCCAAGAGGTCTGCCCGATTAATCGAAAGGCGGCTAAAATAACGGCAGAAAGACGGTTTTGGACTAAAGATCATCCATCCTTGACCCCGGAAGCAATTTTGCAGTTAACCAAAAAGGAATTTGAAGGTAAATTTGCAGAAACCGCTATCTCCTGGGTGGGGATCAACCCCGTCAAGCGCAACGCTTTGATTGTTTTGGCAAACAAAAAAAAAGCAAAGGCCCTGCCTTACTTGATCAGTTCTCTCAGCGAGGCTTCTCCTTTACTGAGGGGGCAAGCTGCTTTGTTGTTGGGTGCTTACCAAGATAAAGCAGCCTCCGCCGCTTTGGGGGCTGCTTTGCAAAGGGAAAAGGACTCCTTAGTATATTCCCAGATTCAATTGTCTTTACAGCAAATGAACGAGTAGATTGCAAGTAATCAGAATCCTTAAAACAGGTTCCTACTTGAAAGCATTAAAAAGTTTCGGATTATCTACAAATGTCTGGTACAAATTCTTTTCCTTCAGCTCATCAAAGGGTAGACTGACACTTGGTGCCCCCAAAAGTTCTAAGCCCACCGTTTGAGCATAGCGAGGGTTTTTAATAAAATCCGGTTTTTGGTTTTCATTCACTATATAGTAATATGCAGCACCCTGCTTTTGAATAAAAGGCTCGTAAATAAAATCAGCCTTCACGTTAACCAAACCGGAAGTAACTAACTTATCTTGTCCAATGTTAATTAATACCAGGCCATAGCTGGGGGGTATAAAGACCTTGTCCCCTTTCTTGGCAGAAATGACCCGGGCTTCCTCCGCTTCCCCGGATCTATTATTTTTTTGTAGTAAAAATAAACCTTCTCCCCACAAAACTTCGTAAATTGCCACATAGGTTTCGTGGCTGTCAGGTTTCAAGGAAAGAAAATGGCCGGGAGTCTTATAGAATTCGTTAGCAGTTAAACCTGGGAAAACCATAGTTAAATCGTGGCGTAGATGCATTTCCTGAAACAGCAGTGAGTCCTGCTTTTTATAAACACCCATGTATGTACAATATAAAGGGTGTTTGTCAAGTTGTTCGGGCTTTTGGTACATTACATCTAAACTGTCTTCCAAATAGTAAACATCCGGATCCGGATAAAAAATATCTTCCCCAAAGGCCAGCGATCCATCCTGTAAGATTTCGATCTCCGAACCGATAAACATTGGATAACCTCCCCAATTTCTATTTCTACCTAATTATAACTGATGACAGAGAAAATTTAAAGGGCATTTAACCGTCTCTGCCATTAAAAGGTAGTGGTGATTTGATTTGTTTAATCAAGCACTTATTTTTTCGGGGTTAAAGGATATTAGCTTCGGTTGTTGAAATATATATGTTAAAGTTTTTCTAAGGGGGGTCGAATAAACATTGTATTGGAATGAAAAATATGAACGTTTACCGCAATCGGAAATTAAAGCACTACAATTGGAGAGACTAAAGCAAACAGTCGAGCTTTGTTACTATTGTGTGCCCCATTACCGACAGGCAATGCAGGAGCTTAATCTGGAGCCGGATCAAATTAAAAGTCTGGATGATCTGCAAAGATTGCCTTTCACCACTAAATCAGACTTGAGGGATAATTACCCCTACGGGATGTTTGCAGTACCGCTAAGTGAGGTAGTCAGAATACATTCTTCTTCCGGTACCACCGGCAAACCTACGGTGGTTGGCTACACCAGAAATGATTTAAATACCTGGTCGGAATTGATGGCCCGTTCCTTAGCTTGCGGGGGTGCCATCAAGGGTGATGTGATTCACAATGCTTATGGCTATGGTCTTTTTACGGGGGGCCTGGGAGTTCATTACGGCGCAGAAAGATTGGGATTGTCCGTAATTCCCATTTCCGGAGGCAATACTAAAAGACAGATTATGATTATGAAGGATTATGGCAGCACAGTTTTAACCTGTACCCCGTCCTATGCCTTGTTTTTAGCAGAGGTTATGAGGGAAATGGGCTATAAAAAGGATGATTTTAAACTTAAAATCGGTGTTTTTGGGGCGGAGCCCTGGTCGGACAACATGAGAAAAGAAATAGAAGAAAAGTTGGGCATTGTTGCCCTCGATATCTACGGTTTAAGTGAAATTATAGGCCCCGGTGTGGCTATTGAATGTCCTGAGAAGCAAGGTCTGCATATCTGGGAAGATCATTTTATAGCGGAAATCATTGATCCGGATACCGGAGAGGTATTACCTCCCGGCGAACAGGGGGAACTGGTGATTACCTCACTTACTAAAGAAGCACTGCCCATGCTGAGGTACAGAACTAGAGATATTACCAGATTAATAACAGAACCTTGTGCCTGTGGTAGAACTCATAAAAGGCTTTACCGCTTTAGCGGCAGAACTGATGACATGTTAATTATCAGGGGAGTTAATGTCTTTCCTTCACAAATCGAGAGTGTGCTATTGGAGATTGGACAAACGGAACCTCATTACTTATTAATTATTGATCGGGAGGGCAATATGGATACCCTAGAGGTACAGGTAGAGGTTTCCATGACAGACTTTTCCGATGAAGTGAGGCGATTGGAGTCTTTAGAGCGGACCATAAGAGCAGCCATTGAAAGCACCTTGGGAGTAACCGTTAAGGTTAAATTGGTGGAGCCTAAAACAATTGAAAGAAGCGAAGGGAAAGCAAAAAGAGTCATTGACAAGCGTCAAATTTAAAAGGGGGGATTAAAATGAAAGTTAAGCAAATCTCAATTTTTCTGGAAAACAAATCCGGAAGATTAAATGCGGTGACCAATCTCCTGGCGGAAAAAGGCATCAATATTAGGGCTTTATCTATTGCAGACACCTCAGCCTTCGGTATTTTGCGTTTGATAGTAAATGATCCCGAAAGGGCTTACAAAGAACTGAAGGAAGCCGCTTTTACAGTAAGCCTGACGGATGTTTTAGGCGTGGAAATGCCGGATAAGCCGGGCGGATTGGCAATGGTTATGGATATTTTAACCGAGGCCGGGATTAATATTGAATATCTTTACGCCTTTATCAGCAGTGACCAAGGTAAAGCCATGGTTATCTTCCGGGTCGAAAACTTAGATGAGGCCATAGAATGTTTATTGAAAGAAGGTATTAGAGTAGTAGACGGGGAGACCCTGTATAAAATGTAGAATGATTTTGAATGGAGCTGACAGTTTAAATGGATCTGGGCAAATTGGCACGGCAGGCCTTAACAAATATTAAACCGTATGTTCCCGGCAAACCTATTGAAGAGGTTAAACGGGAATACGGACTTAAAGACGTCATAAAATTGGCATCTAATGAAAATCCCCTGGGTCCTTCACCTAGGGCTGTAAAAGCAATCAGGGGTTTCTTGGAAGAAATAAATCTTTATCCCGACGGCTCTTGTTATAACTTAACCAAAGATTTGGGAGACCTTCTTGGAATGGAACCATCGTCCTTAATTATCGGCAACGGCTCTGACGAAATACTGAAGCTTTTGGCGGAAACCTTTATTAATGAAGGGGATGAAGCCATCATGGCTGAACCATCCTTTTCCGAGTATGATTTTTGTGTAAATTTAATGGCGGGAAAAATGATTAAAGTCCCTGTTGATCGGGATTATGTTCATGATCTAGCCCAAATGGCAGCCGCCATTACCGATAAAACAAAGCTGATCTTTATTTGCAATCCCAACAATCCGACGGGCACAATTGCTTCCGGGGACAGAATAAAAGAGTTTATGGAGAGGGTGCCGGATAATGTAATTGTTGTCTTTGATGAAGCCTATTTTGAATATGTAAATGATCCTGATTATAGTTCTGGATTGGATTATGTGAAGGAAGGCCGAAAAAATGTTATTGTTCTACGCACCTTTTCCAAGGTCTATGGTTTATCCGGACTTAGGATAGGCTACGGCATTGCGAATCCCGGGCTGATTGAGTGGGTCAGCCGTGCACGGGAGCCTTTCAATGTAAACTCATTAGCCCAAATCGGGGCCGAGGCAGCCTTAGGGGATGAAGGGTTCTTAACAGAAAGTCTGTCCTTAAATGAGCAAGGGAAAAAGTATCTTTACCAAGAATTCAGGCAAAGGGATTTGGATTACATTCCTACCCAAGCTAATTTTATTTTTGTGGACTTAAAGGTAGATTCAAAAAAGGTTTTTAAAAGGTTGCTGGAGCAAGGAGTTATTATCCGGACCGGTGATATTTTCGGGTATCCGGATTATATTCGGGTTACCATAGGCAAGCAAGCAGAAAATGAGCGATTTATAAGGGCTTTGGATAAAGCTTTAAATGAACTCCGCTGACTGGCGGAGTTTTTATTTTTGCTTGGAAGCTGGAATATTAATAAATTATTACCATCAAGCAATTCTTTTTAGAGGCCGAGGTGTTAAAATATGAGTGAAACCTCAACTTATTTTTAAATATTTTTTTCAGGTCCTCCTCTATTTGGATCTTGAGAATAATTAAAGAATTTTATTTAGTACATAATGGATTGCTAATCAAAATAATACTTTAAAAGGGGTGATCATGAAAAGCTTTGCTGGATTTGCCAAGCTGGTGGGGGGAGTAATTGCAGCAGTATTAATGAGTAAAAAACCGAAAGGGGTTATGTTGAATGAGTGAAAAACAAGGATCAAGGAGTAGAGAAATTGTTGGTGGTAGTGTCTCTGTAATTGCCGGAATTATCATTACTGTTTTAGCAGTTGTCTATCTTTTTTCCGAGTATAATATCATTTTAAAAGGCTTTTTTGCTACAGGTAGGGTCCCGGGTGTTATTATGCAGTCTTTTCATCAGCCTATTTTTGCTCAAGTTGTTGGGGTAGCGGGTGTGATGATGATAGTGGGCGGTTATGGTTTTTTTATTAAGAAAAAATGGGCCTGGCTGACCGCTTTTGTGGGCAGCACTGTTGGTATTTTTGCCACCTTCTTATTGATGATGTTCCCGCTGATGGTTCTGCTGCCGATGAAGCATGTGCCAACATTTTTGTTATGTGTTCTTACTTGGTTTGTTCTGGCTACTTATGTAAGGCCTCACGGCTGGAAACAGGTGGCTTTTAGCTTTACCTGCGGTATGGCAATGGTGATGACCTTTATGAACGGCAACGCGGCTTTTAATAAAATTTTAGGCGCCCACTATAAAATGGCAACGATGAAACCGGATGTGCCTCATGTGGGTATGATCAAAATGATGACGGGGGAAAACCCTGCCCTGCTGTTTCAATCAATCTTTCCCATTGCCTGGCTGGGTGCTCTGGGCTTTTTTCTGGTTACGATAGCAGTTTTATACCGTAAAGAGTGGGCACTGCCTGTAGGTTTGGGGGCTTCAATTATTTCTATAGTTGCCGGTACTCCGGTGGCCTATGTGGATACCATGATAGATAAGGCCGGAGAACAGCTTTCCATGTTTGCCTTTGCTCCTATTTTGGCAGTAGTAACCTTGGTTCTTTTATTAGTATTCGGTGAAAAAATTTGGGCACCCAAGGAAGTGCCCCTTGCAGAAAAAACCAAGGAAGTTTCCGTCTAAAATAATAATCAACAAATAAAAGGCCGGGCATCCCCGGCCTTTTTGTTTATCACTTTGTTAACTCACGGCTTTTACAAACATTACTACACGGGATTTTGCCAATCACCAGTAGCCTTCTGCCTTCTAACTTCAAATTCCTAAAATCTTGCGCATCTGCTTTGCCTGGCTTCTGCTAACGGGTATTTCACTGTTTTTAGCATCATCCAAGGTCAAAATCAGCGTTCCGTTATAGAGGGGTGTTACTTCCTTTGCCATTTTTATATTTACTAAGTAGGAACGGTGACAACGGTAAAATTGCTGGGGATCTAGCCTCGTTTCCAACTCTTTTAGGGTAAAGCGGGTAAGAAAATTTTCCTTGGCCGTATGAATGTAGCTGTAGTCCTGGCTGGCACGGGCAAAAACGATATTATTTTCTTTCAGAAGTATTGTTCTGCCTCCGTGCTCAACAGGTATTAGACCGAGCTTTACGGTATCGGCTGTTGTTTCTTCTTTTTGCTTTTTGGTAGCATTGGCATCCTTCACCCTGGCCGCAGCCTTATTGATTGCTTTAGCCAATCTGGCCGGATCAATGGGTTTAAGCAAATAATCAACGGCATCTACACCAAATGCATTGAAAGCAAACTGCTCATGAGCCGTAATAAAAATAATGCAGGGTTTTTTGTCGCTGTTTTGGACTTTTTTGGCCAGCTCCAAGCCCGAAAACCCGGGCATGTCAATGTCCAAAAAAAGAATAGCATAATCCACCGCCTTGATTAATTCTAAGGCTTCATAGGAGTCTGCCGCCTCACCAACCACCTGTATTTCGGGATGGCTTTCTAATAGATAGCGCAGTTCCATCCTGGCAGGGTATTCGTCATCAACAATTAAAACTTTAAGATTCATCACTAAGCTCCCTTTTTATACTGGTATCCTAGCTGACTAATTTGACAAAGAAAAGTAAAAACCCTTTAGAAACTTTAAAAAAATATTACAAACAGTTGGGACAAAGCCAAAAAAATAGTAATATTTGCCTGACAACTTCTATATCTTTTATTAGTAATTAAAAATTGGAAAGGGAGGTTGAGATTTTGAGATTAACATCGGGTCGGCAAATTATATTTATTGCTTTAGTTCTTGTTGTAATGCTGCTTTTAACCGGTTGCAATGCCCTTAATACCTTATCAACAATTAAAGCCCGTTTTAATAGTGAACCCGAATCGGCAGAGCCGCCTGTAATTAGCATCCCCGAATTACCAATTCCAACTCCGGTGGATAATACTATTCCCAGTGAATTAAAGGAGGTAGTGCTTTACTTTGCAGATGGCTACGGTCAATCCCTAGTGGCCGAGCATCGATTAATTCCTAAGGAGGAAGGAATCGCTAGGGCAACTATTAATGAGCTTTTGGCCGGTCCGGATTTAATTTCCGGGTTTTTGCCGACTGTGCCCTATGGAACAGTCCTAAAAGACATTAATGTAAAAGATGACGGGTTAATTATCGTAGATTTTAGTAAGGAATTGGTTGAAAACCACGTTGGCGGGGATTTGGGCGAGGCTTTAACCGTATTTTCCATTGTTAATACCTTAGCACAGTTTCCCACAGTGGACAGGGTGCAATTTTTAGTAGAAGGACAGTTGGTTGAGACAATTGCAGGTTCGGTTAATATCTTTGACGCTGTTTACCCCGATGACAGTTTGGTTATAGGGGAAAATTTTGATTTCGATTGAGCCGGAAATAAAAAAAGACAAAACAACAAACCGGGCCGGGTTAGAATTCGACTGGCCCGGTTTATTTTATTATTGACAGCCCTCTTTGTTTTTCATGTCTTTAAAAAATTTGTCGTAGGCCAAGCCCTACTAAATATGTTTTCTGCCCGGGTTTTGATAATTGGGAACAAACCCCTAATTTAATTCGTCAAAAGCTTAAAGGATTTTCGACAAAAAACTAGAATTAATATTAGATTAATACAATTAATGATAATTGAAGGGAGGTGAAAAACGTTGATAAAGGATAAACCTGCCATATGGTTCATAGTATTGTCAATATTACTGTTCTTTTCTCTTGCGGGTGCAGCTTGGGGGGCTCAAGACGGTACGGCGATAGTTACCGGTAAAGTGGTAAACATCAGAACATCACCCGATACCTCATCTGCTAAGAATATTATAACCCAAGTAGCCGGCGGAGAAAAGTTGACTGTTTCCGGTAGTCAGGGAAATTGGTACAAGGTCACAACCGCAGGCGGTAAAACAGGTTGGATTTCCGGCGATTATGTGGAAGTCAAGGAGGCACCAAAAACAGAGCAAAAAACAACAAATACATCTCTTGTAGGACACGAAATAGAAATTACAATTGATGGCAGGGTTATAGAATTTGACACATCCCCCTACATAGACGATCAGCAAAGAACAATGGTCCCTATCAGATTTGTGGCAGATGAGCTTGGATCTCAAACAGCTTGGGACCAAGAGCAGCAGATGGTAACAATCACCGGTAACGGCAAAACAATTCAACTTTGGATCGGACATGCTATTGCCAGGGTTGACTCAGTAGAAGTTGCTTTGGATACAATTCCGGTTGTAAAAGATGAAAGGACTATGGTGCCCCTACGTTTCGTGGGTGATAATTTAGGGTTGGAGGTAGGTTGGGATGGTGAGCTCAATAGA
>Ga0265293_10006946_pt1 | contig 17746 bp, 12 predicted proteins | sample Munlanlewell138R_FD_192505 | JGI IMG/M metagenome (GOLD analysis project Ga0265293, IMG submission 192505) | Leachate microbial communities from a municipal landfill in Southern Ontario, Canada - Leachate well 138R | ecosystem: Engineered > Solid waste > Landfill > Unclassified | place: Canada...
TTCCACTCCACGGAGAATTCATTCATGCGATGCTCTTTCCATCTTCTGCTTCTCAGAATATAGAGTGAAGCTTGCTTTGTCAAGGAAGTGTCGATATGGTACAATAGTTCGACAGTACTTTGAAGGAGCATGCATGGGGCGACAACGTAGCCAAATTGAAGTAGTTGAGCGACAAATAGCAGTTGTTGACCATGATATGGAGGTGCTCTCTGCGGAGTTAGGTCTCCATGTGCTCCAATTAAGGCAGCCTGTAGTTTCGGGAGATTCTGCGCCTGCTTATAAAAAATTAGCTACAGAAAAATCAATTCTTGATGATCTTGATGCTCGTATATTGCATCTTCAGCAATTGGGGCAGAGTTTGTTGGATGCTAATGTACGTATCAATCAGTTGAGAAAATTGGTGAACCAACATGAACAACTGTTAAAAGTAGTATATGCCAGAATTGGGGTGATTGCCTGGGAAGAGGCCTCTTCAGGAGTCCTCTCTGACACTATTCGCCAAGTGTTACCAAAAATAGATGAGCGGCAAGATAAGGTTGCGACTCTCAAAGCCGAGAGAGATTTGGTAAGTCGTCGTTCACGAGAATCTTTTTCAATTTTTAAGTTGCCTCTAAAGATGCAGGAAATTATTGTTTCAAAAAAACTTGAACGGTATGCCCGAGGGCATGAAGGTTTTTATGTAGATACAGGACAGACTATAGCTCAAGAGGTGTGTATTCGACATCTTGCCAGTCCTTCTGCCGTAAAATTAGATCAAGAGTACCATGACATAACGCGTAAAATAGCAGTTTGGAAAGAGGAGATTTCTCTTTTAGTAAATCGTATTTCAACAGATAAACATAAATTAGAAGCGGTTGGGGTGGCCGGTTCTGTCGAACGTAAGGTGATTGAGCTACAAGGTGTTAGAAAAGAACAAGATGCCCTAGTCTCTAAATTAGCTGTTGCCTATGCAGCAACAATTAGGGTTCAACAAAATCCTTGGAAGTCGGTAGAAGTTACAGCCGAGACGTTACGTTGTTATGATCAAATTAGGCGGCACGAAAGGATCCGGTTGCAGTTGGAAAAGCGGATTGTTGAATTGAAAATGGAAGAGGCTATTGGAGAGCTCATCTTTTTAATTGAGCAAGATGAGGAGCGTATTGTCCATTTACGGCAAATGATAGATCAATACAATCGTCAAATCGATGATATCCAAAAATCAATTGGTATAAATCGAGAGAAAATCGGAGAGTTAAAGAAGAGTTTGGCCTCCAGCTTAGAGCGGGAGGAGTAGGTAAGATGGCCGATGAAAAACCACAAGGCGAGAATCTGAAAAAGGGTACTCCTAAGGCTGCTGGGTTTGATGCCAAACCCCCTTCACGTTCAGATGCCAAAAATATTGTTGAGCAGAGGAAAGCAGAACAGCCAAAGACGCGTGTGACTAAAGCTTCCTCAACAAAGAGTCCGCCAAAGAAGGTGACGCCCAAATCAAAGAGTAAAACTAAGGTTTCTACTCGTAAGCCTTCCGGTGTTAAGAAAAAGAGCGGTAAGGGAGTAACTCGGAAAAAAAAGTCCAAAAAAAAGAAAAAGGCAAAGGTAACAGTCCAAATATCTTTGCCAGCATTGATTATAGCGGTAGTAATAGTAGCTGTAATTATTGGGTTACTTCTGGCATGGCAAATAACAGGATTTAGAGTTTTTCCAGTGGTTAAACAACAAACTACTACATCTATAACCGTTGAGCCAGGTATGACAGCTCGCCAAATTTCAAAGTTACTTGAAGAAGAGGGTGTTGTTGCTAATGCTAAAGATTTTGAACGCTATTCAAAAAATGGCGAGATTGCGACAAAATTGCAACCGGGTACTCATACGTTTGAACCCAATCTTTCCCACGCAGAGATTGGAGAAATCTTGGTATCTAGTCCTTCAGCCACAGCGCAGACCATCATTATCTACGATGGATATACTATTGATGAAATTGATCACATGTTAGCTACCAGGAATTTCATACAAACAGGTGATTTTAAACAAGCTGCAAAACAAGTGGCCGAAGAACGAGGATTACCTTTTGATGAAGGGTGGTTTCTCAGTGGTTCGTACCCACTAACTAAAGATGTATATGCCTTAGCTCGAACTATGCAGGATGCGTTACATGAGGCAATAAGACCCCATTTGGTCAACCTTGAGGATTTAGATATAACTGTGGCCCAAATGGTGATTATAGCTTCGATGATTCAAAGAGAGACCAACACTGTGGCCCAGATGCCCTCTATTGCTGGTGTAATATATAATCGTTTAAAAGCTAATATGACGTTGGGGATCGATGCTACTATCCGCTATGGTCTTGATGCATGGCATAGGGCCTTAACCACTAAAGATCTTAATTCAAATAATCCCTACAATACTAGGAAAATAAAGGGGTTACCTCCCACTGGGATAGGGTGTCCCAGTTCTGCTGCTTTGGAGGCAGCTTTACATCCTGCTGTGCACGACTATTTCTATTATATACATGATCCTACAGGGCAAATTTATTTTGCTAAAACCTACGACGAGCATAAAGATAATATTGCAAAATATCTTCCGAATAGGTAGTTGCATAGGATGAAAGATTTTCTAAACCTGATATTGAGTTTTTTAACTCGATAGTGTAATGTGTTGAACGTCCAGAACTTTTGAAGTTCTTGCCGGCGTGGTGAAATTGGTAGACACGATAGACTCAAAATCTATTGAGCGCGAGCTTGTCCCGGTTCAAATCCGGGCGCCGGTAATATTTATAGTATAATGATTTAGATAAAGCCTGCTAGATTTATTCTGGTGGGCTTTTCTTTGCTGTTACAGTTTCCGTAAACTTTGCTTAAATCCCTTGCGTAATGCAATAGAATGCTCTCCAAGGATGAAGCAGACGTTCTTCTATTAAATGGGAGAATTATGTTTTGGGTTGTTTCAATAGAGCCCACATTCATCACCCTAAATGCGATATTTTTGATGAATTAATTATGGTATGTTTAACGTCTCAAATAATTGAATCAGGGGCTTCTTGAATTGGCCAATCGCACTTCACTGCCAGTGAAAGTGCCTGTTGTGAAACAAATTTCATCTCAGCCAATAAAGCCTCAATCTTTCTACGGTTCTTAATCTATCGCTCGATGAGAATAGCTTCGTCGTGACTAAGTCGTTTATTCACCGTTTTGCCATTTACCTTGGTTGTCCAGTAAGGATAGGGGCCATGGCGTGCCCCTGGATCTTTGCTACATACACAGTTTGCTTACCACACACTTTAGAATGGCTACAATTATTTTACATAGAAATACTAGATTGCACTAGGACTATGCTATAATAGAAGTTAGGAGTGCATTTCTATGAAGAAGGTTATTTTTTTCGTTGCAGTACTAGTATTGCTTTTCATTTTTGTTGGTTGTGACGATATGTTGTCTAACATTATACCATCAAGGCTAGAGGATTCTCGTTTTAACGGAGAGTTTTCATACTACGAGAATTGGACAGCTAGTGATGGTATAAATGAAAGGTTTGAATATACTGTTTTTGAATTTGATGGTACAACCAAAGCGTCTTACTATACCAAACGATATAGTTATTATTCTTATAGCGGTTGGTCTTATACAGGAGATTATATTGGCGATTACTATCTATGGAATATAGCCTTTGATGTTAGAGATGGTAAATATCGTTGGAAATTATGGAATAACCCATACTCTGAATGGGATGATTGGGAAAAGTACTCTTTTAGTGGTGACGGTAGTACGCTAACGCTATTTAATTTTTATAACATTGAGGGTAATGACAAAATTCTAACGAAAAGTACAAGTCGCAGTACTACAACTCGTAGTGCAACAGCAAGCATGAGCATAGAAACAAACAAAACTGCTAATGATATTAATGATTTGCTACATGACAAACAATTTTACATGAAATAAGATTTAAATAAATAGTCTGATTTTATATTATGAGAATTGATGTTACCAAAAAATGATTTTAAGAAGTAATTTATTGAATCCACTATCCTAATCTTCAAGAGACATAAAAAACTATTTTTGAATTACTATCCGCACTTTACTTTTATTCATATTTCATTTTAAGAATATAACCTATCCCTATATGTGGTCTTAAGGAAAGATTGAACATATTACCTGTTTGCCCATCGGGATAGGCAGAAGATTTAGTATAACTATAGAAACTAGCATCAGCCATGAGTCCAACATCCCAATAAGTTTTTTCTCCAATATCTATTTTTATTCCAGTACTAATACCAATTCCAAATAAATAACTTATTACTGAACTGCCTTGTGCGTATGAAGCTGTTAACTGTTGTATACTCGGACCTGCTCCAATATAAAAACCCTTCCCTCCGTCTAAAGACTTCCTGAAGACAGGCCCCAACATTATGCCTATATAGGATTTAAAATCTGCATCAGATAGGGAATAATCTAAATGTTCACCGTCTATTTTAATTTTTCCACCTAAAGGAAGAAGGAAAGAGTCATGAACAATTATCCCTGTATCCTTATCATCATTAAATTGAAGAACGTTTATATATGCGCCAATTGAATTCAATGTGGTGTTTACCTTTATACCTTGTACTGATTGAGTTTCTCTGGACTGTCCGAACTCACCTCCTCCCGACATCCAGGATTCTCTATTACCTGAAGCAAAAACTGTAAAAAGCAACAATATTAGAAAAACCAATAAAGTTTTTTTCATAATTAACATCCTTTATTATTTAAGCCAATATAAGTTATCATACCACAAAATATAGGCTAACATAAAAATATGTTTATCAATAAACCTTTTTCAATCTTTTCCTGCTAAAAAATAGCTACAGACATACTCATTCCTACTACCTCTCAAGCAACGGCACAGACAGGTGCTAGAGGCTTGCTACGGGGTTACTCTACTACTGAAATGAACTTGTCCTTGAGACTAAATTCATGAAGGCTCTGGGGCAATGTTTAGAGTCATATGAACAAGAAATAGAAGGTATAATTTGCAGGAAACCATGTGCGAATTTTTGATTATCAAACCATGAATTTCCAAGTGGCTTTGGTGAACAACTTCGTGCTAGACTGTACGGTGACTATAACTAAGTAAAACTATGGCTGTTATAACGGTGCAACAGGAGTAATGGTATGATTGATAAATCTCGATTGAAAGCTGTGTTGGTAAAGTACAAACAGCAATTTACTACAACTATATGGCCTGACGAAAAATATAAATGGGAAGCTATACAATGCTTTCAAGAGAATTGGGATATTGCTGCTGATAATTTCCCCGTCATGCTAGCAAATGCTCTTGCTAAAACAAACAATTTACTTGCTTCAATGAACTTCTATCCCAGACGAATGATTGAAGAAGTATCTGAACAAACTCCTGAAGAAGTGAGAGCTATGTTTATAGGATTATTTGATGAATCAAAGGACGTTATCACTCGTATAAATTCCTTTAAAATTCAAGCATCCGAACTGCTCGAAAAATACTACAACGATGCAAGAAATCATTATCAAACTGAAAATGCCATAACCACCTACCTGTGGCTCCGATATCCCGACAAATACTATATATATAAATATAGCGAAGTAAAAGCTGTAGCTGAGGAATTGGAAAGCAATCGCAGGATCAAGAAAGGTGCTTATGCCGATAACATTCGAAACAGCATTCTCTTATATAATGAAATTTGCGATGCACTACAACAAGATACAGAACTTGTCAATTTACTCAAATCCCAGTTGACCTCCAGTTGTTATCCAGACCCAGAACTTCGTACTCTTACTATAGATGTCGGCTTTTACATAAGCCGTGATTATTCAAAGAAGGATGTTATTGAAACTGAAGAATGGTTTCCGATGGATTACTCACCTGAAATTTCAGTGGATGAATGGGTCAAGCTTTTAGGAGATGAAAAAGTCTTTACTACTGCCAGTCTTGAAATCATGAAACGAATTAAAGATTACGGAGGAATGGCGACCTGTACACAGCTTTCAATGAAATATGGTGAAACTAAAAATTTCTATAATAGTGGATCTTCAGCTCTTGCCCGAAGAATAGCTGCAAAAACTGGGTGCCCAGTAATGCCCCGAAATCAGGAAAGTTTGCGATGGTGGCCTATTCTCTATGTTGGTAAGCAAGCTGAAAAAGATGATGCTGGTAGTTTTATTTGGAAACTTCGAGAGGAACTGGCTGAGGCCCTTGATACAGTAGATTTGTGCAACGTTAAGTTATACGCATTACCTACTCCAAGTGAAAATGGTCGAGGATATTGGTGGCTGAACGCTAATCCCAAAATCTGGAGTTTTGCAGATATTGCTGTTGGAGAAAGTCAATCCTATACGCTTTATAATAACAATGGTAACAAACGCCGAATATTCCAAAACTTTTTGGATGCCAAGGCGGGGGATAGCCTTATTGGTTATGAGTCAAACCCTGTAAAGCAGATTGTCTCTATAGGTAAGGTGAGTGCAGAACAGGATGGTGAAAGAATCTGTTTTGAAAAGGTCGAAGGGCTTGCTTTTCCGATAGATTACCAGACATTGAAAGAATGTCCAGAACTTAAAGAGATGGAATATTTTAGGAGTCCTCAGGGGAGTTTATTCAAGCTCACAAAGGAAGAGTTTGACTTCATAATGGATATTATTCGTGAAGAAAACCCCGCTGTTATAGAAGAACGTACAGAAGTGTATACCAAGGAAAAGTTCCTTAATGAAGTATATATGACTGAAAACAACTATGATATGTTGGTCTCTGTGCTTCTAAATAAGAAAAACATCATATTGCAAGGCCCTCCTGGGGTGGGCAAGACATTTGTTGCAAGGCGCCTAGCTTATTCAATCATGAAGGAAAAGGACGAAAATCGCGTGGAATTTATTCAATTCCACCAAAACTACTCCTATGAAGACTTTGTTATGGGATATAAGCCTGTGGATGAGGGATTTGACTTGAAATATGGTATATTCTATCGCTTCTGCAAGAAAGCTGAAAACCAACCAGATAAAGACTTCTACTTCATAATCGATGAAATTAACCGTGGGAACCTCAGTAAGATTTTTGGTGAGCTACTTATGTTGATTGAACGAGATTATAGGGGTACAAAGGCTACACTCGCATATAATGGACTCTCTTTTTCTGTTCCAAAGAACTTGTATATCATTGGGATGATGAACACAGCCGACCGTAGCTTAGCAATGATTGATTATGCTCTGCGGCGTCGGTTCAGTTTTTTTGAGCTTGCACCAGGTCTTGATTCAGATGGCTTTACTGCTTTTCAAAATACCCTGAATGATGAAACATTCAATGAGCTTATGTCCCGTATAAAGGAATTGAACAAAGAAATTACACTTGATAAATCTTTGGGTAAAGGGTTTTGCATTGGCCATAGCTACTTCTGTGGTCAAACTAAATGTAGTGATGAGTGGCTTCAAGCAGTCGTGAAATTTGAGATTCTTCCTATGCTTAGTGAATACTGGTTCGATGATACTAGCAAATTACAAAGATGGGAAAATCTTTTGTTGAGTATTTTTCAATGATTAAGAAAAAAAATATTTTTATTAAAAATATCTACTATATGTTGTCTTATGCCTTCACAACTTTGAACCAAAAAACCTATGAAGATATCGCAAAAGAGGATTTTGAAAATATTCACAACCTATTTGCAGCTATCCTAGCAAAAGGTATCAACCACCAATTAAAGCGTGGTTTATATCGAGAATACCTGGACCGTAAAGAAAACTTAGTAGCAATGCGTGGGAAAGTTGATATGGCGGGAACTATACGTAATAAAATAATGCGTAAACAGGTTCTGTTCTGTGAATATGATGAGCTATCGGAAAACAACCAACTCAACCAAATTCTAAAAACCACAGTTATAATTTTGCTTCGTCACGCTCAAGTAGATGCTCAATATAAGGATGAATTAAGAAAACAGATATTATTTTTTTCAAATATAGATTTGCTTGAACCGGCATCAATCAAGTGGTTAGCTATCCGGTTTCAACGTAATTATGAGTCATATCGAATGCTCATTGGTTTGTGCCAACTTATCCTTGAAGGAATGCTCTTGACTACAGAAAAGGGAGCATACAAGCTTGCGTCATTTATTGATGAGCAGCATATGCATAAATTGTTTGAAAAATTCATACTGGAATATTACTACAAAGAATACCCCGCTTTGCATGTGAACGCTTCACAAATACCTTGGGTGCTTGATGATAATTTCAAGACAATGCTTCCCATAATGCAAAGCGATATAACTGTGTCGTATGGGAAAAAGATGCTTATCATAGATGCCAAGTTTTGGGCTCGCACTACACAATCCTACCATGACTCTCATACAATCCATTCTAGTAATTTATATCAAATCTTCACCTATGTAAAAAACAAGGATGCTAGCTTTGAAGATGTATCTCATGAAGTTGCTGGTATGCTTTTATATGCTCGCACAGATGAGTTAATCCAGCCTGATGTCACCTACCAAATGAGTGGCAATCAGATAAGTGTAAAAACGTTAGACTTGAATTGCGAATTCCAAGATATTGCACAACAGCTAAATCTCATTGTTGAGGAGTATTTTGGAGATGAAATACTATCCATTCAAAATATAATCTAGTTTTAAATGAGCTTGTGCCATTCCTAGTTTAGTGTAATGGGTTCATCTAAATCTTTTCAAGTTTACTGACCCGTTTGTTTAAAGACTGAATTATGAGATGATAATTTTACTTCCAGATATAGAACAGCTCTTTCTCCAAAGTCTCTATCGAGGTAAACTCGCTTCAAAATAAGTATCATTTGTAAAACAGCATGCGGTGGTGTAGAATGAACGCAATCTCGTGCATAAAACTATATGTTTTATAGTTAAGCAAATGTAACGATATTAGCATACTTGGAGTGATACAACATGGCGAAAAATAAAACTGCACAGACTTCTGAACCAATTGAGAAACAACTGTGGAAGGCAGCTGATAAACTAAGAAAAAATATTGATGCGGCTGAATATAAACATATAGTGCTTGGCTTGATATTCCTTAAATACATTTCAGATACCTTTGAAGAACTCCATAAGAAACTTATCGAGGAAGAGAGCCTTGGTGCAGACCCAGAAGATAAAGATGAATATAAGGCTGAAAATGTGTTTTTTGTACCGAGTACAGCCAGATGGTCATACCTACTCAGTAAAGCAAAAGAACCAACAATTGGTAAAACGATAGATGAAGCGATGGATGTTGTGGAGAAGGAAAACCCATCACTTAGAAGCGTTCTTCCCAAAGTATTTGCTAGAGCTAATCTCGATCCTACCACACTAGGCAGCTTGATTGACCTCATAGGAAATATCTCTTTTGGTGAAACCAAGGAAAGAAGTGCTGATATTCTTGGCCATGTATTTGAATACTTCCTTGGTGAATTTGCCTTAGCAGAGGGGAGAAAAGGAGGGCAGTTCTACACCCCCAGAAGTGTTGTAGAGCTTCTTGTAGAAATGCTTCAACCTTATAAAGGAAGAGTGCTCGACCCATGTTGTGGTTCGGGAGGAATGTTTGTCCAATCTGAGAAATTTGTTGAAAAACATCAAGGTAAGATCAACGATATTTCTATTTATGGACAGGAGAGCAATATTACCACATGGCGACTAGCTAAAATGAATCTAGCCATTCGAGGCATAGATAGTTCCCAAGTCAAATGGAATAATGAGGGTTCATTCCTTAATGATGCTCATAAAGATTTGAAAGCGGATTACGTTATTGCTAATCCTCCTTTCAATGACAGTGACTGGAGTGGTGACCTTTTGAGAAACGATGGAAGATGGCAATATGGTACTCCCCCTCCAGGTAATGCTAACTATGCTTGGATTCAACATTTCCTGTATCACTTAAATCCTAAAGGACAAGCAGGTTTTGTATTATCTAAGGGAGCTCTTACTTCCAAGACTTCCGGCGAAGGTGATATTAGAAAGGAACTGATTGAAGCTAGATTGGTTGATTGTATTGTAAACCTCCCTGCTAAATTATTTTTAAATACTCAGATTCCAGCATGCCTGTGGTTTTTAAACAGAGACAAAATAAATGGTAAATTTAGAAATAGAGCAGATGAAATCCTTTTTATTGATGCTAGAGACTTAGGCCATTTGATTAATCGGCGAACCAAAGAGTTCTCTAAAGAAGATATTGCAAAAATGGCAGATACTTTCCACGCATGGCGAAATCCTGATGGTGAATATGAAGATATCAGCGGGTTCTGTAAATCTGCTTCAATCGAGGAAGTTAGAGAAATGGACTATGTACTCACCCCAGGAAGGTATGTAGGACTAGCTGAAGAAGATGATGACTTTGACTTCAATGAGCGATTTACTCAACTGAGGGCAGAGTTCGAGGAGCAAATCAAAGAAGAAGAGAGATTAAATAAACTCATTCTTGAGAATTTAGATAAGGTGAAATTGATATGACTTTAAACAACAAAGAGATTGATAAAATTTTATTAGCAATTTCAAGTTCAGTACAACGAGTCTACCTACATGATAATTATCTTATACAGAATAAAGTTCATGAGAGATCAATTGTTGGAAGATTCGCAATTTATTTTCAAGAAGAACTCAACCAAATTGGCTATTCGGGTTTTCATTTAGATGTTGAATACAATAAAGACCACTCACACCCTAAACGTACTACTAATTTCTCTAGAGGCACTTATCCTGATGTCGTAGTCCACCAGAGAGGAAGTAATGAAAATAATTTATGTATCATTGAATTTAAACCACAGTGGAGTAGGGTTTCTATTGACCGTGATATAAAAAAACTCAAAGATTTTACGGATGAGAAAGGAAAATATAAGTATGGCATTGGTTTTTCAATAATCATAAATCATAATATCCCTCATATTCAAAGGGTTCAGAAAGGGATGATAATTGAGAATCCAAAATACTAATGAAGAGGTTGTATGTAGATGTCTGAGCGTAAAGAAACTACTTTAAGTAATATTATTGAAATTATCGGGGGAGGTACCCCTAAAACATCTGTTCCAGAATATTGGGATGGTAATATTCCGTGGTTATCTGTGGTGGATTTTAATACAGGTAAGAAATTTGTAAAATCAACTATAAAGCATATTACTGAACTTGGATTATTAAATAGTAGCACAAAGATTCTGAGAAAAGGGGATATTATTATTTCTGCAAGAGGAACGGTCGGCGCCATGGCTGTTCTAGGAAAAGATATGGCATTTAATCAATCCTGTTATGGGATTAGGGCTATACCAGAAAAATCAGATACGGACTTTGTTTATTATTTAATTAAAGATTCTATCGATAACCTTCAGCAGATTTCTCATGGGGGAGTATTTGATACCATTACTAGAGACACCTTTGATTCGATTGGTGTATACCTTCCCTCTCTCCCCGAACAAAAAGCTATAGCAGGGGTATTATCAAGTCTTGATGATAAGATAGATCTCCTCCATCGACAGAACAAAACTCTTGAAGCAATGGCAGAGACTCTGTTTAGGCAGTGGTTCATAGAAGAGGCTGAGGATGATTGGGAGGTAGGATGCCTTCCAGATGAATTTAATTTTACGATGGGACAATCTCCATTAGGGAAAACATTAAATGAAAACAAAAAAGGAATCCCTATGTTTCAAGGTAATGCCGATTTTGGGTTTAGATTTCCCCTCAATAGAGTTTTTACCACTGCCCCAACGCGGTACGCAGAAAAATATGATACGTTGATAAGTGTAAGAGCCCCTGTGGGAGCTCAAAATATGGCATCAGAGAAATGTTGCATTGGTAGAGGAGTCGCAGCTTTTAGATACAGAGCGAATCCTTCGTATTATACATATACCTATTATAAAATGAAGTCCTTGATAGATGAGATAAAGATATTCAATGATGAGGGCACAGTATTTGGTTCAATCGGGAAGAAAGATTTCCAATCCATGATGATTTCAATTCCTCCTCCAAAAAAAATTAAAGTTTTTGAATCAGTTTGTCAGCCTTTGAATGATAAAATAATTGAAAATTGTCATCAGATGTCAAAACTAGAAAATATGAGGAATATACTTCTACCAAAATTTATGGATGGAGAAGTCTCCATAAAAGGAATAGATTAGGGCAGGTTCTTATGGGAAATAAAATATTTCTTAGTTATCAAGAAGTTCTGGAGAAAATAGAAGGACAGGAAAATCATCTGCTCATAGCAAATGGGTTCAACCGTGGTCTAGGAGTTAATACTGGGTACAAGGCGATTTTCCAGAAAATGGTGGAAAATCATCATTCAGTATATAATGATTCGATCAAAATGATTGAAGAGTGCGATTATGATTTGGAATTATTCATTAAAATATTACAGTCTGACATAAAACCTAAAAACAAATTTCTTAGAAAGTATATAAACAATAAAATAAAGCTGGACTTTATGCAGGCAACTCATGAAATTGTTAAATCAGAAATCAAAAAAGTCTATGCAAAGAATAATGAAGGTATTTATTTGCTTTTCAAACAATTCACTAATTTTTTTACTTTGAATTATGATTCGTTTTTGTATCTGCTTCTTCTAAAATATAAACCAATAAAAAACGAATCTATGAATTCTATTGCATTTGAACCTAATTTAAAATTTATTGCAAAAGAACTGGACGAGAGACATAGTGATATTTATTGCGAAATAAAAACGGCAAGAGACAATGGCAAACTTAGGATAAGCTTTGGTAATGAAAGGGAGATGTTAGAGAAAGATTTTAATAAACTAAATAAAAATCATTTTCTAACTGAAGTAAAAGAATACTCAAAATCAAATGGCAAAGAGTGGAAACACAAAGATATTAAGATGGTCGTCAACAGAATTATTGATGAAGAAAATGAAGAAAGGGGGGAGGGTATTCTCGATAGAATAGATGATGGTAGTAGGCAGTGCAGTTTATTTGGTACTAAAAATGATTTTATTTTTGAGAATACTGAATCCCAGAACTTGTTTTTTTTACATGGTGCTTTTCATATTTATAAAGATGGTAATAGAATAAAAAAAATAACGCAGCAATCAGATAAAGCTTTGTATGACAGGTTAGAAGAAGTCCTTAATACTGAGGAGAAGGAAGTTGTCTGTGTTTTTCAGCCTGAAAATAAAATTGATGTAATTAAAAATAATAAATATCTTAAACGATGTTTACAAAAGTTGAGTCAAATAACGGGGAACTTGGTAATAGTTGGAAGTTCTTTGGCTGAAAATGACAATCATATTTTTAAACAGATAAGTGAGTCAAAAATAGATACGATTTATATTTCAACATTGAAGGAACACAAAGCAAAAATGCTAGAGACAGCTAAAGCTAGTTTTCCAACAAAGGAAATATATCTATTTGAAGCTGAAACAATATCTTATGAAATGTCGACAGGAACACAATAAATGAGTGGAATTACAGAAAACAAAATAGAAGAATACACTATTCAACTCCTCGAGAACTTAGGATATGAATATTTCTATGGCCCTGATATTGCTCATGATTCATTGAATCCGCAACGAGCTTCTTTTAGTGAAGTAATTCTTCCAGATAAAATCAAATCTGCTATACAGCGAATAAACAGATTGCTTCCTCCCTCTACTCATGAATCAGCCTTCAAGGAACTTCTTAGAATCAACGCTCCAGAGCTTGTAGCAAACAATGAGAGTTTTCATAGGATGCTGACAGAGGGTATCAAAGTAATGTATCAAAAAGATGGTCATGAAAGAGGTGATTTAATTTGGCTTATTGACTTTGAGCATCCTGATAATAATGAATTTCTGGTGGTAAATCAATTTACTGTTATTGAGAATAATATAAATAAAAGGCCTGATGTTGTCCTCTTTGTAAATGGCTTACCTCTTGTTGTTATGGAATTAAAAAATGCAGCTGATGAGAATGCGACTATCCATTCGGCCTACAGACAAATCCAAACATATAAAGATGTAATTCCTTCTTTGTTCACGTATAATGGATTCTTAGTCATCTCTGATGGCTTAGAAGCAAGGGCAGGAACTATCTCTTCAGGCATAACTAGATTCATGGCTTGGAAATCCTCAGATGGAAAAACTATGGCATCAGATCTTGTTGGGCAACTTGAAACACTTATCAAGGGGATGTTAAATAAACAGACTTTACTCGACCTCATTAGACACTTTATTGTCTTTGAAAGTACAAAGCATGAAGATTTGGACACAGACATAGTTACTATAAAAACTATAAAAAAGCTGGCTGCCTACCACCAATATTATGCGGTGAACAAAGCAGTAGAATCTACCTTACGGGCTTCTGGGTATGCTGACAGGAAAACCCTTGCTAAAGCAGAACTTGCTGCAAGTCCTTCTCCTGCTTATGGCAGACAACCCATAGAGAACCAACCTACAGGGGACCGAAAGGGTGGTGTTGTGTGGCACACCCAAGGGAGTGGGAAATCGCTCTCCATGGTATTTTTCACAGGTAAGGTTGTCTTGGAAATGGATAACCCTACTATTGTAGTTATAACTGACAGAAACGATTTAGATGACCAACTCTTTGAGACCTTTGCAAATTCCAAACAATTATTAAGGCAAGAGCCGGTTCAGGCTGAAAGCAGAGAAGAACTAAAGCAACTTCTCAGTGTCGTCTCTGGCGGTGTTGTCTTTACCACAATCCAGAAATTCCAACCGGATGAAGGGAATGTATACGATGAGCTCTCTAATAGAAAAAATATCGTAGTTATTGCTGATGAAGCTCACAGGACTCAATATGGTTTTAAAGCGAAGACTATAGACGATAAAGAAGATGGCAAAGTAATTGGTAAAAAAATAGTTTATGGCTTTGCTAAGTATATGAGGGATGCGTTACCCCATGCCACGTATCTTGGCTTTACTGGAACTCCAATAGAAAATTTTGATGTAAATACCCCAGCAGTGTTTGGTAATTATGTAGATGTCTACGATGTTGCCCAAGCAGTAGAAGATGGTGCTACCGTCAGAATTTATTATGAAAGCCGATTAGCAAAAATAAATCTTAGTGAGGAAGGGAAACGCCTAGTCGAAGAACTTGATGATGAACTTATCAAGGAAGAACTTTCTTCTTCTCAAAAGGCAAAAGCAAAGTGGACTCAATTAGAAGCTTTGGTGGGAAGCAAACAACGTATGCAGTTGATAGCCAAAGATATCATTACCCACTTTGAACTGAAACAGGAAGTATTTGATGGGAAAGGAATGATAGTAGCGATGTCGAGAAGAATTGCTGCTGAACTCTACCAAGAAATAATAAAGTTACGTCCTGAATGGCATGACGATGATTTAAGAAAAGGGGCAATAAAGGTTGTTATGACGTCAGCTTCTTCTGATGGCCCTGTGCTAGCTAAGCATCATACTACAAAAGACCAACGTAGAATTCTTTCTGATAGGATGAAGAATCCACAAGACCCTCTAGAGCTGGTGATTGTTCGAGATATGTGGCTAACTGGTTTTGACGTTCCCAACCTTCATGTTCTGTATATTGACAAGCCTATGAAGGGACATAACCTCATGCAGGCAATTGCTAGAGTAAATAGAGTCTACAAAGATAAGCAAGGTGGGTTGATAGTTGATTACTTAGGGATAGCTTCTGATTTGAAGAAAGCCTTATCATTTTATTCTGACAGTGGAGGTAAAGGTGACCCCGCCATTGCTCAAGAGCAAGCAGTGCAATTGATGTTGGAGAAGTTGGAAGTTGTATCACAGATGTTTTATGGATTCCCCTATGAAGAATTCTTTGATGCTGATACAGGGCAGAAATTATCGCTCATCCTGAAAGCAGAAGACCATATACTAGGATTAGAAAATGGGAAGAAACGCTATCTTGATGAAGTGACAGCTCTCTCCAAAGCATTTTCTATTGCAGTTCCCCACGAACAAGCAATGGATGTCAAAGACGAAGTATCTTTCTTTCAGGCCGTAAAGGCGAGATTGGCAAAATTTGATAGTACTGGGACTGGAAATACCGATGAAGGAATAGAAGCTGCCATTAAGCAAGTAATAGATAAAGCTCTGGTATCAGACCAAGTCATTGATGTATTTGATGCTGCTGGAATCAAAAAGCCCGATATCTCCATTCTTTCTGAAGAATTCCTTTTAGAAGTCAAAGACATGGAGCATAAAAATATCGCTCTAGAGGTACTGAAGAAACTTTTAAATGATGAAATCAAGGCAAGAAGCAAAACAAATCTTGTAGAAAGTAAGACGTTGATGGAGATGTTGGAAAACTCCATTAGGAAATATCACAATAAAATAGTGTCAGCGGTAGAAGTTATAGAAGAACTGATAAACCTAAGTAAAGAAATCCAAGAAATGGACAAGTTGCCAAAGGAACTTGGGCTTACCCAGTATGAGTATGCCTTCTATACTGCCATTGCTAGTAACGATAGTGCCATGGAACTTATGGGAAAAGACAAGCTCAGGGAATTGGCCATAGTGCTGTATGAACGGGTTAAAAATAATGCTTCAATCGATTGGACTATCAAGGAAAATGTAAAATCTAAGTTGAAGGTAGCGGTAAAGAGAACTCTAAGAAAATATGGCTATCCGCCAGATATGCAAATGCTCGCAACAGAAACTGTGTTACAGCAAGCTGAGATGATAGCAGAGGAGTTGTCGGCATAAGGCAGAGTACCGCTAGATATAGTTAAAGTAACAGTTAAGATTTAAACGAATGGAAACCTTTATAAAACATCAACGAGCTCTGGGGTTTATGTGATAGCAACAGCTTCTGGAAAAGTTTTTTTAATTTGTACGGTAGAAAGTGAACATGATAAGAACAAAAGAGATATGCAAATTACTCAATTACATATTTTATTGTTGACCGTTTTGCCTATTATCATCAATCAAAGGGTAAGTGAGGATAGATATTAGTGGTTTTGATAATCCTGTAGCCAATAAAATCTATGGCAGAACAGTCCAGCTACTACTTTTTACGAACCATAAGTAAGGTCAAAATGACAATCACAGTGATAAATGTATTAGAGATACCAGCAGAGGGCACGATAGAGAGAACACAATCAAGACAAACAGACGGAACAAGGTTTTCATGAGGAACCCCCTTAAGTTAATACGGGGGTACCTTGGCAGAACCCTTCAAGATTCAGTGTTGATTCTATTTTTGATGTGTAAAATTTTGGCACTTGCAAGTATTTAATAAAATCAAACACCTTCTAGAAATAGAATATAATCACCTTGATTATATTTCATGGGATCCTCTAAGTCAAACAGAGCTAAGATTGCATGTAATTAGAGAGCTAAGATTGCATGTATTTAGGATTCTTAAGGATTCGTTCACACTTAGAAGCTTTTAACCAACTTTTACAAACAACTTCTTAGGCGCTTCCCCAAAATAAACCAGTAATACTGGACACAACCAATTGTCCATCTCGAGCTCTTTTGAGTGATATTGATTCCATGTGCCATTGTCACGAGAATCTTGCCACAGCAACGTGTGGTGACTCCCTGTGAAGGGTTTATCAGAGAAGGTGACAAACAATGTCTCTCCTGATAAACCAGCTCTCTTTTGAATCTCTGTGATTAATTCACTGGAACCTTCGACAAAGGGCTCTCCAGTAATATCCTTTTCTTCGTCGTCAAAGAGCCAAATGTCTCCATTCCGGTATAAGTGAAGTGTTTGTTTCATGAAAGAATTCCTTTTTTGTTTGGATTATAAGGGTGGATTTATTGATTTATTACCCTTATATTATAAAGGTACTCATAATTTAGACTCAGGTGAAGTTAATTATAAAAGGAGTCTATTAATGAGCAAGAAATTT
>Ga0265293_10006950_pt1 | contig 17735 bp, 14 predicted proteins | sample Munlanlewell138R_FD_192505 | JGI IMG/M metagenome (GOLD analysis project Ga0265293, IMG submission 192505) | Leachate microbial communities from a municipal landfill in Southern Ontario, Canada - Leachate well 138R | ecosystem: Engineered > Solid waste > Landfill > Unclassified | place: Canada...
AGTTATTTGAAGCCAGAATTCCTAACCTAAAGGAAAATTTTAAGTACTTTGAAGATGATGATTTCATCGAATAGGGTATAATAGGAATATTCAAGATTTATCTCAGCGGCGTTACTAATATTCCCACTTTTTAAGTGGGAGATAAGTGTCGCTACGCTTCGAAATAAGTGTGACTAAGGTTTAGCTGGAGTTTAAACTCCAACTGAACACAAGTCTTCTTTATAGGAGGGTTTTCTGGTGAAGTATGAAGACGTTCTAGCAGAAGCTAAGAAGGTTGTCAAAGAGTATTGTCGAGTATGTAAGGATTGTAACGGCAAATCTTGCGTAGGAGAAGTTCCGGGGGTAGGTGGCAAGGCAAGTGGTGCGGCTTTTATTCGAAGTCGTGAGCAGATAAACGCAGTTAAAATAAACCTTGACACAATTGTTGAGGAACAACCGATTGATACTAGTATCGAATTGTTCGGCAAGCGATTTAAATATCCTATTTTTCCTGCGCCGATAGGAGCTGTTGCCCTTAATTATGGGAATCATATGGATGATTATACTTATTCCTTGGCTATCCTTGAGGGCTCAAAGCAAGCCGGTATAATCGGCTTTACTGGTGATGGAGTTAAAGATGAGTATTATGATTTGCCAATAAAAGCAATTGATGAAATTGGCGGATTGGGTATTCCGACAATTAAACCATGGAAGCAAGAAGAAGTTTTAGTTAAAATCAAAAAAGCTGAACAATGTAATGCTACTGCAGTAGCAATGGATATAGATGCAGCAGGGTTATTGACATTGGCATTATTAGGAAAGCCGGTGGGAACGAAGTCTGTCGCTGAGCTTAAGGAAATTACATCGGCAACTAAATTGCCAGTAATTCTGAAAGGCATTATGACTGCAACTGGTGCTAAGAAGGCATTAGCGGCAGGCGCATATGGAATTGTTGTATCGAATCATGGAGGACGAGTATTAGATCATACGCCTGCGACCATTGAGGTGTTACCGGAAATTAGTAGAGCAGTTAAAGGAAAAATGAAAATTTTTATAGATGGCGGTTTTAGAACGGGTAGCGATGTATTTAAAGCGTTAGCGCTTGGAGCGGATGCCGTTATTATAGGAAGGCCATATGTATTAGCGGCATACGGCGGCGGAGCTGAAGGTGTTAAGCTATATACTGAAAAAGTTGGGCGAGAGTTATTAGAGACAATGCTTATGGCAGGCTGTCATTCACTAGAAGATATAGATGAATCTAAGGTATATATATAATGTTATATATAATTTAATAAGCACAAAAAATGTAGTAAAGACGATGGTATATGAGCTATTAGTGATGTAAAAATATAAAACGAGGAGTAAGTAATATGAGTGTGAATCAAACAGATGTCCAAACGCCTGTGAATTTCATTCAAAACATTATCACAGAAGATATTAAATCAGGGAAAAATAACGGTCGTGTACATACCAGGTTTCCGCCAGAGCCAAATGGGTACTTGCATATTGGACATGCTAAATCAATTTGTCTGAATTTTGGCTTAGCAGAAGCTAACGGTGGGCTTTGTAATTTGCGGATGGATGATACTAATCCTATTAAAGAAGATGATGAATTTGTTGAAGCTATTAAAGCAGATGTTAAATGGTTAGGCTATGATTGGCAAGAGCGGATGTATTATGCTTCTGACTATTTTGATAAATTATATGGGTACGCAGTGCAGTTAATTAAGGCAGGCAAGGCTTACGTATGTGAGCTAACACCTGAACAAATGCGTGAATATCGTGGTACATTAACTGAACCAGGTAAGGAGAGTCCTTATCGGAACCGGTTGCTAGAAGAGAACCTAGCTTTATTTGAAAAGATGCGTGCAGGTGAATTTCCAGCAGGCTCAAAGGTACTTCGTGCAAAAATTGATATGACTTCGGGTAATTTAAATATGCGTGATCCGATAATTTATCGGATTATGTATGCAGCACACCATCGTACTGGTGATAAGTGGTGTATTTATCCAATGTATGATTTTGCCCATCCTTTATCAGATGCCATTGAAAGTATAACCCATTCAATATGCACGTTGGAGTTCGCTGATCACCGTCCATTGTACGATTGGTTAGTAGAAAATGTTGATTATTCTCAAGAGGCAGAGGGCAGACCGAATCAATATGAGTTTGCTAGATTGAATTTAAGCTACACGGTGATGAGTAAGCGTAAGCTGAAGGTGCTAGTAGAAGAAGAGATTGTATCTGGTTGGGATGATCCACGAATGCCAACCATTTCAGGCCTGCGCCGCCGAGGATATACACCTGCATCTATTAGAGATTTCTGCGAGCGGATTGGTGTAGCCAAAGCAACCAGCTTGGTCGATAAAGCATTACTAGAGCATTGCATTAGAGAAGACTTAAATCAGCATGCGACTCGTGTAATGGCTGTTCTAAATCCGCTGAAGATAGTGTTGTTAAATTATCCGGAGGCACAAGACGAGTGGTTGGAGATTGAGAATAATCCTGAACAAGAACAGGCAGGCAAGCGCAAGGTTCCGTTTGCTCGAGAAATATATATTGAGCAGGATGATTTCATGGAGGATCCGCCTAATAAATTTTTCAGATTAGCTCCAGGCAAGGAAGTTAGGCTAAAAGGGGCTTACATTATTAAGTGTGAAGATGTAATTAAAAATGATGCAGGAGAGATTGTTGAGATTCACTGCACATATGATCCAAATACGAGAAGCGGTTTACCAGGTAGTGCCCGTAAGGTTAAGGGGGTATTGCATTGGGTGTCAGCCAAGCATGCAAAAACTGCCGAAATTCGTTTATATAATGATTTGTTTACAAAAGAGCAACCAGACAATGATGAAGGGGCAGATTTTCGGGATAATATAAATCCTAATTCCTTAGAAGTAATTGAGAAGTGTATGGTTGAGCCAAGTCTTGGCGATGCTGCGGCAGATGATCGTTTCCAATTTATGCGCCAGGGATATTTCTGCATTGATACGGTTGATTCAGCTGCTGATAAACTAGTATTTAATCGGATTGTTTCCTTAAAGGATAGCTGGGCAAAAGCTAAGAGCTAACCATAATCAAATATCAAATAAGTAAATTAAGCAAATTAAGCAATTTAAACAAATTAAGAAAAATAAGCTTATCATGTAAAATAAAATCCTCGCTAGAAGGGGATTTTTATTTTTCTTTATTTACAAATGGGGTGTAAAATCTTATAGTTACCTATGAGAAGACTTTTTTAATATTAGAGCTTAACTTATGCCGAGTTTTCTTGCACTATCAGAATTTATAAATTTAATGTTGATAGTATAATGGAAACTAAGGCATTCACTGCGTCTATAGACTTGGTGCATGCCAAGTTTTGTTTAAAGTTTTTAGTAAAGGAATTATGCCAATGGAAACAATGATACGTGTGGAGAACATAGCTAAAGGCTATGATAATGAGCAGATTATTCACCCTTTGACATTATCTGTGTATGAGGGCGAATTTTTGACACTGTTAGGTCCAAGTGGTTGTGGAAAAACTACGCTATTAAGGATGATTGCTGGCTTTGAAGAACCAGACTCAGGAGAGATATTCTTAGCAGAGAAACCGGTTAAGGACAAGCCGCCATACCAACGTGATGTGAATATGGTTTTTCAACAATACGCGCTATTTCCGCATATGAATGTAGAACAGAATATTTTATTCGGTCTTCAGATGAAGAAGGTTTCGAAGGATGAGCAGCAGCTTCGGCTGCGAGAGGTACTAGAATATACGCAATTAAAGGATTTCTGTAAGCGAATGCCGACACAACTATCTGGTGGTCAACAGCAACGGGTCGCTATTGCGCGTGCAATTATAAATAGACCAAAGGTGCTATTGCTTGATGAGCCATTAGGAGCACTTGATTACCAATTACGTAAAAGTCTGCAGCTAGAGCTGAAGAATTTGCAAAGGAAGCTAAAGATTACCTTTATTTATGTTACTCATGATCAGGAAGAAGCATTAGTTATGTCTGATCGGATAGTAATTATGAATAAAGGACGTATTGAACAGATTGGAACTCCTGAGACTGTATATAACACGCCAAAATCGCTTTTTACGGCTAAATTTATTGGAGAGAACAATATTTTCCGTCAAGGAGAGCGTGTTTTTTGTGTGCGTCCGGAGAATGTTCATATAAGCATAGCTGACGGTATAGAAGGTAAATCAGCTACTATTAGAGATGTAGTATTTACTGGGAACTACCATAAGATATATATGTTAGCTGAAGGTGAGACGACACCTATTCTCACTTACGACTATGGAAATCAGACTAAATGGGCAGCCAAACAACAGGTGGTTATCTCGTGGTTACCTGAATCAGAGGTGACTTTAATTGAATAAAAAAGGGAAGTTGCTGGCAGTTCCAACACTTGTATGGTTATCGTTGTTTTTTGCGCTGCCTTTACTGGTTATGCTAGTCGTTTCCTTTTATCAAAGGGGATTATATGGGCAGGTAGTCCCTAGCTTTACTATAGATAATTATTTGCGGTTTTTTGAACCGTTGTATATGAGTATTTTAGTTGAAACACTTATAGTATCATTTATCACAACTATTGGGACGCTTTTATTGGCATATCCGCTTGCTTACTATATTTCTAAGATACCTCGCTCGCGACAGAATATTTGGCTGATATTAGTGATGGTACCATTTTGGATTAATTTTTTGATACGCTCCTACGCATGGGTTATTATCCTAAGATCGCAAGGGATAATAAATACTGTATTACTTAAGATTGGGATTATTGAGATACCACTTAATTTATTATATAACTGGGGCTCGGTAATGCTGGGGATGATATATACATTACTACCATTCATGGTATTGCCGCTTTATGTATCATTAGAAAAGTTGGACAAGCAAAGACTAGAAGCTGCTTATGACTTAGGTGCAACTCGTCTAAGGGCGTTTTGGCATATTACCTTACCATTAACCAAGCCAGGGATAATAATTGGTTCAGTACTAGTATTTGTATCGTCGTTAGGGATGTTTGTTGTGCCGGATATTATGGGTGGTGCTAAGTCTATGCTATTAGGAAATGTAATTCAGAATCAGTTTCTATCTGCTCGTGACTGGCCATTTGGTTCAGCGATTTCAATGCTGATGATTATTCTATCGGCACTCCTGATTGCCTTATATTATAAAGCAATGCAATGGGAAGATGAGAATACACGCTTGGAGGGTGATTAATGAAAAGGTTACTGAGTATTTTTTCGTTCTCGATGCTAGCGTTTATTTATTTGCCGATGCTGATACTGGTGATTTACTCCTTTAACTCAGCTAGAATCAATGCGGTTTGGTCAGGATTTACCTTTGATTGGTATCGGTCGTTAGTAGATAATAGATTTGTGCTTGAGGCAGTAGCTAATAGTTTAACTATTGCGTTTGCAAACATGATAATATCAACTATTGTAGGGACATTAGCAGCTTACGCATTTTATAAATATAAGTTTAAGTTAGATATACTATGGAAGGGCTTGATTTACTTTCCGATATTAATACCTGAGTTACTGATGGGGTTATCTTTGTTGATTCTGTTTAGTCAGGTGAATATTCCACTTGGGAAGGTTACACTACTGATTGCGCATATAACCTTTAGTATTCCGTTTGTATATATGATTGTAATCATGCGCTTACAGGATATGGGTAGAGAGTTAGAGGAAGCTGCTCAAGATTTGGGTGCAACCCCTTGGACAACTTTTTTTAAGATTACGTTACCTGTAATATCTTCTAGCATATTTGCTAGCGCTTTGTTAGTATTTACGCTATCTTTAGACGATTTTATTATTAGCTTTTTTGTTGCTGGTCCGAATTCGACAACACTTCCTATATATATTTACGGGATGATAAAGCGAGGAATTACGCCTGAAATTAATGCATTAGCTGCATTGATGATAGTAACTACAATGATACTGGTGATGATTGCAGAATTACTTCGTAGGCGTGGCAGTAAAAATTACACACCATTCTATTAGTCGGTGCTCCATTGATTGGTATTATATTAATTTTTAGAAAAGTTGTTGAGTTATTTGTTAGATTGATTTATTATATAAAATACTGTGCATTAAAATGTCGAAGCTTGGCGGCAATTATTTGCTAATTAACCAAGCTGGTATTAGTAATGATGGTGAATAATTGTAAAGGGAGTGGTTTTTAATTGAAAAAGATTTTTGTTGTATTGATGTTAATTGTATTATCGGTAACGCTTATTAGTGGCTGTTCTTCAAAACAGGTACTGAATATTTATAGCTGGGCAGATAATTTTGATCCAGATGTATTAGCAGCGTTTGAAGAAGAATACAATGTAAAGATAAATTATGATGTGTTTTCTAGCAATGAAGAAATGCTAGCTAAGCTGCAAGCTGGGGCTTCTCAATATGATTTAATTCAGCCATCTGATTACATGGTTGATGTACTAATAGAGCTTGATATGCTAGAAGAATTAAATAAAAACAATGTTCCTAACTTGAAGAATATCGTAAGTAATTTCCAAACACCGCCGTTTGATCCAGAGGGTAAATATGCGATAGTTTATACTTGGGGAGTTACTGGGATTGCTTATAATCCGCAATTTGTAACAGAACCAATCACTAGCTGGCAGGATTTATGGAGAGACGAGTATAAGGGTCGAGTTGTTTTGTTAAATGACCCGCGTGAAATGATAGGAATGGCGTTAATTAAGAACGGCTTTTCTAATAGTACACAGGATGTTAATGAATTAGAGGTTGCGGTAAATGATCTTAAAACGTTATTACCTAGTGTGCTGGCATTTGATACAGATACAATTAAACAGAAGTTTATTGCAGAGGAAGCATGGATTGGAACTGTTTGGTCTGGAGATGCAGCGTATATTTTTGATGAGAGTGAGAATGTAGAATTTGTTGTTCCCGAGGAAGGAGCGACAATTTGGGCAGACACACTAGCTATTCCGAAGGGTGCTAAGAATAAGGAAATTGCAGAGAAATTCATCAATTATTTATTAGAGCCAGAGGTTAGTGTTGCAAACTATGAATCAATTGGATACAGTAACCCAAATGAGCAAGCATATAGCTTGCATAGTCAAGAATATCTTGATAATAATATGATTTTCCTTACTGAAGATGAGCTAAATCGTACTGAATGGTTGATTGATGTAGGGGAAGCGTTACGTGAATATGACCGTTATTGGACAGAACTACGTAGCGGTAGGTAAACAAAACTTGGCATTCACCAAGTCTATAGACGCAGGTGAATGCCTTAGTTGCCGTTATACTATCAACATTAAATTTGTAAACTCTGATAGTGAAAACAAAACTAAAGTTCAGATGGGGTCTTGTAGAAACCGAAGATGAAAATGTTAGAGCGACAATCAGTCATATGCTGATTGTCGCTTTTTGGTAACTTTTGTGCATTTTCAACATTTCAGGAAGGAATTTAATCTATAAGCTAGAATAATAATTTACAGCATTGAATACATTTTACATTTAGAGGAGTATATAGACTCTTTTAGAGGAGTATATAGATTCAATTTAGGGGAGTACGCAGAGTTTAGGGGGTGGTTTTTTGAATAATAAACAGCTAAATATCATAAAGAATGTGGCGCAATTATTTGATAAGCATCATGCTACTATTCTGAATAACTGGATTAATATAATGGAACGGGAAAATATAATAGTAAATGAGCAAGATAAACCATTTTTTGTTCGAGGGTTTCAGAAGCTAATACAGGATTTTGTTCAGCATTTAAGTAAGGGAGATTTAAAAGCTTACTATGATGGTAATGCAGAAGTGGCTTTAGAGGTCGCATATAACGATATAGATTTTAAAACCTTTATTAGAGTCTTTCATTATTTCGAAGAAAGCTATGCAAAAATATTAACAACCAATGCTCCCAAAAATGAATTGGTTGATTACTTAGCAGCTGTAGATATGCTTCATCACGAAACAATTGCAATTGTAGGTGAGAAGTATTTTGAAGTGAAAGATAATACTATTTTTGCGCTAGCTAGGTTGGTTGAACAACGAGACCCACAGACTGGCTATCACTTAGAACGAACAAGAGAATATTCTAGTTTGCTGGCTAAGGAGATCAGCTTGGACGAAGAATTCAGAGCATTATTATATAAGGTTGGCCCATTGCATGATATTGGTAAAATCAGCATTAAAGACAGTATATTATTAAAGCCAGGTAGACTAACTGATGAAGAGCATGATGAAATGAAGAAGCACACACTCATAGGCGCAGAAACCTTATCAAGTGTAATACAAGGACATCATTTAAGCAGAGGATTCTATGTTATGGGAGTAGAGATTATTTTGAGTCATCATGAGCGTTATGACGGGTTTGGCTATCCGTACGGATTAAAAGCAGAAGAAATCCCAATCTCTGCGAGAATATTTGCGTTAGCCGATGCCTATGATGCAATAACCTCTAAACGGCCTTATAAAGAACCTATAACCCATGAGAGAGCAATAGAATTAATAAAAAAAGATAGTGGTACGCATTTTGATCCGCAAATTGTAAAGTCATTTATGGCTTGTGAAAAAGAATTTAATAGAATTCGTGAACAGTATTTAAAATAAATCTAGCGGTAGTTTCTCTGATACGTAATATAGAATAATAGAAACGCACCAACTAACAAGAGTAAATTTACAAAGCTGACGTTGCTATACATTGCGGCGTTACTGTTAACGAGGAATGGATTAATAGAAAAAGTTATCTCTGTATAATCTAATGCCTTGCCAGTTACAGCAGATGTAAAGCCACCAGATATAAAAAACACTAAGTTGTAAAGTCCCATTCCGACTCCAGTTGATTCCCGCGGTAGGGTTCTAGAAACGGTATTAGACATTGAAGATTGAACAAATGCAAAACTAATATATATAACTATAAGTACTAGTGTAATAACAAATGAAGTAGAGCCAGAAAAGGTTGATAATAAGAAGAATCCCAATATAAGCAGTCCAAGTCCGAAGTATACGACAGGTATACTTCCTTTTTTATCTGCTATTTTACCACTTATAAAACCCATCAGTGCAGCACTCATAGCACCTGGGAACATGACTAACCCTATTTCTGAACTAGATAGTTGGTTAAGGTTACCGAGCATTATTGGAATCATAAACAATGTGGCAAACATACAGCCAGAGGCAAAAAAGGTAGATATTAATGAGTTTCGATATAAAATATTGTTAAACAATTTAGGTTGTATAAACGGATGCTCAATACGTCTAATACGTCGAATAAATAACCAACCAAGCATCATAGTGGCAGGAATTAGCTGCCAAATAAATTGATTCACGGCAATTAACGTTGAAACAACAAACAAAGCAAATATTATAGCACCTTTAATATCTAAGCTACCGCCCGTTTGAGTTTCTGTAGGTAACCATTTACGATAATAATAGATTGAAATTAGCGATAATAAAGATATTAGAAACAGAAAGTGCCAATTTAGTGTACTTGTGATAAAACCGCCTAGCACAGGTCCGATACCAGAACCAAAGGCAACAGTTGATGCATGTGCTCCTAACACCTTGCCACGCTTGTCGATGGGAAAGTATCGAGTAGCAATTAGCATTGCTAAAGCCGGTATTGAACCAGCACCAGATGCTTGGATATATCTTGCGATTAATAGCATAGGATACCATTCAGATAGGAAGCCTAATAGTGAACCAGTATTAAACAATATAAGGCCAACTGTAATCAAGTTTTTTACAGGATAAATATCTGCAAGTTTACTAAATGTAATAGCGCTTAAAGCGAAAAATACTGTGTATCCGGTGATAACCCAACTTACTGCTGATGGCATTAAATCAAACTGTGCCGATATATTTGGTATGGCAATATTAAACATAGTGCCATTAATCACTGAAAAAAACACAGTAAAGCATAGAATAGGTATAAGCCTAGTGTTAGATGCCGAAGCAGAGGATTGCATGGTATCACTCTTTCAAGATAGTAGTATTATTAAATCTATTTAATATATTAAAAGTTAATTTTTTCACAATTGAACAAACTACTAGAAATAGGACTATATTTTTGTTAACATAATAGAATAGGCTTAAGGATAATTTTAAGAATAGTCCTAAAACAATCTTAAAACAATCTTAAAATAAGCTTATGATTAATCGTGAATAATATAGGTTGGCAATTAACCTAAATATATAATGTGAGGGATGAATTTGCAATGCGAATCGATAAGCAAACTGATTTTGATAAAGAGAGCTTAGATTTTTATGAAATTGACCAAGGCTTTAGTGTTCGTGAGGCAATTGATGAGGCAAAGCGTTGTCTTCAGTGTAAGAATCCTACATGTCAAAAGGGATGCCCGATTGGGAACGAGATTCCGCAGTTTATTAAAGCACTATCGCAAGGGAATATAGGAGAAGCTGGGGCGATTATTGCGACTAGAAGTAATTTGCCATCGGTATGTGGTCGTGTATGTCCCCATGAAAAGCAATGTGAAGGGTCATGTATTCTAAATAAGAAGGATAATCCGATTAAAATAGGTAAAATAGAGCGGTTTATTGGTGACTTTGAAGGGGAAATGGGCGTGAGAAATATGGAACGTCCACGATTAATAGATGGTAAGATTGCTGTTATTGGTGCAGGTCCAGCAGGGCTAACGGTAGCAGGTGACTTAGCCAAGCTTGGATTTTCGGTGACGGTATTTGATTCACAGAAAGAACCAGGTGGAGTACTTATGTATGGTATTCCTGAGTTTCGTTTGAGTCGAGAAGTAGTTCGCAAAGAAATTAAAAAGATTGAACAATTAGGCGTTACATTCAAGACTAGCGTAATTGTTGGGCAAGATATTTCAGTTGAGGATATGCTTGCAGATGAGTTTGACGCAGTGTTTATAGGTACCGGGACAGCATTACCAAAAACCTTGAATGTCCCAGGAAATGATTTAGCAGGAGTAATGCAAGCGATGTATTTACTAAGCATAGTAACGTTATCAAGCCATGGAGGCTTAGATGCTAAGGAAATACCAATCGGAAACGGTGATAAAGTAGTGGTTATTGGTGCGGGAAATGTTGCAATTGATGCAGCGAGAACAGCATTGCGATTAGGGGCACAAAAAGTAACAATCGTATATCGCAGAACAATTGAGTCTATGCCAGCACTTAAATCTGAATATGAACATGCTGTTGCAGAAGGGGTAGAATTTAAATGGTTAGCAAGCCCGACTGCTTTTTTGGGAGAAACTAGTGTAAGTGGACTTGAATATGAAATACAAGAAGTCGATGAACAAGGAAATATAGCAGGAACTAGCGTTAAAGATAATATAGATGCAGACAAGATTGTTCTGGCTATCGGTCAACGACCTGCGGCCAGAGTAATAAGCTCTGCTAAGGGTATAGAGGTAAATAGAGATGGTTATGTGATAACTAAGGAACGTCCATATGGAATGACCACTCGAAAGGGTGTTTTTGCTGGTGGAGATGTAGTTCATGAGCCACAGACTGTTGTCTTGGCTATGAAAGAGGCTAAGCTGGTAGCGGCGGGAATTGCTAAATATGTAGAAGCTAAGCGTTTGATGGAGGAACTTGGTTAACATATTTAATAATCGGTTATAATGGGAGTTATTGGAGGTGGATATATGTTACAATCGCCCTATTTTCGTTTTGGTGTATGGGTGTTGCTAGTTTTCTTAATTATTTTAGTAGGATCGCATATTTCTTTTATTTTTACGCCGGTGGTTGTAATTGCTCAAACGGTATTTTTTCCGATTTTATTAGCAGGCGTATTATACTATTTAATGGTTCCGATTGTAGATCGATTATCTGAACGCAAGATGCCACGGTCATTAGCAATTTTATTGATATATTTAGCGTTTATTCTAATAGTTGCGCTGATTATACTTTTCTTGGGGCCAATTTTGCAGCGGCAAATTGTTAGTCTAATAGAAAATGCACCAGCATTATTTAATGGAATGCGGGTTCGACTATTAGATTTACAAGCAAATACAATGCTTGGTGAAATGTTTACACCAGAATCTATATCAGTTGAGGAAGCGGCACAGCGCTTCTCTCAGTACATAAATCAAATTTTTTATGCAGTGATTCATAATATATCAGCCTTTGTGGGAACATTGACGAATGTATTCACGATGCTGTTGATGATTCCGTTTATTTTATTTTATATGTTAAAGAGTGGTGGACACTTACCAGAGGCAATGACACGTTTTCTGCCAGCAGAGCTTAGCAGAGAAGGTAAGGAAATTCTAGGTGAGATGGATCAGACGCTTAGCAACTTTATTCAAGGGCAGGTTATTGTAAGTATTAGCGTAGGGACTTTATGTTATATAGGCTATTTAATAATTGGGATTGATTATGCGTTGATTCTAGCGCTAGTGGCGATGGTTACTAATGTAATACCTTTTATAGGTCCATTTATTGGGGCAGTTCCAGCGGTGATTGTCGGTATAATCCATTCTCCGGTAATGGCGGCGAAGGTGCTAATTGTCATGATAGTAGTCCAACAATTCGAAAGTATATTAATTTCGCCTAGAGTTATGGGAAACAAGCTAGACATTCACCCAGTCACCATAATTTTACTTATAATGGTGGGCGGCAATCTAGCTGGCTTCTTAGGATTAATTCTAGCGATTCCGACATATGCTATCTTGAAGGTAATAGGTTCATATACGTATCAATTAGTACGACTTCGCCTAGGTTGGGATAGGAAATGATTATTCAATCGAATTTATATCGTATGGTGTTGATTGATATACATAATAATTTAACCAGTTTGAGAATAATAGATTAGCATGAGAACGCCATCTCACTATCGGCTCTTTAGTAGGGTCATCATTTGGATAGTAATTTTTTGGGATGGCTATTTCTTTGCCTAAATTATAGTCTCGGTCATATTCGTTTTTGAGAGTTAGTGGATCATATTCCGAATGACCAGTAACGAAAACTTGACGACCGCCTTTAGTGGCAATTATATATACCCCAGCATCTTCAGATTCAGATAATATTTCAAGAGATGGTACCTTCTCAATGTCTTCCTTACGAGTATACGTATATCTAGAATGTGGGACATAGAACACATCGTCGAAGCCGCGTAGCAGCCGTGTTGTAGGCTTAGTTACAACATGGTCAAATACACCGAACTGCTTAGTATCTAAGTGATACTTTGGAATTTTATAGTGATGATAAAGCCCCGCTTGTGCTCCCCAACAAATATGAAATGTTGAGGTTACGTTTTTAACGGACCAATCCATAATTTTCTTCAATTCGTTCCAGTAGTTTACCTCTTCAAATTCCAAATGCTCAACAGGAGCACCTGTAATAATCATTCCGTCGAATTTTTCGTTCTTTACATCTTCAAAATATTTATAGAACGTACTTAAATGCTCTAAAGGCGTATTCTTAGATAGATACGTTTTTGGATGTAATAGCACCACATCTACTTGTAAGGGAGTGTTACCTAATAGTCTAAGTAGATGAATCTCTGTTGCAATTTTAGTTGGCATCAGATTTAGTATCAATATTTTTAAAGGGCGGATATCTTGGTGATAGGCTTTCTGCTCACCCATTACGAAAATGTTTTCGTTTTGTAATATTTCCGTTGCCGGAAGCTGATCAGGTATCTTAACAGGCATAGTAAATACCCCCTTACAGTGAAATTGGTAGAATTATTAGAATATTAGAAAATATAATAACATCATTTTGGTGTTTTGTCATTTAACTATAATTTATCTTCAAAAATGAATCCGCGATAATCTGTCGGTTTCTGGCCATAACGATTAGTGCTCTTTGCTTTTGGGATTCTGATGCTATGTAGGATTCGATATGCTGACAGTATAATATTTTTCAGTGGTGCAAAGGTATCATTAAGCTTTACTTTGCTAGTTAATGGTAATATCTTTCTTTGAAATTCTGTTGTTTGTAAAGCTAATTGTCCATTTAGTAGCATATTAATGCCGAATTCTGCAAATAGTTGTTTATGCTCTGATATAGTATTTTGTACTTGTTGTGTATAGTTTGTACCGATTGCGTCGTCTAAGGAGTGTAAAGACTTTAAAGCTAAGTTATATTTTTCAAGTAACTGTTCCATTCTAAGTTGAAATTGCTCTGGTTCTGTATCTAAAGATTCTAGTGCTTTTCGCATTGCTTGTTCGCTATGGTAGAAGTTTTTGAATTCTTCTTTTAGTTGATTGATAGAATGATAATAATTTTCGTAAAATGTCAGCGCATGCTCAGATGGATAATCAGTATGGTTCTGTAGTGGCTTGCTACTATTTATAGGCTCTACCTTACGAACTATTGCTGGTTTATGAAGATTATCGGCATATTGAAGCTGATAACGGCTGCTTTTTAGATTTGAGCTTCTAGAAATACGTGTCATAATTATCACTCCCCTATAGTCTATAGTATATATCGGTTGAAAGAATGAATATTTGATGAAAATATTAAGTTGAATAGTAGGCTATATTTAATTATATGTAATGTTAAGATTATTTGTATTTTACGAGATTAGAGTGCTAGAATAATAATAGGGCTATATAATAGTGAATGGGAGGATTTTGAAATGGCTATAACAGCAAAGGATATCATGACTACGGATGTATTGATGGTAAGACCGAATGATTCAATTGAAAAGGTTGCAAGTCTTTTAATGGAGAATAAGATTAGTGGATTACCTGTTGTAAATGATGAAGGCCATCTGGTTGGGCTTATAAGTGAAGGAGATTTAGTATTTCAAAACAAGAAAATTTCACCACCTGCTGTAGTAGATATATTGGGAGCTCTTATTATTGTTGGTAGCCAAGAAAAATATTTTGAAGATATTAAAAGGACTTTAGCCACAAATGTAGAATCATTGATGACTAATGAGGTAATAACGGTAAATCCAGAACAAACGATAGAAGAGTTAGCGTCAACGATGATAGACAAGAATGTAAATCGTTTACCAGTACTAGACGGTGATAAATTAGTAGGTATAGTTACTAGACATGATTTAATAGGTGCAATGCATAAAAAATAGGGAAAAACATACAGCAGAACATAGAGCGTATATTTTTAGAAGCAAGTCTTGGAGGATTTTGAATGAAAAGTCTGAAGAATTTCCTGTTATTCGGAGCGGTTATAGGCACAATCGTGATGTCTGTACTTATTTATGTTGGTGTCTCTATTGGTTACGAATGGTATGTTACCAAACAAGAAACTGAGAAAGCGGAGAAGACTGCCCGAATTACCTTTAATTCAGCGTACGAGCTAATGAGTAAAGGCTGGACTGGGGACGAATTAGAGAACTTCTTGCAGGCTAACCGTGCTACATACGAGCAATTAAATATGGAAGTAAATTATTATGGGCAATCAGACTTGAATGATGGGCAACTGTCAGAATCGGTGCAAGCTGTATTAGATACGGGTGAAACTCGCCAAGTTATAGAAGACCATGTCATTACATATATATATGCTCAGACAATTCAATCAGAATGCATAGTGTGCCACACTGATGTTGCTGTTGGAGATGTTTATGGTGTTATAGAGGTAAGTGAAGATATAGCGCCGATAATTAATGATGCTAGAGAGGATACTTTATTATACCTGCTAGCATTATTTCCGTTGCCAGTACTCGGTGCATTTATTATATCTAGGTATCTAGCGAATCGGATTAATAAGTCTATGCTAGAGTTACAATCACGTATAGAGCGGGTTAATAAGACTGACGATTTAAAGCTAATTGAAATGAATAATATTGATCTGACATTCACGGAAATGAATGCCTTGTACAAAGAGTTAAAGGATTTAGCAAAACGGTTACGGGGAATTTCCGTTGATAAGGATATTTTAGAATTTGAAGTAAAGCTATTAGAGAAATTCGTCATCACATCAGAAGTGGTGAAGGATTGGAAAGAGCATGTTAAGATGCTCCTAATTGAGATTAACAATATTATGGAAGTACACTTAATTTTCTCCTTATTTAAGGTAGAGGATGAGGATTATGTACTGGAGGTTTTTTGGTTATATGAGCCATCAGAGGAAATTAGGGTTATTTTTGAACGTATTATTCGCCATAAGCTAGGAGATTCGAAAATTTACAAAAGTAGCGGCGATATAATAGGGATTGATATCAACCACACTGTAGCATTGCCGAAAAAGATGTTAAAAAAGCTAGATGAAGAAAGTATTAATTTCCAAACAAAGACATTATTCTTAGAAACTCCGCGCATAGGTGGAATTGTTGGAATAGGAGTAAACTCCAGCCTTACTAAGGATGCTACTAGGTCATTAGTGATAGAAAGTATCCTGACTACGTTATTAAATGTAATTGGCTCAGTTAAGGCTGTATATAAATATACCAAGGAATTAGAGTATTTTGCTACTCGTGACCCGTTAACAAATCTTTATACACAGAGAGTTTTCTGGGAGCTATTAACATATGAGGTGTTGAGGGCAGGGCGTCATAACTATAAGTTTGCAATAATGGTAATAGATTTAGATGATTTTAAATTAATTAATGATATTCACGGGCATCTATTTGGCGATAAATTCTTGCAGGAAATTGCTATTCTTACCAAAGAGGTATTACGTAAAGGTGATGTGCTGGCACGCTATGGCGGCGATGAATATACTATTATTTTACCATATGCTGATCAGGAGCAGGCGCATTTTGTGGCTAGTAGGCTGTTGGATAAATTTAAAGATTACACATTGGAGACACCGAATGGTAGTCACGTGAAAGTATCAGCATCTATCGGTATAGCAGTTTTCCCGGATCATTCAGATGATTCGAAGAACCTGTTCTTAATTGCAGATAATATGATGTATAAGGCAAAGGGAGAAGGTAAGAATCGAATAGGGCTGCCTAATTCGGATGATGTATTAGAGATATTTAAGACGATTAAGGATAAGAATACATTATTACTAAAAGCGCTTGAAGAGAATAAAATTGTTCCGTTCTTCCAACCTATTGTCGACATCAAAACAGGAGCAGTATATGCTAATGAAATACTCATGCGAATTGATTTGCCAGATGAAATGATGGTGGCTAGTGATTTCGTGGAAATTGCTGAAAGCATGGGTATTATCAGTAAACTGGATTATATGTTGATGGATAAGGCGCTTGAACAGGTTAGTGCTGAGAATTATCAGGGATTTTTGTTTTTTAACTTGTCGCCTAAAGCATTGATTGTCAGTGACTTCGTTCCTAGTGTGCGGAAAATGATCAAAAAGCATAATGTCGATCCGAAGAAAATAGTCTTTGAAATTACTGAAAGAGATACTGTTAAAAACCTAACAGTGCTAGAAAAATTTGTTTTAGAGCTGAAACGTGAAGGCTTTCAATTTGCGATTGATGACTTTGGCTCAGGATTTTCGTCGTTTCAGTATATTAAGCGATTGCCGATAGATATTATTAAAATCGAAGGAGACTTTATTCGCAGCTTAGCTGGTGAGGGTCATATGGATAAAGCAATTGTTCTAAGTATTGTTACCCTAGCACGTGAATTGAACATAGCAATAGTTGCCGAGTTTGTAGAGGACGGTAATATTTACAAGGCTATCGACGAGATGGGAATTGATTATGCACAAGGCTATCATGTTGGAAGACCAAGCCCCTATTTGAAGTAAAGAAGACTTGAAGTAATTTTTTGAGCCACATTTTGTGGCTCTTCTATTTCTATATTTACTAGCAAATTCATCTTCGTTCTAGATGACCACCTTGGATTTGTTTTTTTGCAGCTATAAAGGTATACTATGGTGTAGTTCAAAAGGAAGAGAAAGAGGGTG
>Ga0265293_10006951_pt1 | contig 17735 bp, 16 predicted proteins | sample Munlanlewell138R_FD_192505 | JGI IMG/M metagenome (GOLD analysis project Ga0265293, IMG submission 192505) | Leachate microbial communities from a municipal landfill in Southern Ontario, Canada - Leachate well 138R | ecosystem: Engineered > Solid waste > Landfill > Unclassified | place: Canada...
ACCTCGCAGGCCTTTTGCCAGTCCACCGCTGAGGACAGGACCATGTCAGCCGCGTCAACCAGCCAGTCGCTGTGCGTGTCCGGAAACCAGGTCCCGTGAGAAATACACATTGCCAGCCGCTCATAGGCGGACGGAACCTTGACGGCAATACCGAAGAATTCCCCCGGCTGCGCATCCGCCCATATTCCTGCATCAAGATCAGCAATGGCGCGCTGGCCATGGTAGGCGTAGTGGTGAAGGTCGATATCGCCCCAGGGAAGCAGCTGAAAGTTGATGGCCCGCGCCGAGGGGGCTCGACTCACGGCGGAAAGCGCACTTTCGCCGCCCGCCGGTTGCCAGCCGTCTGCGACCAGGAGGCGTGCCGCGTTCAACATCTGCCCGGGTCTGACCAATATGTCGACATCCTGCTGCGCGCGCTGCCGTTGCGCGGCCGGATTGACGGCGATACGCGCGGCGCCTTTGAGCAGCATGATTTCGATCCCGGCATCCGCGAGCCTTTGCAGCGCAGGCAGCGTGGCATTGAGGCGAAGGCGTGACTGTGTCCAAAGCTGCCGCTGGAGGCCCTTCAAGCGGGGATAGGCCGACAAACCGGAGAGCGCAGATCCGTGACGTTCGGCGATGGCGGCCATCAGCCGGTGGTCGGCGAAGGTGATGTCGTCGAGATCATGCGCCTCAAGCCATTGCATGAGCGCGGCGCGCGCCGCGTCAGCGTCGGACAGAAGCGCGGCGCGCAGAAGAAGATCCCGCGAGCCCGATGGCCATGCCCAACCCGGAGCGGGAAAGCGGCGGCTGGCGGGATCCGGCGGCGCTGATCTTGGGGGCGCGGTGGACGTCACGGATCAATCATCCTTTTTCAACAGCGGACCGGCGGCGCAGCAACGCGGCGCGTGCGACATGCAGATAACCGCGGGCAAGGTCGTCGTTGTGGTAGGTCAGGCTGCCAGGGCGAATGCGGCGCAGGGCCAACGGTTCTTCCAGCAGCGCCATGCGGTGACCCTGCTCCTGCGCACGGGCGAACCAGTCCACCATCTCACCCGCGCGTCCCGGCGGGTCGATGATCGGGCCGACACGGTCAATGACCTCGCGCCGGATCAGCATGGTGCTGCGTGACCAGCCGCCTCGAGCCGTCGCGAAATCCGCATCCTTCGGGTCAGCGTGGAAGTTGGCCAGCTTGCAGAAAACGGCAGCAAGCTCGGGGTGTTCGTCGAAATGCGCCTGCTGGCATGTGACCTTGTGCGGCAGCCACAAGTCATCGGCGTCGAGCGTGGCGACCAGCGGCTGATCGCAGAGCGCAAAGCCGACGGTCGTCGCCGCCCCGGGGCCCTGATTATCTTGCCGGATCAAGTGAATGGGCCCCGGCAGCCCTTCAACAATCTTGACGGTGGCATCGGTCGAGCCATCATCGACGATGACGATGCGGGTCGGCAATATCGACTGCGCCATGATCGAACCCACGGCTGCGGCAAGGGTGTCGGCGGCATTGAAGGCGGGGATGACGACGCAATAAGGCATTACCATTCGAGGGCCTCGCCAAGACTGCTGAGATCGAATAGGCCGGAAGGCAAGCTCGGCAAATCCGCTTGCCGACGGCGGTGGATGGAAAGAAGCACGGCTCTCGCAAAATCCCGGCGCAGTTCGTCGCTCTTTCGGGTCATATTCCCACCGTGCCGACGGTAATACAGGCATATCCGGTCCTCAACCTGATATTGCGGCGCCTGTTCGAACATCCGCAGCAGAAAATCCATGTCCTCGGCCTGTCGTAAGTCGGTGTTGAACAGCCCGACCTGACGGAGGAAGGCATAACGGTACATGCCCGCAGCCAGTTGCACGGTGCGCCCGGTGGCCGTCTGACTCCCCTGGGCCGGGCCGGTCTGGTCCGGATCGGCTTCACGAAACAGCATCGTGCAGCCATAGATCAGCTGCAATGTCGGCGCGGCACGCATCACGGCAAGATCTTGCGCGTAGCGTTTGGGCGGGATCAGGTCATCGGCATCCAGGAAACTGACAAGGTCCGTATCGGGCGCAAGCGCCTGCAAGGCGACATTGCGCGCGCGCGTCACGCCCTGATTTCCGGTCTCGATCACGCGGATGCAGTCATGCCGTTCCGCCATGTCGCGCAACATGGCGCCGCTGCGGTCGGTCGAGCCATCATTGACCACGATGACGTCAAGCGACAGGCCTGGTTGCGCCTGCCCCAGGATCGAGTGGATGGCGGCCTCAAGATGGGTCTCGGCGTTATAGACCGCCATCATCACAGCAAGCTTCATCACGCGTTTCTTTCCATAAAATTCCCGATGGTGGCGGCAATTTCCCGCGGATCGCTGCCCAGATGCAGATGGTATCCCGGCAGGCTGCGCGACAGGCGGCCGATAAAGTCAAAGCCCTGCTTCATCCGCCCAGGCAGTTGCTGCAGGTTGTTGGGCATCAAGGCAAACATCAGTTCACGCGGCGTGGCGGGCGACAAGCGCGAGCGCGCCTCACCCGTGATGCGGGGAAGCAGAATGGCCGAGACCGCCATTTCCGGCATCCGGGCGCCGGGAACCAGCTCCTCGATATCGAATTCGAACTTCTGCTGCCAGTTGCGCGCACCGAAGATCGGATCGTGCGGATTCAGCCCCAGACGTGCCAACCCGTCCGCATCCTGCTTCATCAGCTTCATGACCGGAAACGCGCGCGCAGCGCCGTTATCGAGGGCAAGCGCCAGATAATCGTCGCCAACGCTCTGCAGCCCGGCCAGGACACCGGCGAGCGTGGTGCCTGATTTGCCCGCCCCTCCCGCACCGGCCAGCAACACGCCCTTGGCACCCGTGCCAAGGCTGGCGGCGTGCAAGAGCCTCATGCCCCGCGCTGCATAAGCCCAGTGCAGGAAGTGTCTCAGGGGAAAGGCCGATTCCCACGGCGGCCACGCTCCGGCGCCGTCCAGCAGCTTCAGCCCGATGCCCGCCTCGACGGACATGAACTGCCAGTTGCGGAAATCCTGCTCGTAGCAACCGTCAAGCGCCTTGGACTCAAGGCGTTCGATGATATCCCCCAGCCCGACGGCGGCCTCATTCCAAGTCGGCAATGCCAGCGCGGGATGCAACTGCGCGTCTGCCACCATGATCTTGAGACGTGTGCCTTCTGCGCCCTCGGCGGGCATGTTCACGAGGGCGCGCCTGCAATGCGCGGCATAGATCGGCGTTGCGCAATGGATGTCCAGCGTCAGAAATGGCAGGTGATGCCGAAGCGGGGTCCCGGGGACGCTCATGCTGCCTTGCGCCGCCTGAAGTCGGGCATGCACCGCCGACGCCAGCCTATCCAGCGTGAGCGCCGCCCCGACTTCCATCACCGGCCCACACTGGCATTGCGAGGCCAGCCCGCCTCGCGCTCGACATCATGGATCGGATCGGCCAGAAGCAGAGCGGCAAGATCGTCGAAGACTTCAAAAATGAAATCATCGCCTGCGGCTGCGATGCGCTCGGCCAGGTTGTCTGGCGCCGACTGCGCGCTGGCGGAGGACTCCCGCACCAGCTCCGCATCAATCACATTCGTGACGAATGCCGCGAACGCTGCGCGTGCGGGGCTGCCTTTCGGCAATGAGGCGCCAAGCGTGTCGGGGCTCAGACCCGCGACCAGCCCCTGCCAGACGAGCCCCGCAGCACCGGAGAAGCTGAAATACCGCCCGGTTTCCAGGTTGAGGACCACGAACTCCCCGTCGAACTCCTCTGCCGTGACATGAGGAGCCGCCATCGCATAGCTTGCGACCCCTTTGGCCTGGTCCATTTTTGTTCCCCTCTCTCTGTTCTTTCTCTTGTTGACTGGAATACGGCTCGTGCGGGCGGATGCGAAGCCAGACGGCCTGTGGGCTTGGATTCTAACTCAAGCTGGCTCCAGCAGACGGCGGTTTCTGCAATGATGAGCGGGTCGGGAAGACGCTCGCGGCGCAGTGCAGCCGCTCTTGGTAAGATAGGACTGTTGCCGAACCCTACCAATCCCATGAGCGCCGTTCCTCCCTCCCCGCTTTATCTGCCCGCCTCCCGCAAGCAACGCTTTTGCTCGCAGTGCGGACACGCCCTGACCCAACGCGTTCCGGAGGATGACAACCGGTTGCGCGACGTCTGCGACCATTGCAAGACCGTGCATTATCAGAACCCGCTGATGGTGGTCGGCACCATGCCGGTCTGGCAGGACAAGATCCTGCTTTGCCGCCGCGCCATTGAACCCCGCTTCAACTACTGGACGCTGCCCGCCGGCTTCATGGAGCTTGGAGAAAGCTCCCAAGATGGCGCTGCCCGTGAAACCCGCGAGGAAGCGGGCGCCGAGTTCACCATGGGGGAACTGTTCGCGGTCATTGACATTCCCCATGTGGATCAGGTCCACGTGTTCTATCACGCCAAGCTGACGTCGGACCGCTTCGACCCCGGTCCCGAAAGCCTGGAAGCCGCGCTGTTCGCTTACCAGGACATCCCCTGGGACGCGCTGTCTTTCCGGTCGGTCGCGCTGGCGCTGGAGCTGTTCTTCGAGGATCGCCAGCAAGGCAGGCACGGCACCTACCAACGCACGCTCGCCCCGTTGCCGTTTCCGCCCATCGCGGTGGCGGCGCAATAAGCATGAGCGAGCAACCCGCCTGGCTGATGCCCGGGGAACCTTTCCCCCCGCTCGATCAGGCCATGACAGAACCGGACGGCTTGCTGGCCATTTCCCTGGATTTGTCCACGGCCCGGCTGGAAGCGGCCTACCGCCAGGGCGTCTTCCCCTGGTACAGCGAAGGCCAGCCCGTGCTGTGGTGGAGCCCGGACCCCAGAATGGTCCTGTTTCCCGACGCTTTCCGGATCTCGACCTCGTTGGCTAAAACGCTGCGCAAGGTGGCGCGCGATCCAGCCTTCGTGCTGCGGATGGACACGGCATTCGCCCGCGTGATGCGGGATTGCTCAGCGCCCCGGCCCACCCAGGCGGGCACCTGGATCACACCCACCATGCAGGGGGTCTACGGTGCCTGGCACGAAGAAGGACGGGCCCATAGTGTCGAGCTCTGGCACCATGAGCAACTGGTGGCCGGGCTATACGGCGTCAGCCTGGGCGCCGTTTTCTTTGGCGAATCCATGTTCACCCGCATTCGGGACGGATCAAAAATTGTCCTGGCCTATCTGGTGGCCTTCCTGAAAAGGCATGGCGTCAAGCTGATCGACTGCCAGCAGCAAACCCCGCATCTTGCCTCGCTGGGCGCCGCCGCTATTTCCCGCCAACGGTTTGAGGCGCACTTGCTAGAATGGCAGCAAGACCCCGCTCCGCCTTGGCAGGCTGCCGAGCTGCATCCGGACGGCCGCTTTACGCCCCTGCTTGCGCTCCCTGCCCTAACCCGTTGAGGCAGGTATGACGTATTTGAACGATTTACCTTCCCGCACCATCCAGTTTTATTCAACCGCACCGTACCCATGCAGCTATCTGCCCGGGCAGAAAGCCCGTTCGCAGGTGGCCATTCCCAGCCAGCTCATCAAGACCGAGGTGTACTCCGAGCTGGTGTCGGTGGGATTCCGGCGCAGCGGCCTGTTCACTTACCGGCCGCATTGCGACGGCTGCCGCGCCTGCGTCCCGGTGCGCCTGCCGGTTGAGCGCTTTCAGCCCAACCGCACGCAACGCAAAATAGAAAAGCGTCACCAGTCTCTCCAGGCCTACGTGGCCGAACTGGCCTACGCAGAAGAACACTTCCAGCTCTATCTGGCCTATCAGCAGTCCCGGCACACCGGCGGCGGCATGGATAATGACGACAAATCCCAATACACGCAGTTTTTATTGCAGAGCCGGGTTGATACCCGCTTGATCGAGTTCCGCGCTCCTGACGGCCAGTTGGTGATTGTGTCCCTGATCGACATCCTGACGGATGGCCTCAGTTCCGTGTATACCTTTTATGATCCAACCTATCCCGGCAGTCTCGGCACTTGGTCCATCCTCTGGCAGATTGAGCAATGCCGCCAAATTGGCCACCCTTATTTGTACTTAGGGTATTGGATCAAAGAGAGCCGTAAAATGGCCTACAAAACCAATTTCCAGCCCATTGAAGGCTATACCGATGGCTTGTGGCATCCGCTTGCGCCCTCCACTGAGGCCGGTGCACTCGCCTGATTACTCTATACGTAAAACCACCATGCCCCTGCTTTTCAAAGCTTACCCCTATCTCCGCCCCTTTCTATTCCTGCTGGAGGCTGAAAAAGCCCACCACCTGACGCTGGAAGGCTTGCAACAAGCGTACCGCTGCGGCTTGTTGAAAAAACCGGAGCAGGCCGCCGCGTCGGCCACGCTGATGGGGCTGCCCATCCGGAATCGGGTGGGTCTGGCAGCGGGGCTGGACAAAAACGGCCGCTATATTGACGCGCTGTCCACGATGGGTTTTGGTTTCATCGAGGTCGGCACCGTGACGCCCCGCCCCCAGCCGGGCAATCCACGCCCGCGCCTATTCCGTCTCCCGGCGGCGGAAGGCATCATCAACCGGTTCGGCTTCAACAACGAAGGGCTGGAGCAGTTCGTCGAAAACATCCGGCACAGCCAGTTCCAGCGCAGGGGCGGCATCCTGGGCCTGAACATCGGCAAAAACGCGGACACCCCCATCGAGCGGGCCGTTGATGACTACGTGCTCGGCCTGAAGGCCGTCTATGCGCACGCAGACTACATCACCATCAACATTTCTTCGCCGAACACGCAGAACCTGCGGGCCTTGCAAGAAGGCGACGAACTGCGCCAGTTGTTGAAAGCCCTGACGGAATGCCGCCAGGCTCTGGCTGACGAGAAAGGCAAGCGCGTGCCGCTGGCGGTCAAGATCGCCCCCGACCTGACCGACGAGCACATCCAGGGTATTGCGCAACTGGTGCTCGAGTTTGGCATTGACGGCGTTATTGCCACCAACACCACCTTGTCCCGCAGCTCGGTTGAACACCTGACCTACGGCCAGGAGGCGGGCGGCCTGTCCGGCACGCCGGTGCGCGCGCTCTCCACTTCGGTCATCCGGCGCTTGCGGGCCCAGCTGGGCACCGAGGTCGCGCTGATCGGCGTGGGCGGCATCCTGTCCGGTGAAGACGCGGCCGAAAAAATCGCCGCGGGCGCGGATGCCGTACAGCTTTATTCGGGTCTGATCTATCGCGGCGCGGCCTTGGTGGATGAAGCGATCAAACACACCCAGCACGTCTGAGCGGTTATTTTCTCTCTAGTATCGTTTCACCATACGGGATAGAATTGCACCTAGCAAAACTCTGGATGACGCCGGATGCCGCAGTCATTACCCCTTTCCTCTTCCAACCGTCCCGCCATTTCGATCCAGGTCCTGGATCGCATGATGATGTTGCTGGACATCCTGGCGGAAGAGACTGACCCCGTCAGTCTCAAGAAACTGGCGGAAAAAGCGGGCTTGCACCCGTCCACCGCCCACCGCATCTTGAATGACCTGGTCAGCGGCCGATATGTTGAGCGTGTGGACAGCGGCATGTACTGCCTGGGCATGCGCTTGCTGGAGCTGGGCCATCAGGTGAAACGGCGGCTCAATCTCCAGGATGCCGCCTTTGACCCAATGCGCATGCTGCATCGGATCACGGGCCAGACCATCAACCTGTCCATCCGCCAGGGTGACGAAATCGTCTACATTGACCGCTCCTACAGCGAGCGCTCAGGCATGCAGGTGGTCCGCGCCATTGGCGGCAGGGCGCCGCTGCACTTGACCTCAACCGGCAAACTGTTTCTGGCCGCTGATGATGCGCGCGTGGTTCGCGCCTATGCGCAGCGCACCGGCTTGAAAGGAAGCACCGCCACCAGCCTGACCACGCTGCAAGAACTGGAACAGGAACTGGATCAGGTGCGGCAGTTGGGCTATGCGCGCGACAATGAAGAGTTGGAATTGGGCGTGCGCTGCATTGCCGCCGGTATTTATGATGATGGCGGACGGCTGGTGGCAGGCCTATCCATTTCAGCGCCCGCCAACCAGTTGCACGATCAATGGATTGATGACCTGATCAAGGCCAGCAACCAGATTTCACAGGCGCTCGGCTACGAACCGGACACCCTGGGCTGAGCGCGGGCACACCCGCTTAGACGGTGGACTCCAGCCACTTCCTGATCCGAACCGCATCGGCGGTGCGGGTCAAGGTGCCGGTGGAGTCCAGCAGCACAATGGCCAGCTCACGCCCGTCAATCTGCGCCAACATGACCAGGCAGCGTCCCGCTTCCCGGATGAAGCCGGTTTTTGACACGCTGATGTTCCACTCGGGCTTGCTCACCAGATAATTGGTGTTCCGGAAACGCTCGACCTTGCCATTGACCAGCACCTGATATTCCGTATCCGTGGTGAACCCGCGGATCAATGGACGGCTGGACGCCACTTTCATCAACTGCACCAGATCACGCGGGCTGGACACATTCGAACTGTCCAGGCCCGTTGGCTCAACAAAGCCGGTTTCAAACATGCCCAGCAACTTGGCCTTGGCGTTCATTGCCTGCACGAAGGCCGTCAACCCGCCCGGGTAATGGCGGCCGAGCGCATTGGCCGCGCGGTTTTCCGACGACATCAGCGCCAGGTGCAGCATTTCGCGGCGGGTCAGGCGCGTACCGACCACCAGCCGGGAACGCGTGTTTTTCAGATAATCAATGTCATCCCGGGTGATTTCCAACTGCTCATCCAGGTCTTGCTCGGCATCCACGACCACCAGCGCCGTCATCAGCTTGGTGATGGACGCAATCGGCAGGACCGCCGCTTCATTCTTGGCGAACAGGACATCGGAGGACCCAAGATCCTGCACAAAGGCCACGGTGGAGCCCAGGTCCAGGCGATCCGGCGTGCCGCCCGACGACAGCGCGGGCGGCAGGCTGGCGGCCGCGATGCCCGTTGCCAGGCTGGCTGTTTTCTTGACCGCGCTGGGTTTTTTCGTCTTGCTGGCCACCGTTTTTTTCTTGGCGGCCGTGCTCGGGCGCTTTGCCGCGGCTTTCTTGGGCGCCGCCTTCTTGCTGGCCGCAGCCTTGCTTGTGGTTTTTTTCGCGGCGGGCGCCGCTTCAACCGAGACTCCCGGCGCAGCGACGGTCAAGGCGACAGCCAGCAGCGCGCCTTTGAATAAAGTAAGGAGCTGGGCAGAACGGGCAGACATGATTTCTCCGGGCAAGACAGGTGTTCCGGACAAAACTCTATCAGAAAATAGAGCATAAAATCCAGCAAAAAGAAGCACTTATGGACCTTACTTAATCCTATGGGTGATCTTAACGCCTGACACTTCTGGATTGGAATCCCTTCCAACACGAAAAAAACCAGGGTTATCCCGTGGTTTTGCATAAAAAAACCCTGCCCGTTGGCAAAACGGACAGGGTTGTCTGCTCAACGTTCAGCGGTCAGTCAGCGTAAACACCCGCCTTCTTGATGACTTCGCCCCATTTGGCAATTTCACTCTTGACGTGAGCGTCCAGCGCAGCCGGATTGGCCTGGTCCAGCATGACCTGCGCGCCCAGCTCGCTCATCCGCTTCTGGAAGGCCGGATCCTTCAGACCGGCCTGCAAGGCGGACTGGAGCTTATCAATGACGGGTTTCGGCGTGCCCGCGGGCGCCCACAAACCGTGCCAGATGCCCACGTTGAAGCCTTTCATGGCGGTGCTGTCCAGCGTGGGCAGCTCCGGCAGGTTGCCGACCGGGGTCAAGCTGGTGACCGCATAGGCCTTGATACGCCCGGACTTGATCTGACCGGTGGTGTTGGTGGTCTGGTCGCACAGAAAGTCCACCTGCTTGCCCAGCAGGTCATTCATGGCGGGCGCGGTCCCGCTGTAGGGGATCGGCTGGATCTCAACACCCAGGGTGCTGGAGAAGATCATGCCGCACAGATGCGAGGCCGACCCGATCCCCGCGTTCGCCATCGACAGCTTGCTGTGATTGGCTTTGACGTAGTCAATGAACTCGGTCACGTTGTTTGGCGGGAAATCGCTGCGCGCAACCATGGTCATCGGCACATCCACCGTCAGACCGATGGGCGCGAAGTCTTTGATCGGATCATGGGCCAGCTTCCGATACAAGGACGGCGCCGTGGAGAAACCGATGTGCATCAGCAAAATGTTGTAGCCGTCAGGCTTGGCGCGCGCAATCCGGCCCGTTCCGATCGTGCCGCCCGCCCCGCCCACGTTTTCCACGATGACGGTCTGGCCCAGATGGGGGCGCATGGCTTCCGCCAGGGAGCGCGCCACCACGTCAGTGGGGCCACCCGCCGCAAAAGGAACCACCATGTTCACGGACTTGGTCGGGAAGCCTTCTTGGGCATGGACCTGTCCTGCAAGCAGCGCCGACCCAAGCACAGCGGTCAAAACCACTCCTTTTTTCAGGCGCATAGTTTTCTGCATAAGTGTCTCCTTGCACATCAGAAAGTTTGCCTGACGGAGTGTAGGGGAGTTTTAATTTCGCCAATTCCCCAGGATTCTACGTAAGGGTTATGACCAGGTTTCTCAGCGATCTATTGAACGGTAAAGTGCCCGCCCAGCCGTTTGACCTCCGCTTTCAGAAAAGCCAGCGCCTGCACGCATTGCGTGGGCTCGCCCTTCACCCCCAGATCAATGTGGCCGCGGCTGCCGTCCTTGCCCACCGTCGGCAGGCTGAACGCACGCACGCCTGACCACTGCCGCTCCAGGGTTTCCATCACGGGCGACAGCACCGACTCGGGCAGGTCGAACACCAGGAAGGAGTATTCGGCGCGGGGCGTGCGGTGATGCAGCGCCGCGTAGCGTTCGTCCAGCGTCCAGGCCATCATCGGTCCGGCCATCACCGGGAAACCGGGCAGGAAAGTGTGGTCGGCAATCCAGAAACCGGGAATTTTATTGAATGGGTTCGGCACGATGTCCGCCCCTGCCGGAAACTCGCCCATTTTCAGCCGTTGCTGGTTCTCCGGCCCGTCAAGGTCCACCGGCTTGCCATCGCGGGCGGCCAGCTCGACCTGCCGCTCATTGATCAGGCGCCTGGCCTCGGGGTGCAGGGCCAGCGGCAAGCCCAAGGCATCGGCGGCCGCCTGCCGGGTGTGATCATCGGGCGTGGCCCCAATGCCGCCGCAGGAAAAGACGATATCCCCCCGCGCAAAACTCCATTGCAGGGCTTCAACCAGCTCCGCCGGTTCATCCGGCAGCATGCGGACCCACGACAACTGCAAGCCTCTTTCCGCCAACAGCGCAATCAAGGTATTCAGATGACTGTCTTGACGACGGCCGGACAGGATTTCATCGCCAATGATGAACAGTCCGATACGGGGAACGAGCAGGTTTTCAGACATGACGTAATGCTTCCTCAGCACGAAGACGGCGCAAGTTTTCCAGTGTGAAATGGGAAAAGAGCAAAGCGGAAAAGACCGGTAGAAAGATCCAGGCGGGAGGCAGCAGATTGATCAGCGAGCAGATGAAGCCCAACATCCAGTAGCCGCCGTTATGGCGTTTGATCAGCAGACGCCGCTCCTCGGGAGTCGTGTGTTCGGACAAGGCATCCAGGCGCAGCAATTTGGTGAAAGCGAAGGCCCACCACAGAATGGGCAGGATCAGGGCAAAAGGCGGAAACAGCCACAGCGGCATCGTGAGCAGCCAACCGATGACGAACACCCCCGTCACCCAGAATGCATTCCAGACGCTGTTGAACAAGCCGAAACTGCCTTTGCGCTCCAGGCGCCGGTAATCCTGCCTGGAGACGTGGCGGCTCACCCACGGCATGATGAACAGGGCGGCCACCACCAGGCCAAGAATGCCTGACAGCGGCAGCAGCATCAGTGTGGTGAAGACAGGAATCAGCCACAACTTCAATGAGGCCACGCCCAAGGCAATCAACCAGGCGTCAACGCTGGCCACCCAGTCCCAACTGAACATCAGCTGCTCCAGCCAGACGCTCAGCGGCGTCCAGAAAATCCACAGCAATACGATGGCGCCGAGCAGCGCCACCGCGAACGGCAACAGCAGCGCCAGCAGCATCGGCCCCTGGAATTGCGAGCGCAGCGCGCGCCCGAAGGCCAGTCCCAATCCTTCAAAGCCGCGGCTTGCGTCATCCAGCGGCGGTCTTGGTGGTTTTTCAAGCATGCGCTTCGTCCTTGTGATTGCGGGTAGTATGATGGAAAACCGCTTTCCTTTTCGTTGCGAACTTTTCAGATTGCTTCAATGGCTGTGTTAACCCCTGATTCACCGGAGCTGGCGTCCGCGCTTGCGCGTCCCGACACGCTGATGGTCGCCGGCTTGTGCGCCGAATGGTGTGGCACCTGTCGTGACTACCTGCCCAAGCTTGAGGACCTGTCCTCCCGTTTCCCTCAGCATACCTTCGTCTGGATCGACATTGAAACCCATCCGGAGCTGCTGGACGATGAAGACATCGAGAACTTCCCCACGCTGTTGATCCAGTCTCCGGCACACACGCTGTTCTACGGCACGATTCTGCCCCACATCTCGCACCTGGAGCGGCTGCTGGCCACGCTGGACCCGAGCCGACCCAGCACGATCGAAGCGCCTGCCGTGCACGCCGCGCTGCTGAGGGGCCGCGATCGTTAACGCCGCAATGACTCCCACGCCTTCTGCAAACGCTTGACCGAGACCGGCATCGGGGTGCGCAGTTCCTGCGCAAACAGTGCCACCCTCAACTCTTCCAGCATCCACCGGAACTCATCCAGGCGCGCGTCCGGCACACCTTTGCGCGACGCGCGCTCGCGCTGATAGGCCGTCAGCAAGGGAAGCAGGTCCGCGCGGTGCCGCGCATCCCGGTCCGGATCGCTCCTGAGCTTGTCGATGCGCGCCTGAATCGCCTTCAGGTAACGCGGGTAATGCGCCAATTGCCGATAAGGCGTCTCAACAATGAAACGCTTTCCCATCAACTGATTCAGTTGCTGCTCAATGTCCGCCACCGCGTCCGGCCAGGCCTTGGCCTGCGGGATTTTTTTCAGGACTTGCGACCACTCGGCCAGGATGGCAGCCACCAGCCGGGCCACTTCCTGGGCCAGCAATCCCAGCCGCCCCTTGCCTTCCTGCGTGCGCTGCCGGAACGCCGCCTCGTCGGCGGGCAGCGGCTCGATCAAGCACGCCTGTCCCAGCGCCGCATCGATGATCTGATCCCGCAGCATGTCCTGCGTGCCGAGATTCATGTAGAGCATGCTCATCTGCGCCAGGCCGGTCAGGTTCTTTTCCAGAAACTTGACCTGCTCCTTGAGCTGGAGCCGGAACAGCCGCAACAGACCCGCGCGGTGATGGCGGGCCGCCTCGTCCGGATCATCGAAGACATCAAGATCACAATGCGTCTGGCGATCCACCAGCGCCGGATAGCCGATCACGGACGCACCCTTGCGGCGGATCTCCATCAGCTCCGGCAGATTGCCAAAACACCAGTCCACCAGCTTTTCATGATCAAGCGCCTGCGCCACCTCCTTGTCCCGCCCCGCGACCTGCTGAAACGATGCTTGCGCCACCTTCCCCAGCTCGGCCCGCAGTTGCGCAAGACTCCGGCTCATGGCCAGCATGCGCCCATGCTCGTCCAGCACCTTGTAGTTCATGGTCAGGTGAGGCGGCAGGGTTTCAAGCTTGAAGTCCTCCGGCTTCAAGACGGTGCCGGTCTGCTTTCGCACATCCTCCGCCAACGCGGTCAGCAGACTTTTCTCCGGCTGCTGCGCATAGTCAAACCAGCGGTCATAGAAACCGGCCGCGTAGTCGGGCAGCGGCACGCAATGCCGCCGCAGTTTCTGCGGCAATGACTTGAGCAAGTGCTGCACTTTTTCTTTCAGCATGCCCGGCACCAGCCACTCCCCGGACTGGGCATCCACCTGGTTCAAGGCAAACAGCGGCACGGACAGCGTCACGCCGTCTTTGTGCGAACCCGGTTCAAAATGATAATCAAGCGCCATATTGACACCCTGGATCTGCCTGGACTTCGGGAACACATCCGTGGTGACGCCAGCCGCTTCATGACGCATCAACTCGTCGCGCTGCAAGAACAGCAGGCGCCGGTGTTCCGGCGCGCGCGACGCTTCTTTCCACCAGGCTTCCAGCGTGGCGGCCTGGTGAATGTCCGCAGGCAGCTGCTGGTCAAAGAAGCGGAACATCAACGCCTCGTCCACCAGGATGTCCGGTCGGCGGGCCTTATGTTCCAGCCGCTCGATCTCTTTGATCAGCTTGCGGTTATGAGCCAGGAACGGCAATGTGGTGTTGATCTCGTTCGTCACCAGCGCTTCGCGGATGAACAGCTCGCGCGCCGCCGCGGGATCAATATTGCCGTAGTTGACCCGCCTGCCGGTATACACCGGCAAGCCATACAAGCTGGCCCGCTCGTTGGCAATCACCTGTCCGGTCTTTTTGTCCCAGCGCGGCTCCGACCATTGCTTGTGCAAGAGGTGCCGGGCCACCCGCTCGATCCAGCCCGGCTCGATTTTCCCGATGGTCCGCGCATACAGCCGCGTGGTTTCAACCAGTTCGGCCGCCACCACCCAGCGCCCGGCCTTCTTGTGAAGGCGGGAACCGGGGTGCAGATAGAAACGGATGCCGCGCGCGCCCAGATAATGGTTTTCTTCTTCGCTTTTCAGCCCGATATTGCCCAGCAGGCCCGTCAACAGCGCCAAGTGCAGTTGCTCAACCGTAGCCGCTGTTTCATTCAGGCGCCAGCGGTGCTCGCGGACCACGGTATTCAACTGGGCATGGACGTCCCGCCATTCGCGGACCCGGGCAGGCGACAGGAAGGACTTTTTCAGCGTGTCGGCAAACTTCCGGTGCGACTGCTTATCAGTGTCCTGTTGCTGGACCCACTCCCACATTTTCAGGTAGGACAGGAATTCGGAACGGTCATCGGCGAATTTGGCATGCGCCTGGTCCGCGGCCGCCTGGGCCTCCAGCGGACGGTCACGCGGATCCTGCACGGACATGGCGGCCGCGATCACCAACAGTTCACGCAGGCATTGCTGGTCGCGCGCCGCCAGGATCATGCGCGCAATGCGCGGATCGACCGGCAGCCGCGCCAGCTCCTTGCCAATCGGGGTCAGGGCATTGGCGTCATCAATCGCGCCAAGCTCCTGCAGCAAGTGATAGCCGTCGGCAATGGCGCGGCCCAACGGCGCATCCACAAAGGGAAACTGCTCCACATCGACCAGCCTCAGCGACTTCATCCTGAGGATGACACTGGCCAGCGACGAGCGCAGGATTTCCGGATCGCTGAAGGCCGGACGCGACTGGAAGTCCGCTTCATCGAACAGGCGGATGCAGACGCCGGGCCCCACCCGGCCGCAACGTCCGGCCCGCTGATTGCAGGAGGCCTGGCTGGCCCGCTCGATCCGCAACTGCTCGACCTTGTTGCGCCAGGAGTAGCGTTTCATCCGGACCAATCCCGTATCCACGACGAAACGGATGCCCGGCACCGTCAGCGAGGTCTCTGCCACGTTGGTGGCCAGAATCACGCGCCGCAATGAGGTCTTCGGACGAAACACCCGTTCCTGCTCAGCCTGGCTCAGCCGGGCGAATAAAGGAAGAATATCCAGACCGGACGCATGTTGCTTGCGCAAGGTCTCGGCGGCCTCGCGGATTTCACGCTCGCCGGGCAGAAAGACCAGGATGTCGCCCGGCCCATGACGCTGGCACTCAGACACGGCATCAGCGATGGCATCGAACAGGTCCCGCTCTTCATCGCGCGACAGCGTTTCCGCGCCCTTGCGCTCCGGCTTGCTGCGCGCGGCCTCGTTGTCCGCCTTGGCGTCGGCCGCAATGGGCCGATAGCGCATCTCCACCGGATAGCCGCGCCCGCTGACTTCAATCAGCGGAACCGGCGGCTGGCCGGGAAATGAAAAATGCTTTGCGAAGCGCTCGGCGTCGATCGTGGCCGAGGTGATGATCACCTTCAGGTCCGGACGCTTGGGCAGCACTTCCCGCAGATAGCCCAGCAGAAAATCAATATTCAGGCTGCGCTCATGCGCTTCATCGATGATCAGGGTGTCATAGGCGCGCAAGAGCCGGTCACGCTGGGTTTCCGCCAGCAGGATGCCGTCGGTCATCAGCTTGACCGACGCGCCTTGTTCGGTCTTGTCCTGAAAGCGGACCTGGAAGCCCACCACTTCGCCCAACGGCGTGTTGAGTTCTTCGGCAATCCGTCTTGCCACTGACGTGGCGGCCAGCCGCCTCGGTTGCGTGTGTCCGATCAGTCCTTGCTGACCGCGTCCCAGCTCAAGACAGATTTTGGGCAGCTGCGTGGTTTTCCCCGACCCGGTTTCACCACTGACGATGATGACTTGATGCGCCTGGATGGCCTGCGCAATGTCCTCGCGGCGCGCGCTGACCGGCAAGGACTCGGGAAAGGAAATGGCGGGCAATGGGTTGCGGCGTCGTGCCGAAGGAACACTTCTGGGAGATTCTGCTGTCATGGGAAAGAACTTAAGTTATCCATCATTATAATTTTGGGATGAATGATACCTACTCTACCCCAGCAGCAGCCGTGCCGGAACCCGAACAGGATCCGGCGCGCTTTGTCCAATGGTTCCGCCAAGTAGCGCCTTATGTGCACGCATTCCGAGGGAAGACCTTTGTGGTGGCGTTCGGGGGAGAGTTGGTCCAGGCCGGCGCGTTGAACGTGCTGATCCAGGACTTGTCATTGCTCAGCGCGCTGGGCATTCGCCTTATATTGGTCCATGGTTCCAGACCTCAAGTCAATGAGCAGCTTCGGCTCAAAGGCTATGACTTCCAGTTTGACCGCGGCCTGCAGGTCACTGACGGCGCGGCGCTGGAATGCGCCAAGGAAGCCGCCGGCGAAATCCGCCTGGACATTGAAGCCGCATTCAGCCAGGGCTTGCCCAATACGCCGATGTCGCATGCGCACATCCGTGTGCTGTCCGGCAACTTCATCACCGCGCGTCCGATCGGCGTCATCAACGGCGTTGACTACCAGCAAACCGGGCTGGTCCGTAAAGTGGACACGCAGGCGCTGGAGTTTGCGCTGCAAAACGGATCGATCGCGCTGATCTCGCCGCTGGGCTTTTCTCCCACCGGTGAAGCCTTCAACCTATCAATGGAAGACCTGGCCACCAGCATCGCCGTTGCAATGCAGGCGGAAAAACTGATCTTCCTGACCGATGCGCCGGTCATTCTGGATGCGGAGGGCAATGTGGATAATGAAATGGCCCGTGCCGAAGCCGATGCGCGCATCCAGCGCGGCGAGATTGACAGCGGCGCGGCCGTCGTGCTGGCCTATGCCTCGCGCGCGGTCAAGCTTGGCGTCGCCCGGGCGCACCTGGTCCGCTTTGACCAGGATGGCAGCGTGCTGCTGGAAGTCTTCACCCATGACGGCGTCGGCACCATGGTGGTGGAAGACACCCTGGACGATCTGCGCACCGCCACCATTGACGACGTCGGCGCCATCGTGCACTTGATTGAACCGCTGGAAGACGACGGCACCCTGATCCGGCGCGGCATCGGCAGTATTGAGCGCGACGTCGAGCTTTTTTCGGTGGCCGAGCACGACGGTGTCATTTACGGCTGCGTGGCGGTCTACCCCTATCCGAAGGAGCGGATGGCCGAGATGGCCTGTCTGACCGTCAACCCGCAGTGGCAAGGCGAAGGCACCGGTGAGCGCCTGCTGCGCCATGCCGAAGCGAAAGCGCGCAGCCTGGGCATCACCCGCCTGTTCGTGCTGACCACGCGCACCGCCCACTGGTTCATCAAGCGCGGCTTCGTGCAAGGCAGCGTCCAGGACCTGCCCAAAGACAAGCAGGCCATGTACGACCGCAACCGCCGCAGCCAGGTCTTCATCAAGCGCCTGTAACCGATAA
>Ga0265293_10006954_pt1 | contig 17727 bp, 18 predicted proteins | sample Munlanlewell138R_FD_192505 | JGI IMG/M metagenome (GOLD analysis project Ga0265293, IMG submission 192505) | Leachate microbial communities from a municipal landfill in Southern Ontario, Canada - Leachate well 138R | ecosystem: Engineered > Solid waste > Landfill > Unclassified | place: Canada...
AGAGGCGTGCAGTTCAGGTGCGAAGAATTCCGTCGCCGGGCTGAATCGTTCCCCCGCGCAGGACCCGGGCGAAGATCCCCTCTTTCGGCATGACGCAATCGCCGGCCTGATGGTAAATGGCACAGCGCATATGGCATTCCTTGCCGATCTGCGTCACCTCAAGCAGGGACTCGCCGACCAGCAATCGCGTGCCGACCGGCAGCGAAACCAGGTCGATGCCTTCGGTGGTAATGTTCTCGGCGAAATCGCCGCTGTTCACGTCGAGGCCCAACGCACGCATTTTGCCAATGCTTTCCCTGGCGAGAAGACTCACCTGCCGGTGCCAGTCGCCGGCGTGGGCGTCGCCCACAATGCCATGATTTTCTTGCAAATCCGCTGCCGCGACCGGTTTTTTGCGTTCTCCCTTGTTATCGCTGATGCAAACGGAAACCACCTGCGCGCTCATGCCTGCTCCTTCCGGTAAGTATGCGTTATCCACCCACCTGAGCCATGGAAAAGGATTCAAATCCGGGATTTTCGTTGCCCAAATGGTGACTGGCCGGCTTGCCAAGAATAACCTGTTCCAACGCCCGGCGAACCTCGGATAAATTTCCCGAGCGCAGAACGGGCTTCAGATCGCAGGCGGTCGGGCCGAACAGGCAGCTGCGAGCAGTGCCGTTGGCCGCAATCCGGATGCGATTGCAGCTGGAGCAGAAATGCCCGCTGACCGGAGTAATCAGACCGAGATGCCCCAGTGCGCCGGGAATCTTAAAAATCCGGGCCGGCCCGGACAGAGGTTCCGGGCAGGCGGGGACAAGGGAATGATTTTTCGCCAACCGATTCACGATTTCGTCGCTGGGGACGTGGCGTTCGCGCCAATCCTGCAATTGCAGGTTGGGCATGTATTCGATAAAACGAACGGATACGGGCATTTCCGCGGTCAAGGCGGCAAAATTCTCAACCTCGTGGTCGTTGATGCCGCGCATGACTACGACATTAAGTTTGACCTTGATGTCGGCGCTCAGCGCCGCCGCAATCCCGCGAAAAACCTCCCGGACATCGCCGCCCCGGGTGATTTGCGCAAAAGTGCGCGACGAGAGGGAATCGAGGCTGATATTGATCCGCTTGACGCCGGCGGCGGCAATGGGCCGGGCCATTTTTCCGAGCAAGGTGCCGTTGGTGGTCAGCACCATGTGGCGCAGCCCCTCTATCTTGCCCAGGTCCTGCAGAAAGTTGACCACTCCACCCCGCACCAGCGGCTCTCCCCCGGTCAGGCGGATTTTCTCGATACCGATACTTGCCGCCGCCCGGGCGAGCAACAGCAGCTCTTCGTAGCGAAGAATATCGGTGTGGTCGACCCTGGCGACGCCGGCGGCGGGCATGCAGTAGCGGCAGCGCAGATTGCAGCGGTCGGTAATCGAAAGGCGCAGATAGTTCACTTTGCGCCCATGGGAATCCTGGATGCTCAAGGGGGGCCTCCTGAAGCGGACGGGCTTATTTTTCCTCCAGGGCGGGCGCCTTCGGAGATGTTCCGTCGGCCTCTACCCCGTCATCCTGGTTGATACCCTGTTTGAAGTTGCGAATTCCCTTGCCCAGAGCGCTGCCAACCTGGGGCAGTTTTCCGGCGCCAAAAACGACCATGACCAGAACGAGAATGATGACGAGTTCCTGGGTTCCGAGACCGAACATAGCTGTCCTTTCCTGAAAAGTGGCCGCCCACTCAGTGATGGACCGTAGTCCCGCTCGCCAAGCGGGCATGGTCGTGTTGGGCGACGGCTTCGAGTGTATCGGCCAATGCCCGATAGAACTGGTTGTCGCACCCTTCGCGGATGGCGGAGCAGAAACCGCCCAGCCAAGGGACAAGATATTTCTCGAGAAACTTCTCCTGAAGACGGGCGAATCTCTCCGCTTCCTTAACATTTCCGGCGGCGGTGGCAGCGGATTGCTGATGAATCAGGTAAGACATGAACTCCAGTTCGACCGCGATATGATCGGGCAACTCGTGAAAATCGTCGGCAAGCTTCAAGCCGCAGGAAAGATAGAACTGGTGCACATCGCCGGTGGAAGCTCCCATGACGGTGCGATTGCCGTCGAGGTAGACGGATCCGTAAGGCGGGGCTTTCAGTTCGAAAGGCCCGACAAAGAGCTTGGAGTATTCCACCGCCAGTTCTTCTTCCGAATAGACGGCCAAACTTTCGCGCATGCGGTCGGAAAAGCGAGTGGCGGAGGGAAAAGTGCGGGCAAGGTGTGAAGAGAGCGCCGGAAAGAAGTTATCGGCGTCGAGAATCTCCTTCTCCGGCAGATAGAAACACGCGGCAAGCAGTCGGTAGCATTCTTCCCTGGTGCGCGCGATGGAAACGCTATCGTCGAGTTCCATAAATGATATCCCTCGTAAAAATGCGGCGAGACTCAGGAGGCGTTTGCCCCCGGCGGGAAACCTTCGGGGCCTTGCGGCCCCGAAGGTTTTTGTGCTTAGCTTTTTTTGAAACTTCTGATGTAGTACATGTTCGGCTGGGTTCCTTTTTCAGCCTCGGCAAGGAACTCGCCTTTGTTGTTCTTCAATCTAACCGGCTTGTGTTTCTTCAGCAGCTTGCTGATTTCGCTGGCGGGATCGTTTATGTCGCCAGCGGTGCGCGCCTTGGCCGGGCAGGCGGCAACGCAGTTGGGGACCTCATTGTTTCTGATCCGGTGCACGCAGAAGGTGCACTTTTCCACCCAGCCGCCGCTGCGGACGTCGACCAGTTCCCCACGGCCGCGGGACAGCTTCGGGTCGAGGGGCTTGCCCTTATCCTTGAACTTGTATTCGTTCTTGTGCGGCGGTATGGCGCCGACGGCCGCCGCCACGGTTGCGCCGGAAGCGGTGCAGCCCTTGATCATCTCGGATTCATCACGATAACGGTCATGGGTGGGGCCGCCGATGGCGTTGAAACTGATGACGCTGTAAGCGGCGCTCTCTTTTTCAACATCCAGGGCGCTGTACGGGCACTTTTCCTGGCATTTTTTGCACTGAATGCAGTAGCGGTAGTTATACAGGGTCAGCCCTTCTTCGGACTTGTACAGCGCCTGCGGCTTCGGGCACGGCTTGATGCATTCCGGGTCGCTGCAGTGGTTGCAACGGACCGGAAAAGTGCTGTGGCTGATATTGGGGAAGGTGCCTTTCTCGGTGAAGGAGAAGTCGGCCCAGTTGAACGTCTGCCCCCGCGCCCTTCCCTGGGTGTTGTTCTCGGTTTTGCAGGCGAGGGCGCAGGCGCCGCACCCCACGCATTTCTGCAGGTCAACGACCATTCCATATTGCTTAGGCATCTGTTACCTCCGTTCAGATTTTTTCGATCCTGACGCCGGTGAAGCCGCCGTTGCGCGCGGTGGCGCCGCTCAGTCGGTCATAGTCGTCGACGAGAACCTCATTGTTGTTGCCGCCCCGGGGCTGCGCCTTGGCATAATCCTTGGCCGCGACCCGGCCGTAGGCCCAGTGCCCCTGGCCGTAGCATTTGGCGACGGTGCCGGGGCGAACCCCTTCCCACAGTTTCACTTTGACGGTGATGGCGCCGGTTATCGAGCTGAGCTTGACCATGTCGCCGGTCTTGAGGCCGAGCTTCTTGCCGTCGGCCGGGTTGATTTTGAGAACATCGTCCCATGATTCGTCGCCGACATCGACTTTCTTGAACTCGTGATACCAGGGTAGGTTCTGCGAGCGCCCCTCGCGGTTGAGCCGCGATTTGTGATCGATGAAGGTGAAGGGATATTCCTGCTCGCTGCCGTGTCTCTTCGGCGCCTCGTAATGGGGGACGAAAGCCATTTCGCCCTGGGCCAGATAGCCGCTGACGGCGAGAATGTCGTCGATGGTGGTGGCGTGTTTCTCGGCGTGCCCGGCAAGCGCCTTCTTCAAAGTTTCGCTGTAGAATTCGAACTTATGCGTCTCGGTCTTGAATTTGCCCCAATTCTTTTTGTAGGCGTATTGCTTGGTGTTGCACACCCCTTTTTGTTTAAAATCATCCCAACTGGTGATCTTGTCCCCTTTGATTTCCGTTGTCCACAAGGGGGCTGCCGTAATGCGGACGGCGATCTCGGCGAATTCGCCGGGGTTGGTCGGTTTGGCCCCCGTCTCCGGATCCTGAAAGGAGGCGTAATAATCGGCGATGTTCGGGAAGCCCTTCTTTTTCAATTTCTCGGCGAGCAGCCAGACCATTTCGGTCTCCTCGGGCTTGACGTCCCAGAGGCGTTTGGCAAAAGGCTGCTGGATGGATGCGTGGCCGTGCATGTTGGCGTTGTTGGTGATGACGGAGAGCTTTTCCGTCGGCGCGAAGGTCGCCGGCAGCACGATATCGGCGAACTGAGTCATTTCCGAGGCGTTGGTGACCATGTGGGCGAAGAAAGGGACCTTGGCCATCGCCTCGTCCCAGCGATGGGCGCCGGTGCAGGAGAAATTGAAATTGTTCCAGGAGGCGAGAACCACCTTGATGGCGCCGGGGTCCTTGAGCATGCCGTTGGCGACGTTGTTGGTGACGACGCCGCTGCCGGCCTTACCCTTCATCGCCGCCGGCATGTCCTTGGCGCCGCGGCCGTCGATCTTCTTCTCCTTGCCGTGTTTCTTGGCGATTTCGTCCTTGAAGGGGTCGAGGTCGGGAAACTCGCCGAGCTTGTGTTTCTGTTCCTGGAGGACGCCGCCGGGCGCATCCACCGAACCCAGCAGGCCGTTCAACGCGTAGACCGCCATGGAGGAGTAGGTGCCGCGAGGGTGCATGGCGGCGCCGGGACCCATCCAGACGCCGACCGCGGGCGCGGCCTTGCCCATGGCGCGGGCGACGCGAACGATCTGCTCCTGGGGAATCAGGGTCTCCTTTTCGGCCCAGGCCGGGGTGGCGTCCTTCAGGGCGATATTCCACCATTTGACGACGCCGTGGGTTTCTTTCTCCTCGAAGGTCGCCTCAACGACGTTCTGTCCGGCGACAAACAGGTTCTTCCCGTCCTTGAAGTCGCCGACGAATTCCTTGCTCCACAGCCCCTCGGTAAGAAGGACATGTGCCATGGCGCTGGCGAGAGCGCCGTCGGTGCCGGGTTTAAGCGGCAGCCATTCGGTCGATTTGGCCGCCGAAGTGGAGAAGCGCGGGTCGATGGTGAAGATAGCGCCGCGGTCGAGAATGTCGCCGAACTTGTTGATCGTGTTCGGCACCTGACGGTTGGATGAAAGGGGATCGCAGCCCCAGATGACGAGACAGTTGGTGTTGGCCAGGTCGTAGTCGCGGTAACCGAAATAGCCCTGGGTGTAGCCGGGCCCCATCTTTTCCGCCTCGGCGCAGATGGCGCTGTGGGAGATGCTGTTGGGGGAACCGAAAAGTTTCCCCACCGTACCGTAGAGCAGGGCGTTGGAAGTCGGCGAATAGCGCCCGCGCAAGTAGAGAAATTTGTGTGATTCGCCGCTGTTGCGCAGTTCGATCATTTTGTCGGCGATGGTGTCGAGAGCCTCGTCCCAGGAGATAGGGACGAATTTGGGGTCGATGCCGCGGCCTTTTTCCGGGTTGGTGCGCTTCATCGGCACTTTCACCCGGTCCGGATCGTAGGTTTGCTGGATCATCAGGTGGCCGCGCGGGCAGCAGTAGCCGTTGTTCGCTTTCGAGAGCTGATTGCCGCGCACCTTGACCGCCCGCCCGTTCTGTACGAAAAACTCGACCGGGCACCAGGCGGTGCACCCCTGGCAGGTGGAGGGTATCCATTTGCCAGGCGCCGCGCCCCCCTCGTCGCCGGCATAGGCCAGCGCATTGAAGAGCGGCGTGTCAATAGTGACGAACACACCCGTCGCCAGCGACACCTTCAGAAAATCCCTTCGTTTAATTCTCATTCTGTTCCTCCTTTCGGGGTATGTTCCTCGAGGTCCCAAACCGCCTCCTCGAAGCTCTGCAACGCCAAGTCCATCAACAACATGGCGAACTTCTTGTTGTGTATGCCGCCGCCGGCGTGGGCGACCCGGAGATTCTCCTGCCCGGCCTTGACCTTCGCGTCGACCCTGGCGAAGACCTTCTTCGGCACAACCCCTCTGGCCTGCTCCAGGGCGGCCAGGGCTTCGGCCTCGTAGCCCTGCACCTCGGCCAAAAAGGCGTCGAGATCCTGCGACCACTGCACGGTCATCTTCTCGTAGCGTTTGTCCTTGTGGTGGCACTCGGAACAAGCCTTGAGGGAGCCCTGCTTCACCTTGTTACCCTTGTCGTCGCGGCCGTCTTGCTGGTGGCAGCCAAGGCAGTTGGTGCCGAATTCGTGCATAAGGGAGGGATAAACTTCCCGAACCCGGCCGCCCTCGCCGACAAGGAGCGCCTTGGTGAAGAAGTGCGGTTCGGGATGGCAGGCGGCGCAGTTTTTGATCGCCGCGTCGAGATACGATTCCTTCTTGTGCGCGATGGGCTCGTGGCATTGAAAGCAGCGGGCGGTCTGCTTGGAGACATGCTCCTCGTGCATGAGCTTTTTGTTGCCGATTTTGGCCATCAGTTCGGGCGAGGCGTCGTGATGGCACTCGAAGCAGAGGTCGGTTTTCAGCGCCAGGGCGCCGGTGAGGATTTCGAGATGGCAGCTGTTGCAGGCCACCTTGTTCTTCTCCAGCACTTCATGGGTGATCGGCTTTCTGGCGCCCTTGTCGCCGTCGGCGTTTTTCGCCTCCATCGCCTTGGTGGGGATTTCGTGGCAAACCGTACATTTGGCCCGGCCCTCATTCTCCTTGGCGGCGCGGAAATGACAAAGAAAGCAGCTTTCCTTTGGCACGTCGAAATGCTTTTCCCGGTCGTTGTGCACGTGGCAGGAAGCGCAGCGAAGTTGCTGCCCCTCGATGGTTTTTTCAAAATGGGTTTTGTGCAGAAACGGTTTAATTGTTCCCTTGTACTCGGTGGGATAAAACTTCTTGTAATCGATCTCTTTGCCGAGAAGCTTTTCCTTCGGGTGGCATTCGGCGGTCAAGCAACTCAGGTCGTTGACCGTCGCCCGGCGGCGCACTTCCTTGTCTCCGGTCGCCAGGTAGGAAAAAAGCTGTCCTAGTCCGCGGAATTTAGCTTTCAAGGTCGGTTTTTCGCCGGGAGCGTAGTGACAATCGATGCACTCGACCCTTTTACCCGTCTCTTTGTTGGGCTGGCTGTGTTTATCTTTTTTCCAGGTGGTGAAATTGGGTTTCATGATATGGCACTGCATACCGCAAAATTCGGTCCTTCCGGCGTAATGCTCGGCGGAAATCACCATTCCGACCACGCCGGCCACGAATACGACGAATACCGCTACAACGATTAACCTCTTCTTCATCCCTTCACTGCTCCTTGACGTTTGTATTTAAGTTTTCGAAAGCCTTGTAGAAGAGCCCGGGAGGACTGACCACTGGAATAGGCCATCGGAAGCCCGAAGGGAACAAAAGCAAGGAGGGTGCCACAGCTAAGCATCTGTTTTAGCTAAGGAATTTCCCGGATTAAAATTATTCGGACCGCTACCGTTCGGTAACGATGGGGTGAGGGGATGAAAAAAAAGGATTAAAATACGGCGGGTTGGCCGAAGGAGGCGTAAAACGCTACCGAATGGTAGCGCCGGGTTTTTTCGTTACGGTCTCGAACCGTTCGCAACCAGGCGGGGATTTCAGGACGAGAGTTTTTCCCAGAGGTTCTTGCGGGATATGCCCATTCGGCGGGCGGCGGAGGTTCGGTTGCCCCCCTCCTCCTGAAGGACCCTCTCGATGAAGCGCAGTTCGAAATTGCGCAAGGCTTCCCGCAGCGGCAGGTCGGTGCGGAAGCACTGGAAGACCTCGGAGGTTGGTTCGGCATTGCGGCGGAATTCGGCGGGCAGATGGCGCGGCTGGATTTCCTCCCCCGGAAGGAGAACCTGCAGGCGCTCAATGAGATTTTCCAGTTCGCGCACGTTCCCCGGGAAGGGGTGATGTTGCATTTGGTCCATGGTTTCGGCGGCGAGGCGAATCGGCGGCCGGCCGTGCCGGGCGGCGAAGCGGCGGATGAAATGGTCGATAAGCAAAGGAATATCCTCACGCCGCTGGCGCAGCGGGGGCAGGACCAGGGGAATGACGTTCAGGCGGTAGAAAAAATCCTCGCGGATGGCGCCGCTGTCGCGCAACTCCTCCATGTCGCGGTTGGTGGCGGCGACAAGACGAAAATCGGTCGCCACTTCGGTTTCCCCGCCCAGGCGGCGGAAGCGCTGTTCCTGCAACGCACGCAGCAGCTTGACCTGCATGGCATGGGGTATCTCGCCGATTTCGTCGAGAAACAGGGTGCCGCCGCGGGCCTGCTCGAGGAAACCGCTCCGGGTGCGCTCGGCGCCGGTGAAGGCGCCTTTTTCGTAGCCGAACAGTTCCGATTCGAGAAGCGACTCGGGGATCGCCCCGCAATTGACTTTGACCAGGGGTCCCTCCCTGCGGGGGCTCAGTGCGTGAATCAGATCGCCGGCAAGTTCCTTGCCGGTGCCGCTCTCTCCCTGGAGGAGCACGGTGGCCGAGGTGGCGGCTACCGTTTCGAGGGTGGCGAGGAAGCGGCGCATGCGCAGACTGCTGGCGACCATGCCGTCGGGAGCGCCGCCTTCCTTCAGCCGTCTATTCTCATTTTCGATGTCGCGCAGGTAAAAAATCCTCTTCAGTTTCAACAACAGCAGATCCATCCGGAAGGGCTTGGCCAGATAATCGCAGGCGCCCTTGCGCATGGCGTCCACCGCCGCCTCGACGGTGGCCTGCCCGGTCATCAGCAGCACCGGACAATGGGGCTGCCGGGCCTGAATAAGATCGAGCACGGCCAGACCGTTGACGTCCGGCAGGCGAATATCCACCAGCGCCACCGCGAACTCGTGGCCCGCCAGGGCGTCCGCCGCCTGCTGGCCGCTGTCGGCGGCGACCACCGAAAAATCGAGATCCACCAGCGCCTCCAGCACCATTTCCCGGTAAACCGGATCGTCCTCGACGAGCAGTATCGGATCAGCCATGGACCACCTCCAGGGGTATTTTCAAGGTAAACACCGTGCCGCCGCCCGGCGTCGGACGAAAATCGAGCTTGCCGCCGTGCGCTTCGGCGATGCTGCGGGAGATGGCCAATCCCATTCCCGATCCTTTGCCGGGTTCCTTGGTGGTGAAGAACGGTTCGAAGAGCCGAAGAGCGGCTTCCGCCGAAATGCCCGGGCCGTCGTCCAATATCGCCAGGCAGTACCATTTGCCCGCTTGATACGCCTGCATTTCGACCCGCCCGCCGGGTCCTGCGGCGTCGGCGCCGTTGAGAATGAGGTTGAGCACCACCTGGTGAATTTTGTCGCGATCGATCCGCAGGCGAATCGGCTTGCACAGATCCTTCGTTTCGAATCGGCAGCCCCGGCCCTTCAGGGCCATCTTGGCGAACAAGGCGAGATCCTGAAAAAATTCCCGGCTGGAGACGAATTCGGTCTCCATGGTCCCTACCCGCGACAGGTCGAGCAACTGGCCGACGATCCGGCCGATCCGCTCGACGCTCGTTTCCACCAGCCGTACGTAGCGCTGCACCGGCGCTCCGCCTTTCTGCTCGATGTGGTAGAGAGCCCCTTGGATGCCGGCGAGCGGATTGTTCACTTCGTGGGCCACCCCGGAGACGATCTTGCCGACGGTGCTTATTCTTTCGTTCTCCAGCAGCCGTGCCAGGGAGGCCTGACGTTCTTCCTCGCTGCGGCGCAGGCGCTCCATCATGCCGAAAAAGCTTTTTTGCAGCAAGCCGATTTCGTCGCGGCGCAGGCCGGCCGGCATGGCGTTCAGCGACCCCTCATTAACCTGCTCCATCTGCCGGGCAAGAAAGACAAGGGGCCGGGCAAGGCCGCTGCCAACAATATAAAACAGGCCCAGAGCGAAAAGGGAAAAGCCCCAGGAGAACAGGAGAATATGCGTGGCGAGGGAGCGCAATTCATGCCGCAGGGGGGCCAGGGGGACGCCGACGCACAAACATCCCCAGCGCTTGCCGGCGATGGCCAGGGGGGTGGCAATGTCGAGGGCCGGCTGCCCTTGATATTGAATATCCCGGAGAGAGAACCCCTCGGAGCGCAGGTCGGCTTGGGTTACCGGATCGTTGTAGATTTTGCCGTATTCGGAAAAGAGATTATGGGCGAGCACCCGCCCCTCTATGTCGACGACAACGGCGTACAACGGACGCAGATGATCGTTGGCCATGATGTCGGAGATAAAAGTATCAAGGAGGCCTCCCTCGCTGATAATCCCCATTTCCTCGTAAAGAAGGGCGTTGATGATCGGGATGGCCATAGCCGAGACGAGAATCTCCCCCTTCTGCTCCAAGCGCTCATAGAGCAGGGCGCGTTCCCGGCTCCAGGTCCAGGTGCCCCAAAGGGTGGAGAACAGCAGAGTGAGCACCGCCGCCAGAGCCATGAAGCGGGTGCGCAGGCTGATAAACGGGGGGGCGATCAGTGGCATTTGATGCCGCAGCCTTCGGGAATGGCTTCCATCATCCGGTATATGGGGGCGTAATCGGTTTCGGAGGCTTCGACAAATCCGTAACGGAACTCAGGGTCCCAGTTTCTCATCCGCGTCTTCTGGAGCGGGTCGGCGGAATCGATGGCCAGCAAAGCTTTTTTCACCGTGACAACGAATTCCGGCGGGGCGTCCTCGCGGACCACGATCGGCACCGAAGGGATCGGCTCGGAGACGGCGAGAAATCGCAGGCCGTATTCTTTGTGGCGAAAGGCGACGACATCCTTCACCGCCCCGGCGTCCACTTTCCCTTTCAGAACCGCTTTCGCGACATCGTCATGCGAATCGAGGTTGACGTAGCTGCCCAGATCGAACAGCGAAACGCCGCGCCGGAAAAGAAAATAGCGGGGGATGAGGTTCCCCGATGTCGAATGGTGACTGCTGAAGGCGAAGCTTTTGCCCTTCAGCTCTTCCACCGACCGAATGGGGCTGTCTTCCCGAACAATAATAATGCTGGTGTAAAAGGGTTCCCCCTTTTCGTTCAGCGGTTTGAGAATGGGGGTGGCGCCAAATCCCTGCTGCGCCTCGACGAAGGTGACATCCCCCAGCGAGGTGATTTGCGTCTCCCCGTCCCACAGCATCTGCACCGCCTGGGTGTAATCCCGCGAGAGTTTCAGCTCGAACCGGTAGGGCGTGCTTTCCGACAGGTAGTCCATCAGGGGCTGGTAGGAGCGGTACATGACCATCGGGTTGTAGCGCGGAATGACGCCGAAGTAAACGACAGGTTTGTCCGCCGGGGCAGCCTGCGCCCTTAGGGTTCCCCCCGCCAGAAATATCATGGTCAGGACCACCAAAGCCGATCGAAACACAGATACGCCTCCCTGAAGAAAACAAGTACAACCTTGACCTTATCCGTTTATGCGGATATAGTCTTGGCGATGAAAAATCTTGCGCGAACCTTCAAGGCCATTTCCGACGAAACACGCCTGCGCATTCTCGCGCTCCTCACCCGAGGGGAGCTGTGCGTGTGCGATCTGATGGCGATTCTCGATCTCCCCCAGTCCACCGTTTCACGGCACTTGGCCACCCTGCGCCACGCGGGGCTGGTCGAGGACCGGAGACAGGGCCTCTGGATGTTTTATCGCCTGGCCGCAACCGCGCCGCTGCACCGGGATCTGCTCGATCTCATCGAAAAGCATGCGACGGGCCTCCCGCAGGCCGGGCGGGACCGTGAGTCGCTGATCGAATTTCAGGCCCGGGGAAAAACCTGCGGCTGATTTTTTTTGGCCATAATATCCGGCCATGCGGATACCCTACTACGAAAAGAGTCTAAAAGTGAAGAAGGTCCTTTTCCTCTGTACCGGAAACTCCTGCCGCAGCCAGATGGCCGATGGCCTCGTCAACCACGATTTCGCCGGCCGCGTCGAAGCCTTCTCCGCCGGCACCGAGCCGCACGGGCTGAACCCGAAGGCAGTGCAGGTCATGGCCGAGATCGGCATCGACATCGGCGGCAACACCTCCGATCACCTGAGCCGGTATGATGGTCAGGCCTTCGATTATGTCATCACCCTCTGCGGCGACGCCAAGGAGAAGTGCCCGCTGTTCTTTGGCGGCGTCAAGCGCCTGCACATGGGCTTCGATGACCCGCCCAAGGCCACCGGCGTCGAAGAGGAGATCATGAACGTCTATCGCCGGGTGCGGGACGAGATCCGGCAGACGATGCGGGAATTTTTCGAGCGGGAGCTGGCGTAGGGGCAACTGTCGTGGTTCGCCTGGACTTTGGTGGGCAACCAGCAGCCAAGGCAAGGCAAGGCCAGGCCAGCCCCATCGCAAATCGACATCATCCGGAGGAAGTGTTCCATGTCCACCATCGCCAAACGCCTGTCTTTTCTCGACCGCTACCTGACCCTGTGGATCTTCACCGCCATGGCGGTGGGGGTCGGCGCCGGCTGGTTCTTTCCCGGCGTCAAGGACTTCGTCAACCTCTTCACCGTCGGCACCACCAACATCCCCATCGCCGTCGGCCTGATCCTGATGATGTATCCGCCCTTTGCCAAGGTGCGGTATGAGGAGATGCCGGACGTCTTTCGCAACAAGAGGATTCTCGGCCTCTCCCTGGTGCAGAACTGGATCATCGGCCCGATTCTCATGTTCCTCCTCGCCATTGTTTTTCTCCAGGGCTATCCCGAGTACATGGTCGGCCTGATCATGATTGGCCTGGCCCGCTGCATCGCGATGGTCATCGTCTGGAACGAGCTGGCCAAGGGGAACACCGAGTACGCCGCCGGCCTGGTCGCTTTCAACAGCATCTTCCAGGTCCTCTTTTTCAGCGTCTACGCCTGGTTCTTCATCACCGTCCTGCCGCCGTTCTTCGGCCTGGAGGGGGCGACGGTCGCCATCACCATCGGCGAGATCGCCGAGAGCGTCTTCATCTATCTCGGCATCCCATTTTTCGCCGGGGCGCTGACCCGCCTGATCGGGGTCAAGATGATGGGCCGCGAGCGCTATCATCAGGTGGTAGTGCCGAAGATCAGCCCCCTCACCCTGATTGCCCTTCTCTTCACCATCGTCGTCATGTTCAGCCTCAAGGGGGAGCTGATCGTCCAGATCCCCATGGACGTGGTGCGCATCGCCATCCCGTTGCTCATCTATTTTGTGGTCATGTTCCTCGTCTCCTTCTACATGGGGAAGAAGGTCGGCGCCGACTACAGCAAGACAACGACGCTGGCCTTCACCGCTGCCAGCAACAACTTCGAGCTGGCGATCGCCGTCGCCATCGCCGTCTTCGGCATCAACTCGGGCGCCGCCTTCGCCGCCGTTATCGGGCCGCTGGTGGAGGTGCCGGTGATGATCGCCCTGGTCAATGTGGCCTTCTGGTTTCAGCGGCGATACTTTCACCCCTGAGGCCCATCCCTCGTCCGTACGATAGAAAGGGGCTCGCCATGTTCGAAAAAGTCCTTGTTGCCACCGATCTTTCCCCCGCCTCCGATTGCCTCCTTCAGTGCCTGGGGGAATTGAAGACGGTGGGGACGAGCGAAGCAGTTCTTGCCCACGTCATCTATGTGACGAATACGCCAGGTTTTGAAGAGGCGTTCGCGGCGGACAGCTCCCCCATGTTGGCGCAACAAAAAAGCAAGCTGGAAGAGCAGGGATTTCAGGTCATCACCGAGATGAAGTTGGGCATTCCCGCCTTCACCCTCCATGATCTGGCAGAACAGCACAGCGTCGATGCCATTCTCATCGGCTCGCGGGGCAGGGGCATCGTTCAGCAAGCGGTGCTGGGAAGCGTCGCCTTCAAGCTGCTGCAGGTCACCCGCAAGCCGGTACTGCTGGCCCGGGTCAGCCTGCTGGCGGAAGGGGAATCGTGCCGCTTCGCCATTTGCCAGCGGCTCTTCGAGCACATTCTCTTTCCAACCGATTTCTCTGAAACAGCCGAGCACGCCTTCACCCACCTGGAGCGGATGACAGCCGCCCTCAAGGGACCGGTGACCCTGCTGCACGTGCAAGACCGGAGTTATGCCGAGATCCACCTCTCCGGCCATGAGGCGGAGAAACAGTTAACGATCACCCGGGAACGGCTCGATACCCTCAAGGCGCGCCTTGAACGGCTGGGCGCCCGGGTTGAAACGGAGGTGGTCGAGGGGGTCCCCCGCGAGGAAATCCTGCAGCGGGCCGCCAGCGGCCAGTACTCCCTGATCGCCATGGGCACCCAGGGGAAGGGCTTCTTCCGCGAGGCCCTTCTCGGCAGCCTCGCCCACGAGGTGGCTCGCCGGGCCGAGCTGCCGGTGCTGTTTTTCCCCTGCCGGTCCTGATCGCAGAGAAAAAGCATCAATCAAACGACGAAGGAGATGTTATGAAGATCGAAATCTACGATCCCCCCATGTGCTGCCCGAGCGGCGTCTGCGGCCCCTCGGTCGACCCGAAGCTGGTCAAGCTGCAGGAGATCCTGCGCAAGATCGAACAGGCCGGAGTCGGCGTCGAGCGTCACAACCTGGCCAGCGCGCCTCAGGCCTTTGTCGAAAACGCCGAGGTCGGCGCCCTTCTGAGATCCGAGGGAAACGGCGTCCTTCCGCTGACCTTCCTCGGGGGTATACTGCTGCAGAAGGGGCGCTATCCAGAACCTGCCGAGTTCGAGCAGGCGCTGCTCCGTCAGGGGATCAAGGTCGATCTGGGCCCGGATGCCAAACCCACCCGTGCCTGTGGCTGAGGTCCGGCCAAGTGCTGACCCTGCGGTCGCAGGGTGAAGATCGATCGGGGGCAGGGCATCGTCCTGCCCCCGTTTTCGTTGTCTGCACCAGAGGAGAAAAACCTTGAAGTTTCTGAATACGGCGCCCCGCAATCTCTTCTTCACCGGCAAGGGGGGTGTCGGCAAGACCACCACCTCGGCCGCCGCCGCCGTTGTCCTGGCCGACAGCGGCAAACGGGTTCTGCTGGTCAGCACCGATCCGGCGTCGAATCTGGATGAGGTGCTGGGCCTTCCCCTCTCTGCCACGCCCCTGCAGGTGCCTCAGGTGCCGGGGCTGTTCGCCTTGAACGTCGACCCGGTCGAGGCCGCCGCGGCTTACCGGGAAAAGATGGTCGGCCCCTATAGAGGCATTTTGCCGGAAGCCGCCATCCTCAGCATGGAGGAGCAGCTTTCGGGCGCCTGCACTGTCGAGATCGCCGCTTTCAACGAGTTTGCGGCCCTGATCGGCAATCCGGCGTCCGTGGCGTCGTTTGACCATGTCATCTTCGACACGGCCCCCACCGGCCATACGCTGCGCCTCCTTTCGCTGCCGGCCGCCTGGAGCGACTTCATCGACACCAGCGTGGGAGGCACTTCCTGCCTCGGTCCGCTGGCCGGCTTGAAAGAGCAGCATCAACTTTATGAACATACCCGCCGCTCGCTGGCGAATGCCGCCGAAACGCGAATCGTGGTGGTGTCTCGCCCGGATCGGGCCCCCCTGGCCGAAGCCGCCCGCGCCTCGGCCGAGTTGCGGGAACTCGGGGTGGCCAACCAGCATCTGGTCATCAACGGCGTGCTGCAGGTGGCCGACCCGGGGGATGCGGTGGCGGTCGCCCTGCGGGAGCGGAGCATGAGGGCTCTGGCGGCTATGCCCGAAGCCCTGACCCTCCTGCCGCATACGGAACTGCCGTTGAAGGGCGCGGAACTCATCGGCATCCCGGCGCTGCGGGCGTTCTTTGCGCCAGAGGGGGAACTGCCATCGGCCGCCAGCCCACCGGCCCCCGTCGCGACCCTGCCGGCACCGTTCGATGACCTGCTCGACCGGCTGTCTTCCCTCCCCGGCGGAGTGATCATGACCATGGGGAAAGGGGGCGTCGGCAAGACCACCCTGGCGGTGGAGATCGCCAGGGCGTTGGCCGGGCGCGGCAACAAGGTGCACCTGACCACCACCGACCCGGCGGCCCATGTCGACCAGACCCTGGATGGCGCCATGGCGGGACTGCAGGTGAGCCGGATCGATCCCGAGGCCGAAACCGAGGCGTACCGCAACGAAGTGCTGGCCACCGTCGGCGCCAGCCTGGACGAAGAGGCACGGGCGCTCCTGGAGGAGGATCTGCGCTCCCCCTGCACCGAAGAGATCGCCGTGTTCCGGGCGTTCGCCAAGGTGGTCGACCAGGGAACCGACCGCTTCGTGGTCATCGACACCGCGCCTACCGGCCACACTCTTTTGCTGCTGGACGCCTCCGAGTCGTACCACCGGGAGGTGTCGCGCTCCATGAGCGACATACCGGAAGCGGTGCTTCACCTGCTCCCGCGCTTGCGGGACTCCGCCTTCACCAAGGTTTTTCTGGTCACCCTGCCGGAAGCGACGCCGGTCCATGAGGCACTCGCGCTGCAGAGTGACCTGCGCCGCGCCGGCATCGAACCCGCCGGCTGGATTGTCAACCAGAGCCTGGCGCCGCTCGCCGTGACCGATCCGGTCCTCAGTCAGCGCCGCGGCCGAGAATTCCGCTACATCGAAGAAGTGGTCCGGCAAGGGCTGCCGACCTTCCTCATCCCCTGGCAGGCCGCGCCTGCAAAGGGGCGCTGACACTTCTGCGGCTTCGCCAGCATCTCCCCGAAAGGGACCAACCCAATGGAAAAGATGCGCATCCTCTTTCTCTGCACCGGAAACTCGTGCCGCAGCCAGATCGCCGAGGCTTTCGTCAACCACCAGCACGCTCATCGTGCCCAGGCCTTTTCCGCCGGCACCGATCCGCGGCCAATCAACCCGCTGGCAATCCGGGTGATGGAGGAGATCGGCATCGACATTTCCCGACTGCAGTCCAAGCCGGTCGAGACCTTCCGCGGTGAAACCTTCGACCTCTTCATCACTTTGTGCGACCGGGCCCGGGAGAACTGCCCCTTGAGCTTTGAAGGAAAGCGTCGCCTCCATGCCGGCTTTTCCGACCCTGCGGAGAAGTCCGGAAGTGAAGAAGAGGTGTTGGCCGAGTTTCGCATCGTCCGGGATGCTATTCAGATGTGGCTCAGCGACTATTTCGATGCGTTCCGGCCCAACTGACCCGGTGCCATAACGGGGCGAGGGCACGAGCCACCATCTCCGGGGGGGAAGATAAATTTTTTCTTGCAAAGTTTGTCTATTTGGCTAAACTGCCAAACAGGTCTCAAGGGAGGACCAGAATGCTTCACCATCGCAGTGCCCATCTCGAAGCCCGCGCCCGGGTGCTCAAGGCTATGGCCCATCCGAGTCGGCTCTTCATCATTGAAGAACTGGAGAAAGGTGAGCGGTGCGTCTGCGATCTGACCGCCATGATCGGCGCCGATATCTCCACGGTCTCCAAACATCTTTCGGTGCTGAAGCAGGCGAGCCTGGTTGTCGACGACAAGCGGGGCAATCAGGTCTTCTACCGGCTGCGGGTGCCGTGCATCCTCAATTTCTTCGGCTGCGTCGAGTCGGTGCTGGAGTCTCGCGCCAAAGAGCAGGCGTCCAACCTGAAGGCCGTCGGCAAATAGCATTTTTTTATCAACGTATTTGGCCATTTGGCCAAAAGACCAGACATAATCCGGAGTTCAACCGATGAAATGGAAAGAGGAATGGAAACCCCTCGCCGCCATCCTGGCGGTCTTCACCGCCGTCTACTGGCTGCCGGTCGACTGGCTGCAGGCGAGCCGCCGGGTGGAAAACGCCCTGTGGGAATCGCTGCACCTGGCCAAGTGGTACGCCCAGGAGCACGTGCTGCTCTGCCTGGTGCCGGCCTTCTTCATTGCCGGGGCGGTGGGGGTCTTCGTCAGCCAGGCGGCGGTGATGAAGTACCTCGGCCCGAAGGCGAACAAGGGGCTCGCCTACGGCGTCGCCTCGGTCGCAGGGACGATCCTGGCCGTCTGCTCCTGCACCATCCTCCCC
>Ga0265293_10006958_pt1 | contig 17725 bp, 17 predicted proteins | sample Munlanlewell138R_FD_192505 | JGI IMG/M metagenome (GOLD analysis project Ga0265293, IMG submission 192505) | Leachate microbial communities from a municipal landfill in Southern Ontario, Canada - Leachate well 138R | ecosystem: Engineered > Solid waste > Landfill > Unclassified | place: Canada...
GAAGAAACCCGAAAACGTCTGATCGCCGAAAGGGCAGCGGAGTTCGTCACCGGTGATGAGGTGCAGCAGCGCTTGCGTCAGGCGGGACTGCGGCCAACGCGGCAGCGGATGGCGATCGGCCGGCTGTTGTTCGGGTATTCCCACCGGCACGTCACTGTAGACGATCTTTTTCAGGAAGCGCGGGCCGCAGGCGAGCGGCTGTCGCTGGCCACGATCTACAATACGCTGCATCATTTCAGCGAAGCGGGTCTCGTGCGCCGCATCTGCACGGGCGGGGAGCGCGTCTATTTCGACACCGATACCGGCGACCATCATCATTTCTATGTCGAAGCAGAAAGCCGTGTCTTCGACGTGCCAGAAGGCAAGGCTACTGTCGACCACATCCCGGCACCTCCTCCCGGATACGAAATCACCAAGGTCGATGTGGTTATCCATATCAGGGCTCTCGAGATGCCGGCCACTGGCGGGGAAATGCACGGACCGTGCAACCGCTGTCACGGATGCGATCGGTCTGGCACATCGGAGTGTGTAGCCGCCGGCCGGGAAACCCTGACGGGAGGCGCAAAATGACGGCAAGCGCCCTGATCACTCCACTCGAAACCCTGCGGCGGTCGCTTCCCGACACCGCCCGGGACATCAAGCTCAACATGGCAGCATTGGTAACCACTCCGTCGATCAATGCGCTGACGGATTCACAGAGATGGGGTGTGGCGCTGGCAGCCGCCATCGCGGCTCGCTGCCCCTCGCTGACCCAGGCAGTCCGTGAGGATGCAGCCCTGCTGGTCGACGACGTGGTTTTCGATGCCGCGGCCACCGCCGCCGGCATCATGGCCATGACGAATATCTATTACCGCGCAATGCATATGGCCGGCGACGCGGATCTTGCCAGGCTCCCGGCAGGCTTGCGGATGAACGCGCTGGCAAAGCCAGCCGTCGACCCGGCAGATTTCGAGCTGTTTGGATTGGCGGCCTCGGTCGTGAACGGGTGTGAAGGCTGCACGAAAGCACATGTCAGCGGCGCCCGCAGGCACGGTGCCACGACAGAGGCAATCCAGACGGCCATCAGGATTGCGGCCGTGCTTCACGCGGTCGCGACCGTACTTGACGACAAGCAGACATCATCATCACCGGCCACGGACCAAGCGACCACCATGCTTCAAGGCACGACAGGCGCGCCTGGCTGATCATTGCGCAAACTTGCGGCCGCCTTTCCGGACGAGGCGATCAGTTCCGCTTTGCAGTCCGCACACACCACACAAAGGAAAATTTCGCATGCTGACTATCGGCGCATCCTTCCCCGAATTCGATCTTCAGGCCGTCGTTTCGACCGAAGCGGCAAACGCCTTCAGCCGTATCACCCATGAAAGCGATGCCGGAAAATGGAAGATTTTCTTCTTCTGGCCGAAGGATTTCACATTTGTATGCCCTACCGAGATCGCGGCCTTTGGCCGGCTGAACGACGATTTTGCTGAACGCGATGCCGTCATCTACGGCGTCTCAACAGACAGCGAATATGTCCATCTGGCCTGGCGTCAGCATCACCCGGACCTCAAGGATCTGCCGTTCCCGATGCTTGCCGACATCAAGCGTGATTTGAGCAGCGCGCTGGGCATCCTTCACCCGCGGGAGGGCGTATGCCTGCGCGCCACCTATATCGTCGATCCACAAGGCATCATTCGCTTCGTGTCCGTCAACGACCTCAGCGTCGGCCGCAATCCGAACGAGGTTCTGCGCGTTCTCGATGGCCTGCAGACCGACGAGCTGTGCCCCTGCAACTGGCAAAAGGGCGACGATGTCCTCAAGGCAGCCTGACCGGAGGATGGTATGGCCATTTCTGATCTGTCGACAGGTGATACCCGGACTCCGGCAACATCCCCCGGCTCCCTCTCGCACCATGCTTTGTCCAGTGGCGATCGTCGCTGGAAGAGGCTCACCGAACAGGGCAACGAAGCCTACGCGCAAGGGGATATTCCCCTTGCGCTGGCCGCCTATACGGATGCGTTGACAGAAGCCGAGCGCCTGTTCGATGCCGTCGCCGGCGATCGGGACAGTGTACCTGTTCCTGTCATCTTCAACATCTCCTGCCACAATCTGGCAGAACTGTTCGAAAGGTCAGGTGATGCGGCAAAAGCGGAAGCCTGCTATCAAATGGCCTGCGATCGCCTCCTTGAAACGGCGCGCTGTCCTTCCGGGCCGCTGGAGTTGCGCATCGTCTGTGCGCAACATCTAAAGCACGCGCTTGCCATGCTCGTCCAACATCTGCACCGGCACGGCGCCGACGACGACCGGATCGGCGCAATCATCAGCAAGGCCCATCACGCCGTGTATGCCGTGTATCAGGTTGCCGAGCATGCGGCACAGGCTGACGACAACTGCGCTCATTGCAGTGTCACCTTGTCCTGAAATCCCCCTGAAAGAGAGAAAAGCAAAATGTTCGAACTTCCCGAGTTGCCCTATGCGCTCGACGCCCTTGCTCCTTACATGTCAGCTGAAACGCTGGAATTCCATCACGGCAAGCATCACAGGGCCTATGTGGACAAGCTGAATGAACTGGTGGTCGAGGGCCCCTACAAGGGCATGGCCCTCGAAGACGTCATCCGTCAAGCAGTCGGCAAGCCCGAAGATCGGGTTCTCTTCAACCAGGCAGGCCAGCACTGGAACCACAGCCATTTCTGGCTGGGCATGAAAAAGGGTGGCGGCGGCAATATCCCCGGCACACTCGAGAAGCAGCTTATCGCGGATTTCGGGTCTGTGGATCGCTTCAGGCAGGAGTTCAAGGCTGCCTGCATAGCGCAGTTCGGCAGCGGCTGGGCCTGGCTCGTGTTCGACGGCGAAAAACTCGCGATCACCAAGACCGGCAATGCCGATACGCCGCTGACAGACGGTCACGCCGCGCTCCTGACCTGCGATGTATGGGAGCATTCCTACTATATCGACTATCGTAATCTGCGACCCAAGTATGTCGATGCCTTTCTGGAAGGACTCGTCAACTGGGAGGCGGTGGCGGATCGTTTCGAAGCAGCCGTGCAATAAGTGATTAGCAGGGTCTATTCGCGCCAGCTACACGGCGATTCGTGAAGCTGCCCTGGATTCCTTAAACTGTCTTTAAGAATCCGGTGATGGTGCCGATTCCAATTTCGGTCATACTCGCGATAAGCTGGAGCCAGCTTTTCGGATGAGGGGGTGAGACCAGCGCATGAGCGATCTGCTAAAAAGCATTCCAGTCGATTGGGGACCGCGGTTCGAATGCGGCAGCGCGGCTGCCACGTTTACCCGTGTTGATCCCGACACAATCGAATTCGAAGCGCCTGCCCATATGGCATTGGTTATGTTCACCCCACAGCCGGGTCGCGTGACTGCCCTGCAAAGTGACCGGCGGGCAAATTTTCTGGCGCCAGCGGGAACTCTGGAGATCGTCCCCGCCACTGCGGAATTCTACGCAAGCTGGACCACACCGAAGGAGAACCTTCTTGTGGCGCTGCAACCACGGCGCTTGAAGGCATTGGCCCAGGAAGAATTTGGGCGCAAGAGCTTCGAATTACGGCCACCGCGCACCGGTTTTATAGACAGGAAAGCTCTGATGATCGCCGACATGATCCGCGATGAACTGACCAGCCCTGAACCTGCCAATCCAGTCTATCTGGATTCACTGCTGACAGTGTTTTCCACGCATCTTTTGCGGCATTATTCGTCCGCCGCCAAGCAGCCTGCCCCTCCTCATCGCGGCGGCCTTTCCACCCGCTCATGGCGCGACGTGAGTGACTTTATCGATGCAAATCTGATGAGCGATCTTCGGATTGAAACACTTGCAAGGGTTGCGGAACTTTCGCCCAGCCACTTTCTCCGCGCCTTCCGTCAGACAGTGGGGCAGCCGCCACACCGCTACATACTGGAACTGCGCATCAAGAAGGCGGAGCAGCTCATCCTGTTAACCGACCGTTCGCTGGTAGAAATTGCCGCAGCCTGCGGCTTTTCAAGCCACAGCCATTTGTCTTCGACCATGAAGCGCCTGCGCCACACCAGCCCCAGCGAGTTGCGGCGCGATCCGGAAAAGCGGTAGGAGGGCGCTGTGACCCGGCCGCCTTTGCGTTGAAACGTAAGCCAGCCACAGCCAGAAACAGGGACCAGCCGCTGATGGATGCCGATGCACTGAGTCAGAGCAGCCACGAAATCTTCGTACATATCCGCATCATCATCGGCATGATTCTGGGCCTCAGCGTCGCCAGGTTGGTAAGTGGCGCTGCCCGCTTCATCCAGCACCCAGGCAAAGAGAAAATCTACTCCGTCCATTTCGCCTGGGTGATCTGCATCTTCCTGTTCATCATCCATTTCTGGTGGTTCGAGTTCGCTCTGTCACAAACCCGCGTCTGGACCTTCTCGCTGTATTTTCTGCTGATTTCCTATTCCATCGTGTTCGTGATGCTGGCAGCCATGCTGTTTCCCGATGAAATCCGGGAATATAAGGGATTTCGCGACTATTTCAGCCAGAGGTGCGGCTGGTTCTATGCTCTGCTGTTGGTGCTTTTTGTCATCGACGTGCTCGACACGCTGGTGAAGGGGGAAAAGTACTACCACCACTACGGCATTTCCTATCCAATCCGGCAGGCGCTGCTGATCGCAGGAGCGGCTGGGGGACTGGCATTTCGCTCCCCTCGTTATGACGCCATCTTCGCCTTTTGCGCGCTTGCGGCGCAGGTCGTCTGGATCGCGGTACTGTTCAACGTCCTTCATTGAGGCCGCGCTGGGGCTCATTCATTGCCAAAATAGCGGGCCCGGATTTCGGCAAGACGGCCGCTTTCATGCTGGCCGATGATTTCAACCGACAGCGGACGCGTCAGCTCGCTGTCATGCGGCAGTCCGAAGGCATATTTGTCTGGCGCGAAGATCGGCCCGACCACTGTCAGCCCCCGCCCCGGATTTTTATGCGCATAATATTCCAGCACCGGGGCATCCCCCAGAACGGCATCGACCGCACCGTCTGCAAGCGCATCGGCGGCCTCATCTATATGCTGGAATGGCCGTGTATTGAGGCCCGCCTGCCGCGCGTAATCTTCCGACACGCTGCCCGGCTGAACCCCGACGATCCGGCCGGGAAGATCGGCCACCGAATTGATCTGGTTGGTCAGCGACAGAGCTGTCATCACGCTGGTTATCGATGAGGTGACGTAGGCGAGAACGGCGATGCCGCAGACAAGCCACAGGCCCTGCCATATTCGCCCCATCCAGCCAAACAGGTTCTTGCGCGCAGGGGCCTTGCCGGATGTCGCCACTGACATGACGGTATAGAAGCTCTCGGCAATGCCATCGCGCCAGCGCTTCGGAAAATCATGGTCGAATTTGCGGTCGAATATGGTGACCAGACAGGTCGCGAGAACGATAACGAGCGCAATGCCCGCATAGGTCTGGAGATGGCCGGATTCGTTCAACCCTCGCAGCAGGTCACCCGCGCCCGCACCGCCATCCTGTCGCACCAGAATACGCTGTCCGGCATCGAACCATGGATGCGTGAGGTCGATGCGCTCTGCCCGTTCGCGCGTGACCGTCATATTGGTGACGGCGATATCGACGGCGCTGGAAGCCGTCGCTTCGACCAAATCCCCGGTGTTTTCATATTCGACGTAACGGCTGGCAATCCCAATTTGGCCGGCTGCAAGCTCCCACAGGTCGATTGCCATGCCGCCATAGCTGTCGCCCGATTTCGTCACAAAAGGCGGGTGCACATAGACGCCGACTGTCGCCACCCTGTCATTGTCCGGCTCCGGGATGATGGCCTGCTGGGCTGAGACAGGGATGCAATCGAGCAGCGCAACAAGCAGAACGAGAAAGCGGAAGGCGGGCAGGAAAAGGCGATAGGTCATCAGTCTTTAAACGGTTACCTCTTTTGAGAAAGCTCCTGCTTTACACAATTGGGGCGCACAGACAAATTTCACCAATGCGCGCCCGGATTTCAATCGGCCTTCATTTGCCAAGGCCGGTTCGCGACAACCCTGCGGCTGCAGGCGGCAAATCCAGATCGGCAAGGTTCTGGCGCGTATCATCCGCCAATGTCACACCCCAGTCGGTGAAGAAGCGGGTAAGATCCTGCCCGGCAATCGTGCTGGTGGCTATCACAAACGCCTGTATCTGGGCATCCTGATCGTCGAGCGCCCTGAAGCCAAGCGGATTTTCGCGATAGTAACGATGCAGCGCCGGATAGAAGCCGTCTCCGAAGGACTGACGCAACTGGTTGAACATTACCAGACGAACCCAGTATTCGCTGTCATCATCCGGATGAAGCCGCATCTGCGTTGAATCGGTGAAGTCGCGTTTCTTGCGGGCAAGATAGCGCTGCGCAAGATCGAACGGCGATTTGCCTGTTTCGGGATCACGCTCCTTCAGGCGCGAGGGGTAGCCCTGCCGGGCCTGCGCTTCGAGGGAGTAGATGTTGACGGTGGTTTCAATCACCTCGCTCCACGTCCAGTCGTTTTGCTGATATTTGTGGCCGGTCTCATGCCAGATCGACCAGGCATGACGCAGCTTATCCAGCACGAGCAGGTCGCCCACATTTTCACCCGGCATGCCGACGAAATAGTCGGCAGCATACATGTAGATGCCGTCCAGAGCCTGCGCCGAAGACACGAGGTCCTGCAAATAGTGCATGCGAAGCGGTGAAACCTCGTGCAGAGGTGACGAGCCATCAAGCCCGGAAAGGTCATCGTACCAGCCCAGAATCTTGCCGAGAAGATCGAGGACGCTGCTCGGATCTGTGAGCTTCGAGTTCTGAAATACCTTGCGCGTGATCGTAATCAGCACCTTGTCGTTCACCATTTCGACATAGGGGGAACTGGCATATTCCGACATCATGGACCGCCATTCGTCCGGCGTGGTCTGCCCCGCGATGAACAGAGGGGTGGGAATGCCACCGCTGGTGATCTCGATCTCGACCGGCGGCAGGGCCTCGTCATTGAAGCCACTGTCGACATAATGGAAGTAGATCATGCCATTTCGCGAGGCGGTAAAGCTGTTGGCACCTTCCTGTGCCTTAACCAGCTGTGGCTCACTCTTTTCGGTAGCGCCCTCATAGCTGTTCATAGCCCCGACCATAGTGGTCAGCCCGTCGGGCGAATCCGTCAGCCCTCGAACGGTCATAGAGACCTTGTCGCCCTTGCGCACATACATGCCACTGGGCTGATAATCCATCAGCTTCATGCGCCGCAGCCGGTCGGCCTCCTGTCCGGAAGGCGGCTGGGCAACGAGGCGGTAAAGCCGGTCGGCATTGTCGATTTCAGAGTTCTCCCAGATAGGATCGCTCGCCACATTGCGCTCTTTTGCCGGATACAGCATCCACTGGGCGTTGTCGTCGATGCTGGCGTCGTAAACGATGATGTACGCATCATCCGCCATGGAGTTTCCGGTGACATTGAGCGCGGTTCCACTTTTGCCGGCCTCCACGCCATAGCTGTTCAGGTGCTTTCTGAGCCGCCAGACAGCAACCTTGGCAGAGGATTTTCCGGAGAGAACGACGCCGGTGTCACCATTGTCGTTTTCGCCACCAGGCGAAAGAACCGTGCCATACTTGCGCGAGCGGATCGTGTAGTTGTCCGCATCGGACCTGCCGCCCGCGGGCGCGATGCTCCAGATTTGCGCATCGCCCATTTCCTCGCTGCGCACCGACTGGCCGAGATATGTCCCGCCATCGGCATATTCGAAAGCCGTCAGCGCTTTGTAGGAGTGTTTCGCGACGATATAATACTCGCCCGCAGGCAACGTTTCCGAGCGCGCCGCCACCGAGGCGGCGCAAAGCATGAGAATGGCTGCCAGCGTTGTGAACCAGTTTCGCATTTGGTGTCTCTGCAAACCAATCGTCAGCCCGGCTCGCCGAACCTGAAGACGACAAAGCGCACGTCATTCTCTGGAACGAAGTCTGTGCGGTCGACCGTGAAGGTGGTTGGCCCTGTCTTGACGATGCCGTCGGCGCAGGTGGATAGCACCGCATCAGGAAAAAGCTTGTCGATGGTCATGCGGAAATCACTGATCGGACCTTTCCAGTTGGCTCCGGTGCGCAGCACATATTCGGTTTCGGTAGCAAAAACGTAGGTGCCATCCTTACCCGCGGCAGACGCAGAGCGGGCCTTGTCGAGAAGTCGGCGTATACCCGCCAACCCATTCTGGTCGAGGCAATAGCGTTTTGCGAATGTGGCGCTGATGGTTTCCATGTCAGACGCATCGCCGGCGAAAAACGACATGCCCGACACGGGTCTGTAGTGGTGCTCCATCTGCACGGCTTTGCCCGCAGGGAACGTCTGCTGCCAATGATAGGTTTCACGCATCGACCATTGCGGAGACAAACCGTCAGGCGATGCATCCCCATCGCCATCATAGACCAACCCCTCGCTGACAAGCGCCTTGCGCTGGGCTTCCGGCATTGCTGAAAGCGTGGATTTCCAACTCTCCAGCGCTGCGTTGATGGGCAGACCGGCACGCCGCACGACCTCTGTCATGTTCGCGCCCTGCGGGAAGGCAGGTTTTACGGTGTCTTCATCGACGGGAGCACTCAAAGCCCGGATATGAAGTTCCGGTCTGATCTGCTTACCATCCGCCTTTGCCGTGAAACCGACGAAGTTGTCCTTTCCGGGCTGTGGCAGAACGACATTATCGATGGGACCGAATGGGACTTCGGGCATCGGAAAGGCAACACGGGTCTGGATATCCGCCTTACTCATATTGCGAAACAGATAGCTGACCCGCACATCCTTCGTGGCGAGATAAAGCTCCTCTTTCTCCATCGCGATGTCTGTGCTGACGGTCAGTTCAAGGCCGCCACCGCTAAGCGTTGCCGCGGTATCATTAGCAAGGGCCGGAGAAAGGGCTAATGGCAGTGCGCATACGGTCAGACCCGCCAGCTTTTTCGCGCCGGTTGCCATGCCGGAATCGTGTCTGAAACCGCGCATCGCTCAATCCACCACGGTCGTTTTCATGCGGGCAGCCGTACCGCCGGGCAGAACCTTTATCGCCCCAACGGTGCCTGTGCCGGAAAGCATGCCCCCATTGTTGACCTTGACCGTGCCGAACACCTGGCCATCCACGATGAGCTTGCCATAAACCGAAACATCGCCAGACAGCTGGCCGGTAACGTGCATTTCGGCACCGCTGGCCACTTCCGTCAGGCCGGAATAGTCATTGTCACCCGCAATGGTCAGCTTGCCACCTGCAAGCACCAGTCCTCCGCCGAGATTCTTGTTGTTGTCGTCATAGTCGGTGATTGAGCCGTTTATCGATCCAGTCGCGGCGGTGACGATCAGCCGGTTGGCCCCCAACACAATATCCCCACCGCCCGAGATATCGCGAAGAACGGCGTCTTCGAAGGATTTATCGACGCCCCAGGCTGTCAGATAAGATCCCTTGTGGTCGACATAGAATGTGCCCTCATTCAGGATGCGGGCGGAATGTTCGATGCTTCCGGCCCCGGCCAGATGCAAGTATGCGCCATCTGCGATATGGGTTGCGCCGGTGTAAGTGTTGGCACCGGTCATACGCACATTTGCATCTTTTTCGATCGTGAAATCGCCCTTTCCGGACAATGTGCCTGCCAGCCCCACCCAGCCGGAGCTGCCAATGTCTTCGTTCACTTTGCTAAGGTGCGGAATATTCGCGGTGCCATCTGTCGAGAAGTCGCTGGTGGTGACGAAATAGGGAGAATAGGCGGAGACCTTCTTCTCAAGGTCGTACATCACGGAATTCGATTGGAAGAACGGAAGCCCGATTGTCACCGTGTTTCCGCTATCCTCGTCCGCGAGGCGCCCGATGATGACGTCATCATATTCAAGATCATTCAGCTTGTCGCCAAAGCCATAGAATTTGATGTCTACCGAGTCCTGATCATACTCGGCCAGCTTGTAACCCTTGGATCGAAATTTTGAGAGCATTCCATCCGCATCCACGAGGATGAACTCCGCCGTACCGGTATCGAACAGGATCGGCCCGCGGAAATCGACGGCTCGCTTCTTTTTCCCGACCGGCACCGAGATCGTGTAGCTGTAGTTTCCGTCGTGCATATTGGAAGCGTTTGCGCCTGAGCTCGGAAACTGCCGCAGCGAATCGTCATAGTCCAGCTTACCCCATGGCATAACGGCAGTGAATTGCGCGCGAACCTGCGGAGTAAGGTGCAGGGAAAGGCAGGGCGCACAGCCAGGTGTGTTGCTGTCTCCCATATTCGCATTGGCAGCTACGACATACCCGGATTTGGTCTGCGTTCCGGGGGAGGCCATATAGGTCTTGTCTTGAGAATAGTCGCCCGCCCCGAAAGTGCCGTAGAAGGGCGGATGGTCGCTGGGCTCTCCCTTTTTCATGCGCGCACGCACGTCGAGATCGGCATAATATGCAACGCCATCGCGGTTGCCGACAGGTTTGTCAGACGTGTGGAGATCCTTGAAGCTGTCATGCTTCTTGCTGTAGACCCAATCGATGATGCGCCCGGCGATGTGTTTGCCTGGTATTGTCGCGACCGGTTCGCTCGGATCATCAGGGTGGTAATAGGCCATGGTTGCGAACTGGATCTCCTGCATCCAGTAGCCATAGGTGCCGTCACCATAGCCATACAGACCGGGCTTGCTGCCCGGTACCGGCTGAACACCGGGCGTCGCCTCGTCGACCTGCCCGAGGAACATGTCGGAGCCCGTATCGAACTGATACAGGCGCGGCTGCGCCCCATTGACGCCGATCATGATGCCGAGCGCATCAAAGTCCGTCTCATCGTCATCCGAGGCAACGTGCTTTAGGGGGATACCGACAGGCGGAACCTGATCAGCCGCAGCCGGAAACGGAAGCGCGGCAAGAATCAACCCGGATACGCCGCAACCCAGCATGGGCGTCAGCCTGCATGCCATCCGCTTTGCGCCGACAATGCGACGGACGAGCGGGCGGTGCCGCCTGTCCCGTCCGATCCCACGCCCTGCTGCCTCCTTCACAACCAGCGGCTCAAGCACGATCGTCCCCTTCAACTGTTGACTGTATCAGCCCGAAACATCAGCTCTTTTTAAGAGACGCGAATGGGCGCGCTACTCTGCTGCTCACTCCTCGTCGTCATCACCGCCATAGTCGTCGCTGTCATCGGAGGTGTCGTCGCTGTCGTCCACGTCGTCTGCATCGTCATCCGCATCGTCGTCATCGGAATCCCCGTCATCGATATCGTCGTCACTGTCATCGCTGTCATCAAAATCGTCATCATCCGCGTCGTCAGCATCATCTGCATCGTCGTCGGAATCCCCATCATCGATATCGTCGTCACTGTCATCGTTGTCGTCAGAATCGTCGTCATCCGTGTCGTCAGCATCATCGGTATCGTCGACGTCATCCGCATCGCTGTCATCGAGATCGTCAATATCATCGTCATCAATGTCATCGGACGACAGGTTCTGTCCGGGTTCGGGAATGTCGTCGGCTGTACGGTTGGTGCCATCGAAATTCTGCCCCGGCTCGGGCAGACCATCGGTGCCGGTTTTCGTGATGCGGTTTGTGCCATCGAGGTTCTGCCCCGGCTCAGGCAGGCCATCCGTACCGGTTTTCGTTACGCGGTTGGTGCCGTCGAAATTCTGGCCTGGCTCGGGGGGCGAGACATTCGAGCGATAACTGTTATCCGTGATGCTGGTGGAAATATTGGTGTTGTACTGATTGACGATCTGGGTCCAGTTGTTCTGGGTTTCCACGCTCGTCCAGTTGTTGATATTGTTGATATTTATGGTCTGGTTGAAATTATTGACGGTGATGTTGGTGTTGACATGAACAATGTCAGAACCTCGCGCCACGCCAAACAGGAAATCCGTGACACTGACTGCCAACGCACCCCACACCAGACGGTCAACATCGGCAGGCACAAGGATCGGATGATCACGTACAGTCGCAAGCACATCACCCGGCTTGATGCCTTGCCGCGCCGCAGCACCGCGCGGCGACACTGCCAGCACATAAACGCCATGCAGCTTAGGAGGAATCTGGTATCGGTGGCGCGATGCATGGTTGATGGGAATAAGCACGGCGCCCAGCGCCCTTGAAACATAGGGCGGCGGCAGATCGAGGCTCGCCGAAAAGGCGGGAGCCGCGTGCGGAATGCTCAGCCCGGCCGCAAGCACAAGCTTTCCGGCCACGGTTGCTATTCTGGCGGCTGCGACAGCAGCCTTCAATCCGTTCTTACGCATTGTCCATCCTGTCCTGCCATTGCGGCAATGCCCCTGAAGCCCAGCTCCGCGGCGGGCACGCCAGTTTCTGTGCGGAGTATTTCGTCGGACCTTACGGCTGCTGCTCTAACTGCGGCTCGAGCGGCCAGAGAAGGCCCCTGCAAGGAAGAAGGCCGGGATCAGGCCCGGTTGAAGACGATGCCGCAGTTCTTTGCCCTTGATGCCGCTTCGATCGCCTGCATTTCGCCCTTCAGCTGCGCAACCTCAGCCGTCGTGGCATCGTTGCCATGGGTGAAGAACAGCGCCGGCCAGAACACCAGAACGCCCGCCGTGATCGCCACTTCATCTTCTACGCGGTGGCGGTTCTGCTTGCCGGCGGCAGCGTGAGCGCGGTTCGAGACGGTCCAGCCCTCACGCACAAGCTGCTCGCAGGTCAGGTTTTCGTAGAGCACCGTTGGTGTATAGGTCGCCTGCACGCGGTCCGCCTTTTGCGCACAGGCGCCAAGTGTGGCGACCGCAATGGCGGCGGCAATAATAGATCTGGTCCTCATACACTTACCCTCTCAACTTGCGTCAGACCGCCACTTCTTGCCAAACGCTCTCCCCCGCTCCAAGCCTGCACAGTCGCGCCGGGCATGAAAAGTGGGAGCATTCTGAAAGCGACAGCAATAATCTGACAATTGCCCGCCGGCCATGCCAAGCTGGAAACCTGTTGTTTCCACGGCTGTAAGCCCTGCTTCGGTTGCCGTCAGCCTCTTAGACGTAGGTCGGTTGGCGTCTTGTTCCAGATCCGCCGCATGGTTTCGGTCAGGTGGCTGTGACTGGAAAAACCGGTAGCCGCAGCAATCCTGCCGAGTGGCAGTTCACCTTTCATGATCAGAACGTGGGCGAGTGACAGCCGCGCCGAGATCACATATTGCAATGGCGTTTGTCCTGTCGTCTTCTTGAACGCACGAATGAAATGACTGGGCGAAAGATGCGCGATTGCGCTTAAGGCATCAATGCTCAAGGGGGTGACCAGATGTGCATGAATGTGGTCATGCACGGTCTTCCAGACCCGGGGCGAAAGGCCACTACTGTAAACTGCCTGCGACTGCTCCCGTAGCGAGGAATAGTTGCGCAACAGGTGAATGGAAAACACGGTCGCCAGCGAATCCAGTGCCTCGTTTGTACCGGGCCAGGGCGACAGCATTTCATGGCGCATCAGCTGTGCCAGCACATGAGCACGGTCGTCGACGGTTTTTTGTTTGGTGGGATAAAGCTCGAACTCGTCGCAGCCGAATTCAGCTTTAGCCAAATTCTTCAGTCGTTGGCCAGAAATATCCAGCCGCATGCTGTGTTTGGGCATAGACCATCTGGCAAACACCTCGCTATGTTGCGGAACGATTTCGATAGACCCGGCAGAGGCAATCTCGACAGTGCGGCGATCGCTGTTGAGCCGGCTTTGCCACTGCGGTTCGGCTGTGAAAAAGAACAGGATGGCGTGATCCGGCGCGGTAAAGTGGACGGCATTGGGATCGGCATGTGTGCAGGAGACAACGGCGTTCGCCAGGACACGACTGGGGCCCCATTTTCGAGGTCTTTTATGAAGCATTCCAAATTATCCCGTTCTAGTCGATCAACGAAGCAGGCCCGCCAGGAAGCAGTCGCGGTCGATTCCATCGATATCAGTCTATAGCGCTACAGCGCGAAGACTATCCGTTTTGCCACGGACTCTGGGTGTTTCGCTGTCGCAGCAAGGATCATTTAAGTTCGACCCTGAGATGACGTCCCTGGGCGTGGTGTAGCTGGGTAGCGCGGTGGTCATCGGCGCTTTCCGGTAGGGTCTGGTTGTCGAAGCCAACCCCTTTCTGGAAGGACCACCGATGACCGACGACATGATGAACCTGCGAGCGCTTGTCGAGAAGACACCTGACGCCGATCTCTTGCGCGAGATGATCGGCTTCGCCGCCGAGAAGCTGATGGAGATGGAGGTGGGAGCGGCCACTGGCGCCGCTTATGGCGAGAAGAGCCCGCTGCGCACGGCCCAACGCAACGGCTATCGCGACCGGGACTGGGAGACACGCGCCGGCACCGTCGAGTTGCGCATTCCCAAGCTGAGGAAGGGCTCCTACTTCCCAGGCTTCCTGGAGCCGCGCCGCATGGCCGAGAAGGCGCTGACGGCAGTTATCCAGGAAGCCTATGTGCAAGGCATCTCGACGCGGTCGGTCGACGACCTCGTCAAGGCCATGGGCATGTCGGGTATCTCGAAGAGCCAGGTCAGCCGCCTGTGCGAGGAGATCGACGGCAAGGTGAAGGCCTTCCTCGAACGGCCGATCGAAGGCGACTGGCCATACCTGTGGATCGACGCGACCTACCTCAAAGTCCGTCGCGGTGGCCGCATCGTCTCGGTCGCCGTCATCATCGCGGTCGGCGTCAACACCGACGGCCGCCGCGAGGTGCTGGGCATGGAGATCGGGACGTCGGAGGCAGAGCCGATCTGGACGGAGTTCCTGCGCACCCGCCGAGGCCTGCGTGGCGTGAAGCTGGTCGTCTCGGATGCCCATGAAGGCCTCAAGGCTGCGGTCACCAAGGTTCTCTCGGCCACCTGGCAGCGCTGCCGCGTGCACTTCATGCGCAACGTGCTGGCCCATGCCGGCAAGAGCGGACGGCGCGTCGTCTCGGCCTTCATCGCCACCGCCTTCGCGCAGGAGACGCCGGAAGCCGCCAGCGCCCAATGGCGCGCCGTCGCCGACCAGATCCGCCCGAAGATGCCCAGGCTCGCCGCCATCCTCGACGACGCCGAGCCGGACGTGCTCGCCTACATGACCTTCCCCAAAGAACATCGGGCAAAGCTGCACTCGACCAATCCCATCGAGCGCCTCAACGGCGAAATCAAGCGGCGAACCGACGTGGTCGGCATCTTCCCCAACGATGACGCCATCGTTCGCCTCGTCGGCGCGCTGCTGCTCGAACAGAACGACGAGTGGGCTGTCCAGCGTGCCCGCTACATGACGCTGGAAAGCGTCGGCCAGTTGAGCGATGATCCCCTCATCAGCCTGCCCGCCGTGGCCCGCTGATCAGCCCGGCAATGCCGGAAAGCACGGCGACCAATGCCGCCAGCTACACCACGCGGCGGGACACCATCGACCCTGAACCGGAAATGGCTGACACGCGCTGTCAGGATATGACTGTGCTTGTTACATTCTGCTCACAGAATTTTGGTCTTCCAACGAAGAATGCTTCACTGTTTCACACGGCTGTTCTAGCCATCAGACTGATTGACGGCCCGCGAATATCGCATCTTGAGATGCCGCCAACTGAATGGCCAGATAAGTGAACCGAAGGAATGATCATGCGCAAGATTTGTCTGGGCATCGCAGTTGCCGCACTGATAGGTCTGGCTCCGCTGCCTGTTCTCGCCAATCCCGTCGCCGAAATGAACAACCAGCTGGATACGCTGTTCGGCGACCATGCCCGCTATCACGCGTTTTTCGACACCATGAAGAAGTCCGTAGCCGCTGGCGACAAGGCGGCAGTGGCAGCGATGATCGAATACCCCTTCCAGGCGCGCATTGGCGGGAAATCGCTCAAGATCCGCGACACCGCACATTTCATTGCCGATTACGACCAGGTCATCACCGCCAAGGTCAAACATGCTCTGCAGGCGCAGACATATGAAACGCTGTTTGCAAACTGGCAGGGCGTGATGGTAGGCGCAGGGGAAATCTGGTTCTCCGGTGTGGGTGAAGCCGATGTGATCAAGATCACCGCGATCAATGACTGATTGGGTTCAACACAATTACACCGGAGTATAGCGATGAAAAGAACGCTCTGGCTTGCCGCCCCGCTTTTCGCTTTCGCATTTCTGGAAGCCCCGGCAGCGCAGGCGCAGTCCACTGTCGAATGCCAGTCGCGCCATTATCAGTATGGCGAATGCTGGGCCGGACCGCTGTCGAAGCCGCAGCTCATTCACCAGATTTCCAGCAGCCCCTGCATTCTCAACCGCACTTGGGGATATAATCCAAAGAGCAAATATATCTGGGTTGCGCAGGGCTGTTCAGGCATATTTGCCGATGTCGGCGGCTACCATCATGGCCGCGGCGACACCTTCGATGCCAATGCGCGTATGTATGACCATCATGGGCACGATGTTGGCGCGGTCGCAGCTGGCGCAGTGCTGGGCGCCATCGTGCAGGGCATGGCGGATGACCACAAACACAACCGGCAGCACACCACCTCCAACTACGTGCCCAGCAGCGGCTACAATGGCTGCCACGGCGTGGGCTGTCTCGCCGACAATCCTGACGAGGAGATTGACGACACGCCCCAGTTCGACCGGCAGGGCGAACCCAATTTCGATGAAGACGGCAACTATCAGGGCTGCCACGGCATGGGTTGCCTCGTCGATGACCCGGATGCGGACGAGTAAGCAGCCATGCAGGCCTTTGACAGCAGCCACGAAAGAGAGTGGAAGGAATGATCAGGGATCAGTTTTCCAGACTGGGTGCGCAAATGCGCGCCTTCGCCGACTACGGGCTTTTGTCGGCAGCCATGTTGTCGCTTCTATCTGCGCAGGCATATGCGAAAGACGCCAGTCTTGGCTTCGATTTCAAAATCACGCTTTCGGAAAAAGCTGCGGCAAAACTCAAGTCCGCGCACGAAACCATAACCGTATGGGCTTCATTTTATGGCGAGCCGACGCGTGAAGGCGAAAACCACACCGATGAGATGGGCATGGTTGACCTCGGCAAGGAAAGCTTCGAGTTGCCGGGCCAGCCAGGTATTGTGCACATCACTGGCAAGAATGCCGGTGGGGCGAAGCTGAAATGGGTAAAGGGACAGCCTGGCGTTAACGTCAACCTCTACACTTCCCGCAAATCCAGCGATCAGAACCTGATCGAATGCGACCTGATTGATGGGGCAGTGGTGAAGGTTCAGGCCAAGCCGATCATCGTGCACTGCTTCCTCATTGGCGAGCCTGTCGAAAGCAAGAGCTTCCCCTGAAGCACGTATAGGAAAATCTTCTTTAACTGTTTCTGTGGGTGTGAAGAACGCACCCCGTGCCACCCGCGATCATTTTGGCAATGATCCTGAGCGTTCGCAACAAGCAGCGTACGGGCCGTCCCGATTCGTCCGTCTTCCGTGGATTCCAGCCGTCAAGCCGGAGGACACACCATTAGCGTATCATCGACATCGCCCCGAGCGGCTCACGCTTCTTTCCGTGGTCGATATCAGAATCGCCACAAGCACGGATCGGAAGGTCGGGCGGCCAAGCTAGCTCGCGTCTTCGCTATCGTTCAATCGGAAACACTCAACGCAGGGACATGCGCCGCAGCGTGCCGTCGCGCAGGACGAACTGGTGCCAGATGGCCGTCAGGGCATGCAGTCCGGCGAGGATGAGGATGATGGTTCCGGCATTCTCATGCAATTCGGCGATCAGGCCGGGTCGCCCCTGAACGGGCGCAGTGAGCGCAGGAAGCTGCAAGCCGAAGAACGATACTGGGACACCCATGCGTGAAGCGGCGTACCAGCCAGTGATCGGCAGCGCGATCAGGAACAGGTAGAGCACCGCGTGCCCGGCCTTCGCGGCA
>Ga0265293_10006959_pt1 | contig 17724 bp, 13 predicted proteins | sample Munlanlewell138R_FD_192505 | JGI IMG/M metagenome (GOLD analysis project Ga0265293, IMG submission 192505) | Leachate microbial communities from a municipal landfill in Southern Ontario, Canada - Leachate well 138R | ecosystem: Engineered > Solid waste > Landfill > Unclassified | place: Canada...
TGCAAACCTGCACGTAATCGCAACGCTTCGGAGCAAGACAGAATACGTGATTGAAGAAAACGAGCGGGGCAAGAAAGTTCCTCGCAAAGTTGGGATGGCCCCCATTCAAAGAGATGGGCTCGAATATGAGTTCGATGTCGTTGGTGACATGGATTGGGAGAATAGGCTTATCGTGACTAAGACAAGATGTCCCGAGCTTGCGGGGGCTGTGATTAATAAGCCCGGCAAGGAATTTGCGGATGTGCTTAAGGCGTGGCTCAGCGAAGGTGGCGAACCAGAACAAGAACCACCCAAGCAAATTAAACCCGTTGCGCCAACCCCAGAATCAAATGCGAAGACTAGCCCACCGCCAGCTGCCGTGCCCACAGGCCCCCTTTACCACTCCCAGTTTCTTGATGAGTGCGCTGAAATTGCAGGCATGGCTCCGCGTGAGGATATCAAACGTTGGGTTTGCGATTTGACGAAAACAACAAAGAACTACACAGACATCCCAGAAGATGCACTTCGCCGTTTGATGGATGGTGGCGTTAAAATTAAGCCCTCAGCTGCATTGGCGAGCTTTAATGCATTCGTTGCAAGGGTAGCTAGAGCGGCTAGTTAGTGCGGTTGATATCGCCTGGTGACCTGTTGTGGGTTACCGGGCTTCTTCCTAAAATTAGAACATATGATGAAGGAGATGATATGATGGCACACGAGGTGGAATCAATGTTCAGCGTTAGGCAGGTGCCCTGGCATGGTATTGGGACGATTCTCGAATCTGCACCAAATTCCGAAGAAGCCCTTGTGCAGGCAGAGTTGCTCTGGGGTGTCGAGAAACGGCAACTATTCTTAGATAGTGGGCAGAAAGTGCACGATACCTTTGCAAACGTCAGAATGACCGATAACAGCATATTAGGCGTCGTTGGAAAGGATTACAAAATTATCCAAAATAGAGAAGCCTTCATGTGGACAGACGCACTTTTGGGCGAGGGCGCGGTTTATGAGACTGCAGGGTCGCTTCGGGAAGGCAGGAGAGTTTGGCTTTGTGCAAAACTTCCAGAACCAATAGATCTGGTTGGGGATCGGGTGGACATGTATCTGCTATTCACGAATAGCCACGACGGTAGCAGCTCAATTCGGGTAGCAGTAACCCCAATTCGAGTTGTATGCCAGAACACGCTAACCTACGGACTTAAAGCAGCAAGACGCACATGGAGTATTCGCCACACGTCAGGGGCAAAAGAACGACTAAACCAAGCGGCGACGGCCTTAAAGATGACATACCGATTCGGTGATGCCATGCGGATTGATGCTGAGAGATTCGTGGCCAAGCACGTTACGCTTGAGGAATATCTAGATCGGCTGATTCCGCTGCCAAGGGTTGATAAGAAGACGACTGAGCGGATGGTCGCCAATACCAAGTTCGTTCGTGATCAGCTTTTTGAAATGGCTGGGCTGTGGGATGTAGCTCCGTTTAAGGACACAGCTTGGGGAAATCTCCAGACAGTTGCCAACTATGTTTCTCACGGCGACCCCGTTAGGCGGACCGCCAATTTCGCCGAAAATCGCTTTGAGAAACTGATTGACGGGCATGAGTTATTGCAGAGAGCGCATGATTTGGCAGTTGCGATTTAGTGTGGTTGAGAACACCCAGTGGCTTCTTGAGGAGCTACTGGGTGTTCACTTAGTCTCGCCACCAGAGTGTCTGGTTTTTTGCTTCTCTATAAAACAACGTACTTCCAAGGGATTTATACTTCGTGCCGAGAAATAATGTATAACCTTGCTTAAGAAAAGTGAACAACGCATGACCAATGATTACGCTAAAAACCCTGCTCGCTTGAACTGTCCCGATGCCACCAAAAGCTATGGGATTTTATCTTGTATATAAAGTGAAACGGTTAGCCACGTTCAAAGATTTGGCCTGGGAACAAGTTAGTCGCAATTCGACCACATCAGAGTATGGGAGCTGATCCCCATACCTACCAGAGGTCTACATTAGAGATTCAACTAAAGAAGGTATGAAAGGAAGGATAGATTGATGGCCGAATTCGAATACCATCCCACTTTCCCTTTTCGTAGCTACATGGGGATTTATAAAGCGGAGCAGATTAGAGCACAACGAATTTTCCTAGAGTTAATCGAAGAAAAAACACCTGCGGTGCTAAAAACACTTAGAAATGACGTCTTCCCAAAGGTCCCCAAAGATATCCTAAAAGATGCAGAAAGCCACTTAATCCTTACCTTTACCGACTCTGAATGGGTCGTTGAGGCAGCACTTCAACACAAGAGAGAAAACGGTGGGCTTTCAGCTATCCCTGCAATTGTGCGGCAGGATGAGCTTCGCGACGCTTTAGTAAAATGGGCGAATCGTTTTAACATGAATCATCCTCCACCAGATATGGTAAGCCCTATAGAGCGTTCGAATCAAGGGAAACCGCCCGCCCTTGCCGAATCAACCTCGTGGTTCTTTCAAGTGGCATGCGATACGCTTTCGCAATGGATTAAAGAAATGCCCCAACAACTGAAATGGGCTATTCGAGCAACACAACCATCTCCACTTCTTCGTGACATCACAGAACCGTTTATCTTCACCCATCCGATGCCCTTGCCACGCTCGAATGGAAGCGAGTTCATTGAAATGTCGAAGGGGGATGTAATCGAGCATTTTGATCGGAGTTTAAAATCGTACCTTGAGCACTTGGAGGCTCTAAATAGGGCACCAACGACCTATGGGGAAATACAAGTACGATATGCTCACGAAGCAGATAAGTCATCCGCACCAGATCACACCGTTTCGTATATCAATTATTACCTTGAGCAGAGGGTCGGCATTACAGATATTCGAGTTGCCAACATGATCCGGCAATATCTTTTTCCAGTTCCAGAGCCAGCCCCCCACACCCCGCTCCCAATGGCACCTGTTTATTTAGATCCATTTGTGTTTCGCCATCAAGGTATAAAACTGGACACCCGAGCGAATATGGAGTTCGAGGTCGAGAATTTGGTCAAGGAGTTTGATTTGGCGTTAAATGAGCGATTAGGCTATTACCACAGCAAAATGAACCGTGAGTTTGACTCACTTGCACATATAGGTAACCGCGAGCCACTGATCATCACCCTTGATGGTTGGAATCCCCTGAAAGATCAGGATAAAACTGCTGCGAGAAAGCGGCTTTTGGAACAAAGTCAAAGACAGATTGATGCCTATTTGGAAAGACAGGAACAACAGCCAGATGTTGCCAAGAAAAAGACTACAAAAGCACCCGATACTGGATACCTTCGGCTTATTGAGCACGTCATCAAGGGAACACCACTGACCGATATTGCAGAGGATCTTGACCTCGAACCCGATTCGATACTCCGCTCCATTCGGCCGCTTGCACACACTCTAGGGATTTCATTGCGAGATTCTGTCGTAATCAAAGATATCTCGCTCCTGAACGAGGCACTCGAAAACAGCTCTGCCACCCTGATTATGAAGCATAATGCCAAAGCCATCTCCTTGACGTGGGCTTCCAAGGGTGATCTTACATTCATACAGAAAAATGGCTATGAAGCGTCACGCATCAGTAGACTCTTGCGTGCTATCGAGGAGTGCTACTATCAAGGTCATCAATTGCCTGATATAACATGGCAGAAGATGTATTTACTAAGCCGCGACCGATGGAGAAGCCTGTGTGAACGAAGTGAATTGGAGGGAGGTTTCTTTCTTCCGCGAAGCCGAAAAGAACAAAATCTTCCTCTTAGAGGGGTACTGTGTGTAGAGCGCTTCTTGAACGGAGAACACCTCGAAGAAATACTCGCAAGTCTTTGGATTGACCAAGATCTTTGGGAGTGGTATTGGCATGGCTTTTTACGCACAAAACTAACACAAAATATTAAAGGCTTACCTGCAGAACTTGTATCTGGCTGGACAAAACTATGGGATCACCTGGACATTTCTTTAGAGAAAATCGATGAATTGACCAACGTGATTGGATCCAAACTGGTTCCTAGTAAAAAAGCAACACCAACACTACCCCAAGGTCAAAGCACCATCTTCTATCCCTTAATGGACATGGTCAATGCCGCTGATAGAATGACCGCTATACCCTTCAATTTTGATGAATCGCTTAATCAGAGGATACGCAGAGTAATAGCACTAGTTAGAAAAAACAAGCTCCAGATCCGCCTCAGCGAATTGTATTTTCTCCTTGCTTTCTCGCCAAAAGATGACCACATTATTGAACCGTCTTTTAGTGATGTATTGATTAAGTAACCAATACGTAAGCTACCTATTCCATGCCCAACCAAAAGGGGGGTACAGGACGCCAGCTTTGTAAGGACTGGCATCCTGTACCCCCCTTTCTTTGTTGTTAAACTAGCTTTAGATAGGGTTATTCGTATTGCAATACATGCTTCTTGGTCGGTCACCCGGGATGACCACCAGCCCTCTCTAGATAAACTCAGGAGGGAATAACATGAATACGAGATTAATGACAGCCAGTCAAACAGCCAAGCTACTGAATATTTCGAAGCACCGGCTTTATGATCTGGCAAAACGAGGGATTGTGCCACATGTTCGGCTTGGTCGCCAAGTGCGCTTTGACAAGAACCAGATCGAAGATTGGATTGCGAGAGGTGGTACGCCGCTCAAGATCCGCTACCATCCTAAACATGATGGGGAACACGGAATGATTCTCAACGACACCACCCCTCCAAAGGAGGGATCCAATTGATTCTAGATTTCTTCCATACCCTTTACGGCGATGTCGAGAATGGAGAGCTTGAGTCATATAGGCTTGTAATATGGCGCAAAGGGGATAAGAGGTCCGAATGGCACGGACTCCTCAATGAGGATAAAATCACCGCCAGTATTGATAAAGACCCCAACGATGTCTACTTCGGTGTTTGCCTACAAAGCCCGACGTTAATCCAGGCAAGAACCACCAAAACGATTGAGTGGCAGCACAGGAGGGGTACTGCGGACAGCGCCACCCTTGTTCCTGGATTCTGGATGGATATCGACACTTCTTGCGGCGTTCACGCCGAAAAGAACCTGCCGTCAATGGAGGAGGCTCTAGCGTTTCTTCAATCACCCGACAATCCGTTTGGGGAACCCACGATAATAATTCATTCAGGCGGCGGTTTACATGTTTATTGGCTATTCAAGGAGCCTTGGATACTAGACTCGGACAATGAGCGAGAGACGGCTAAATCAGCCCTTCGACTCTTCCAGCTCACGCTTATTGAAGCAGGAAAAAAGAGAGGCTGGAAACTTGATAATACAGCGGATTTAGCTAGAATTCTACGGGTTCCTGGGACTTACAATTTGAAGGGGCCTGAACCCAAACGAGTAGAGATTTTGCAGATGAAGCAGGATACTCGTTACAACGTTTCGGACTTCGAGCCGTACTTCATGGACGGCGAACACACGGCTCCATTCGGATCAGGTAGCGACATTCAAAGTAATTACGATGGACCTCCACCTGATTTTGAACAGGTTCTCTTACAATGCCAGTGGGCTGCGCACGGTGTAAAAGACGCCTCCACTTTGTCCGAACCCGAGTGGCACGCTCTAGTGGGAATTGCGGCCCGCTGCGAAGACGGACGCGCATTAGCCCACAAAATTAGTGAGCCGTACTCCGGTTACTCCATTAAAGAGACCGATATGAAAATTGATCATGTCCTAAAAGGCCCAGGTCCACGCACTTGTGCAGCAATCAGGCAGATCCCGAGTGCAGGAGAATACTGTGCGAATTGCCCCCATGAAGTTAAGAGTCCTATCACACTGGGCTACAGGCGCAGCACAAAGTTCACTAAGGATAAGGCTCTAGAACAATTAAAGAAGGTTGAAGTCTTCGCTTTTGAAAATGCCGACACGTGCATAAGAAAGGCTATTGAAAATGAGGAAGTCTTAGAAGCTCTTCATTTCTTTAGGACCAACGACATTGCGATACTTGAAGCTTTTTTCATGAAGCTCCAAGAACTTCGAGTAAAGGTCAAGGATATCGATGCCCTCCAGCGAGTAATCAAAAGCTTCAAGCCATTGAGGGAAACCAGCGAAGAGTCTCAAGCTGAGATCGATTTGATTGAACGGTACCTGCCGGATGTCCCGGTTAAAGGGTTCGTGCAGCCAAACCCTTTTCGCATGTTTCCAGGTCAAACTTCAAAACGCACCTATGACGAAAAAACGGAGGAGTATAGGCATCACGTAATCGCAAACGCTCCCCTCCTGATAACCGGGCGCGTTGTTGCAGAAGATGGAGAACAACTTTTTAACATCGCGTGGAAACGGAAAAAATGGCAAACGACAAGCATCGGACGGGGCGATGCCCTAAATAATCGAAATCTACAGCAGCTTGCCGCACAAGGCTTTCCCGTGAACTCCAACAACGCTGCGGACCTTGTGAATGTGTTAGAGGAATTTGAGGCGGCAAATTATGACCGAATTCCGATCTGTCGCGTTAGTGGGCGAATGGGATGGCAACGCTCGGGTGACGTTAGAGGATTCCTGTGTGGCAAGAGTTTTATTGTAGGCGGAACCGGAGAGATCATTAACCCGCTGCCAGGCTTGGATGAAGCCTTACACTGCGCTGAAAACAAGTTTATCCTTTTCTACCCTGAGCAAGGCACGCCCGATCTCTCTAAAACGCTTACCGTTAGCGGTGACTTTGAAATTTGGCAAAATGTGATTGCAGCTATTTCTGAATTTCCTAGTGTAATGATCGTGCTCTACGCCGCACTAGTGCCTCCGCTCCTGGAAGTGCTTGGACTTCCGAATTTTGTTGTAGATCTTTCAGGGGTCACATCAACTGGCAAGACTACGGCGTTGATGGTGGCAGCATCCGTGTGGGGTAACCCCGACACGAGATCAAGTCACTCACTTATCGGAAACTGGGACTCCACAAGGGTTTTCATCGAGCGACGATCCGCCATTTTCAATGGCTTGCCGTTCATCCTTGACGACACCAAACAAGCAAAATATCCTGCGGATGTCGGAAAAGTCATTTACGATGTCTCATCTGGACAGTCTCGTGGCAGGGGTTCGAAAACAGGAATACAGCAAATGACAACGACCCGCACGGTTCTAATCACTTCTGGTGAAGCACCCGCTGTGTCTTTCACGCAAGATGGCGGAACGCGAGCTAGGACAATTACACTTTGGGGCCAACCCTTTGGCGAAACCACGGCAGCGACAGGTACTCTCGTGAATAAGCTGAGAGATGGGATTCTCGAAAACTATGGTCATCTGGGTCCACGCTTTGTAAGTGAAATAGTAAGACGTTCTGCGGAACACAATGCATGGAAACAACGGTTGAAACAAATCAGGCAAAGCTATCAAGAACGTCTGGGTGGTAACCCTTTAGCCAACAGACTCTCGGAATACTGGGCGATCATTTCAATGATTGGTGAACTTGTTCACGAGTGGAGACTATTGCCTTGGGAGTTCACGGATCCAATCGAAAAACTTTGGGACAAACTCGCTTCCGAAACAGAGGGAGCAGACAGAGCCACTGCTGCGCTAGAATACGTATTGAGCTGGGCCAATGCTCACCGTAGTGAGTTTTACTGGCAACAAAAAACGGGCGGCGAACGTCAATATGGCTCCTCTCCGGCAGTTGGTTGGGGCGGTAGGTGGGATAAGGAAGAATCTGCAAGACCCGCGTTTTTTCCGCACAAACTCAAAGAGATTCTCTTTGAGGGTGGCTTCGAACCAGATGCGATACTCCGAATATGGGGGGACAGGGGATGGACCTATCGGGATTCCAATGGGCGAAATCAACGTCAAGTTCGAGTTGACGGTAGAAATTGCAGATTGATTGAGCTGACTCGGGAAGCGATGATTGCAGTGGATGCAGAAAGTGAGCTGCCGCCCTTCATGCGGCTTGTTCAAGGATAGATGGCTACAGTGGCTACGGTGGTGATATAGAAAAGAGGTGCAGGTGTGGTCTGTAGCGAGGTTTAGATTAACTGTAGCCTTTGTAGCCTTTGTAACCTTTAATTAAAAGTATGTTATAGGGATGACTGTCGCTTGTATACCAGAAAGGAGGACTTAAGAGTTTTGATATGCTTTGAGCACTAGTGGCTACAGCTCTGAAAGTATGCACTATAAGGGGGTTGGGGACTTTTTTAGGTGGCTACAAGAGTGGCTACAGGGCAGGTAGCGTGGTTACAATTTAGGGTCGTCGAAATTCCAGCTCCAGAATTCTGTATGAGAATCTCGAAAAGAATGTTACGTTATGAAACCAAACAACTTGTGAAACAAAGATTTGCATCCATCCACGAGACCTGCCATGCCTATAGGCATGGCAGGTGACGAAATCCAGCTCTATTCTTCGCTCACATCGCAGAGTACAATGAACAGCACTTACGGCTTGGGCAAAAAAGTCCATCAAGGCCAGAATCATCGAAGTTGGGATTGGTAGAATCCGACCCATTCAACAAAAATAACAACTAGGAGGGACAGCAAATGTCCAGTAACTTTAAGACACAACAATTGAAAATGAACCATGCGCTAAGAAGGGCCCGCGAGGAACGAGACGATATTGACTTTGCCTATCGTGAGATCGCCTCAAAGATCCGGAAAGAAGAGTGGGAGAGATATTATACCAAGTGTGAATGGGGGATTCCCGATGTGAGAAGGCTTCTCGGGGAAGACTTTGACTCTGAGGAAACACCAATAATCGCCCCAGGGCACGACCATGCATCGATGTGGATTGACAAAGAAGGTGATCCAGTTTACTGCTATCAGCCCTATAAAATGGGATTTCGGGAACAAAAAGAATTGGTAGCACTCTGCGACAAGCTAGGCCTCGAAGCTACGATCGACAGTGAAGCGTCGTGGTACTTCCCAGGTAGAACCTTGTTGGTAGTCATTCGGAAGAAGCGAAAATAGTTGTTTCGCCGGAGTGGGAGGAACCTGCTCCGGCTACCTTCTCTTTGGGTTCCTTAGCCGCCTTTCGACCTTTTAAAACCCTTCACAAAAAATGAGGATGAATGGGATGGCAACTCTTTGGTTTTGATTCACTTGGGCTCTTGCATATAAAACACTCTGTGCAGAAACTCCAAAGAGAATCCGGCATGCGTGCCATGTTCTTCTTCAAAGCTTGGTTCTTCGGGTCCATATTTGTCCCAAAGATAGTCGTCCGATAGTGGAGGTACTCGTATCTTGCGTGCATTGTTCACATGACCCTTTAGCTCCTGCGTGTTACCAGATACCTCTTGATATAGAACCTGAGCCCTTTCCTCCCGATCCCGTCTATCAGTGAAATCCAGCTCATAAGTTCTATGCAGTTGCGCTAAGTTTACACAAGCTAAGCCCCGAATTATCAACATCTCTGCTTCAAAGAACATTAGCTTTTTGACATTAGTTGATGTCCCTTCCCCACTATCCAAGACAGACCTTCTTTTATTAAGGGAATCCATCGTTGTTAGCGTGTTCAGTTCGCTTCTGAGTAGATAGAGATCCCAGAGTTCCTTTTCAAGGTTGTCCAGTTCCGCATTAATCATCCTCAAGTCAGAATAGCAGGCAGCTAACGCGACATCGATTTCGCGCAAATGGGATAGTTGTTCGCAAAGCTTCGTATCAACCCCCACACGCTTTAGAAGGTGGCGTGATGACAGATATCTTCTCTGAATAGCCTCTGCCGCTTTTAACCACGTGTTTCTAGTCTCCAATAAGTCATCTCTGGCTTCAGATTGTCTTTTCAGGCATGTTTTGCATCCGAGTAGATTAACTTGGATTTTTTCGTTAATATCTTTCAGAGCATTGCTACGATTAGTTTTAAAGTCTCCCCCCTTAGCAAGCATTTCGTCAAAAAACTGCACAATGGAAACAAGCATCTCTTCAACCATTTCGCTATACATGCTCTCTTTGCCATATAACCCCTTGATTGCCATCTTCCATTCATCAATTTCCTTGGCCTTTCCCCTCTCGTAGTCAGGATTCAGCTCAGAAATGGCGGCTAGAACCTCGTCGTGGAATGTTTTGGATGTCGCATCCCAGTTCAGCGGGAAGCAAATGGCAGCAAGATATCGTGGGCACTCTGCTTCTCCGTGGTCTACCGCTTTCTCCTCTTCCCACTTCTCCCATGGTAGGATCTTTATTCTTGGATCCCCTTTTGCCATTTTGTATTCCGAACACGCATACCATTCCCTCCACAATTTATATAACCCTTCCCGCTCATCATTCTCCAATCTAGATTCCCATTCAATGAGTACGCTTGGCGGCCACTCTGGGACTAAGACAGCGTTGTAAGCAGGGCGTGTCTCCCAATACTCAGGTTCCTCATCCGTGTCATAAGTAAGAGCTGTCCCTAAAACAAGGAGATCGTCCACGCTCAGATAATCGAGCCCAAACCCCTTTGCATAACTCTGCAATAGTTCCCTGACACTCGCGTCGTGCATAACCAATGAATACATAGTCGCGTCCGTACTGTCCTCATCAATTGCTGTGATCATGTCCTGGGAAAAAAGCCTTTCTAGCTCACCATCGGGATGGACAGGTTTCTCATACATCCGATCCCTAGCATTCCATACTGGTTCTTTTGCCAACTCGTCTTTTGCTACTCTTAACTCTTTACCCAAATTAGCTCTAAACGCCCGCAAGGCCCTTTTCATCCGCCAACTTCTACCCTGAAAAAGTAATGGATGTGTGCAGTAGCTGAATTCTTGTGCTATTGGATCATAAATCCTCAATACTTCAGCCATGTTACATTACTCCCCCCCTGACCAACCGTAGTAATTTAAGATTTCAAAAAATTCTTTATCTTACTCATGATTGCCTGGCGTGCTATGAAATAATTAAAAATAGCCACGTAAGGTCACGTGCCAATCCACCCAAGTCCTCATGGTAAAGGAGGTGTAATCGTTGGCGTGATCCCCTGGTTGGAATCGGATTAACCGCTCATAGCCTTCTTCGTAATATTTCGGGGTAGAAAATCAAAGCTCCTTTATGCCCAAGACAAAGAAAAAAACAACACTAGTTTTGACTCAATTAAGCAAGGCGTGCCATGGAAACCAGCAATCGCTTGGAAGGGGGTGACTGATAGACAAAAGTGACGTTCCGCAACAATCCTACCACTTTGAGCTATAAGAAATGAAAGGAGGTTCTCAAAATGAAACTTGACAGCAAAAAATACGCTGTAGAAGGGCTTTGTTCGGTTCGAGAAGCGTGTGGGTTTCTCAGCATTGGCAAGAGTTCACTATATTCGCTGATGCAAAAAGGTGAAGTTCCATTCTGCTACATGGGCAAGAACCGGCGAATCCCCCGCAAGGCCCTCGTTGAATTTACAGAGCGGGTTTTGGAGGAAGGACAAATCTCGCTTTCAAGTTAGTATTCCAACTGGGTCGGGAGACACACCGCCTCTCGACCTTTCAAAACACTTCACAAAATGGAAAGGATAATAATTGTATCATGTCAAAAATCTATCAACGCAAAGATGGACGCTGGGCAGGCCAAGTGTGGGTGACTACTCCTAGCGGGCAGCGAAAACGCAAGACAATCTATGGGTCAAGTCGTCAGGATGTGAAGCAGAAGATTACACTGTTCAACGTAGAAGTTGCAACGAAGGGTTACGTAGATACATCGGACATGACGATAGAGAAATTTCTTTCGGAATGGGTAGAAAATCTAGAATCTGTAAGATTCAATACCAGAAACAGTTATGAAGACAACATCAGACTCCACATCAATCCGCACATTGGCAAGATTAGACTCCAAAAACTCAGGTCGTTAGATATTCAGCGTTTGCTAAGCACAATTAAAGAGAAGGGATTGTCCCCCAGAACCTGCCAATATGTATTTGCAATACTGAGAAAGGCCTTAAATCAGGCAGTGAAGTGGAATATGATAAACTTCAATCCAAGCGACGGTGTTGATCGCCCACGTGTTCCAAAGTATGAAATCGAACCACTGACAGCTAAAGAAGCTAAGAAGTTCCTCGATACTGCCAAAGAGCGAAAAGACCCATTCTACTCATTATTTCTGTTGGCACTTTCCACAGGAATGCGTTCTGGTGAGCTTCTGGGGCTTGAATGGGAAGATGTGGATCTAGAAAACGGACGCATTTCGGTAAGACATACACTAAATGCCAAAACAAAAACACTAGCTGAGCCTAAAACGGCAAGAGCACGCCGGGTCATCGAATTAACAGATTTAGCAACACACGCTCTTAAAGAGTACAAGAAGGAACAAGCCGAAATAAGGGCACAAGCTGACTCTTGGGATTCTACCTACAACCTGGTCTTTTCCACTGGTGTTGGCACACCCTTTGACCATAGCCATCTAACGCAGAGGCATTTCCATCCAATCCTAAAGCAAGCTGAATTGCCAAGGATTCGCTTTCATGATTTAAGACATACAGCTGCCACATTATTATTGCAAGCAGGAGAACACCCCAAGGTTGTCCAAGAAATGCTCGGACACAGCACAATCAGTATGACGCTCGACACGTACAGTCATGTTTTGCCCAGCATGCAAAAAGATGCAGCGAAAAAGATGAATGAACTGCTCCAGGAGTCCCCTTCAAAGTATCTCTCTGCTTTACAGTGTGTATAGTAATATCTAAAAGGGAAAGTCTTGAACATACCAAGATTCTCCCTTTTTTCGTTGGTTTTAGACGCTTACAAAACAGCCTCTTTTACACGAACTGCTGTCAAATCTGCTGTCAAACACAAAAAACCAACCTCCCATAACATAACAAAAAAGACCGCAACACTGTTGCAGTCCTTGTTTATGTATGGCGCGCCCGACAGGATTCGAACCTATGGCCTTCTGATTCGTAGTCAGACACTCTATCCAGCTGAGCTACGGGCGCACGCTTTTTAATGGCGGAAGGGGAGGGATTTGAACCCTCGGAGGGCGGCAAAGCCCTCAACCGCTTAGCAGGCGGCTCTTTTCGGCCACTCAAGCACCCTTCCCAATCTCCTTACCGACAAATGATAGTCTATCACATGACGATGTGAAATGTCAAGAGATCGGCACGAAATCTACATCGCAGTTTTTCTTCGTTTTATCTCGTATAAAAACCCTCCAAAACCTACTCTTAACCTTGATTCTATTCTACCCGAGCGCAGTGTACCACTTCTAGTCTTTTCGCGTGGCTAGAATTGGGAGGATTTGCCTAATGCCAGATCGAATAGAAGGCAAGATATCACTTTCGTTCTGCTAGGAGGATGCATGGGATGCACAACGAGATCATTGAGTATGTCAAAAAAGAAATCGCCAACAACGGAAGAAAATCTCAGCCGTTTCGGGATCGCTTCCAGCACACCATGCGAGTCTATGCCTGGGCCCAGCGCTTACAGGCACTAGAAGGCGGTGACCTTAAGACAGTCCAAATCGCGGCCCTGTTTCACGATGCAGGATGGGACGATGTAATCCCCCATCAAGAGGTCAGTGCAACCTTGGCTCGGGACTACTTAACCGCAAATGGTCATACTGATGTAGACATCGAAAAGGTGGTCCAAGCCGTAGCCAACCATAACCAGAGAACGTCGAAAGCTCCCTTGCCCATCGAGTGTTACATCGTCATGGATGCAGACTTTCTTGATGAGATTGGAGCTATTACGGTGTTATGGGACAGTATGTCAACCGCACTTGAAAGTGATCCGAGTTATCTCAAAGCCTACGAACGACTTTGCCATTACTTCGAAGAGAACAAGTCGAGGGAGTGTTATCTAAGGACGGAAAGCGGCAAGCGTCTCTACCGTGAACGCCTGGCATTCTTAGAACACCACATTCGAAACCTCGAATTCGAGCTCGGTCTCGCCGATAATGTGCCCCTCCCTCCGATGAAAGAAGCAAACAGTGACACTACTGTTACTATCAGCTAAACGTCCTACTTACTCATAACGAAGGCGGAAGAGGATCAGTTCCTGAACCCTAAACAGCGTCTCAGGATCCGATGTAAAGCTGATAGTACGTGCAGACAGTCTCTTCACACCAGGCACGAGCTCGGCTGCGTCGGCCATATCCGTTTTGAAAAAATCAATCTCCATCGTAAGTGGGTTGTTTACCTGCACAGGCTCCATTTTGCCTAGATTCTGCACCCCTAGTCTCGCTTTTTCGCGAATCAAAGCGCAGGCCTTGTCTGGATGCAGAGATAAAGCGCTATGTCGAGAGTACCCTTCTTTCACCACAGCACCCTCAACATGTGGCAAAAGAGCCTGGGTCTGCTCAATTGTGACCTTATCGCCCGAAACCATCACAACCGGAACGCCATAGTAACCTGCCACCACCGCATTTAGGCATGCTTCATTTAAAGTCTGCCCGTCAATGCGTAGATTGTAAACCATGGAACCAACCCAAGTGTGATCCAAAACTCCCCATTGTGTCCCTGCACCTGCGTGGGCTCCGGTAATCATGACAGCATCAAAAGAATCGTCGATTCCTTCCATCTGCAAGGAATTTCTAATGCAGCCTCTGACAAGCTTGGCTTCAGGGTGCAGCTCTTCAGGAAGAATGTTTTGCATGTTCGCATGACCATCGCAGACCACAACCTCACTTGCACCAGCCTGGAGGGCACCTTCAACCGCGGCGTTGACTTCTCTCGTCATGAGCAGACGGCCCCGTTCATAATCGTTCTGGCCCTTCGTGACCTGCAGCGAACTCACAATTCCCGCAGTTCCTTCCATGTCGGCAGAAATGAAAATCCTGTAACCCACGTACATCCCCTCGCTTTCATTTCCTCATGGTTCTGTGCAGCATAAACGAAACCCTCCTACCGCTTGGAGGGCCGCATCATCTTCCATACTCCCAGAGCAAAAAAGAGCAGAGACGTACACACTAAGATAAGAACACTGGTTAGAGAACTTACCGTATGGTCGCCGATTTGGTAGATGACCCCAAGGTTGGCTTGGAAACCCAGGACCATTTCAGAAGGCGCCCCCACGAAAGAAATATCCATCGGAACCTCCATAAATACCTGCCTAAAGAGGGCTGCAGCGTGGGATATGGGGAAGATCTTGATCACCGTTTGTACCGCACCAGGCAAAACACCGATGGGCACATAGATCCCCATCAAAAAGCCAATCAGAGTTCCCAAGACCGTGCTGGCGACACCAAAGGAGTTTTGGGTCTTGAAGAACGAAACCAGAAAGAACATCATGGCGCCACTAGCCATTGTAGACAGGACAAGAAGGCCCAGGACCTTGAGCAAGTTCGCCCAGGGCAAGAAGTCGCCGCCGCTCCCCACAATGTAGAGTTCGGCCATAACGAAGGCAACAAGGCTCATGATCACACCAACAACGAGCGTGCTGATGAGATAGCCACCTACCAGGGTGGTCCTCTTCAGCGGTGAAGTCAGAAAGTCCTTGGCGATTCCCTTTGCCTTATCATCAACAACCACTCCCACGGCTCCCATCGTTGTGGTTACGGTCGTAACCGCCATCAGACCGGCCATAATCCAGCTGTCCATCATAAACCTGGCTCCTGGGATGCCTTCCAAACCACCCATCACCGTTTCACCTAAGAACAAAACATAGAGCCCAATAATGATGAAAACCGCCAGGAGCGAGAAAAAGACAGCTGGTCGATCCCGAAAGAACAGTTTCAAGTTACGCATCGCAAAGGTGAACATCACCGCATCTCCTTCCCTGTGATTCCAATAAAGGCATCATCCATGGTGCCCTGCAGTACTTCAAAGCCGGCAATGTGATCCCGCACACGCTCGATAATGGGTAGAGCCTCAAGTGTAGAAGGGATGGTGATGGTTAGAACGTCCGCGTGCTGATCATAGCTCAACGCCATCTCTTCAACGAGCCCGCGTACAGGTGTGAGATCATTCGCCCAGAGCCTTAATTGATCCTTTGCATACTCCTGCTTAAGCTGGGCCGGGGTACCTTTGGCAGCAATTTTTCCGTGATCGATGACAATGACATAGTCTGCACTCGCAGCCTCTTCCATGTAATGGGTCGTAAGAAAGACTGTCATCCCCTTTTCCTTCTGCAGCTCATGGATGCGATCCCAAACATTACGCCTGGTCTGGGCATCAAGACCCGTTGTGGGTTCGTCCAGGAAGAGAATCTGGGGTCGATTGACCAGTGCTCGTGCTATATCGGCCCGCCTTCTTTGACCTCCCGAGAGCTTGCCATAGGGACGATGGAGGAAATCGGTTACCTCCGCTTCTTGTGCAGCTTGCTCAACGGCTTCATGGAGAGCTTTGCCCTGCAGGCCATAGAAACTTCCTCGGCTGAGGAGGTTCTCCCTCACCGTCAAGAGATCGTCAAGATGGTGCCCTTGGAAGACAACCCCGATGGAAGAGCGTATCTTGCTGTCCTCTTTCCCCAAGCTATAACCGTTGATCACTGCGGTTCCTTGATCGGCCTTGAGAGCTGTGCTCAGGATGTCAATAGTTGTTGACTTCCCAGCGCCATTAGGTCCAAGAAAGGCAAAAAGCTTACCCTTCTCCACGTAGAAGTCAATGCCTCGCACCGCTTCTACTTTGCCGTACGACTTCATTAAGCCGTGGACCTCCATCATTTTTTCCATCTATACTACCTTCTCCCTAATGTACTTTTACGGGTACTCTATACATCAACAGGTAATTCACTGCCCATAACGCGACAGAAGACAATGTGAAAGTCAGGATCGCCGGATAGGGATTTGGTATCTCCCCCGAAAACCCAAACGCCAAGGCCAAAAAGCGGACAACTGCCGAACCAAAGGACCCAGTGCGGTTTTCGTACGTGTAGACAAACATCATGATTAGAGCTATGGGTACAACCGAAATGATCCATTTCACAATGAGATTCGCCCGGTAGTACAACATCGTGATCATCCAGCCCAGACTCGCAAAAAAGGTAAGTACCGACATCGTCCAGAGGATCTTTGCCATCCAGGAAGCCTGGTACATCTGCTCGAAGAGACCTGCGTAGAATGGGTATCCACTCATTGCACTATCCAGGACAAAGTCGGCAACACTTAAGATCGCTGCCAACGCGATAAGTGCCACGATGGTCGCCGAATGGAATGTACGACGCGATATATTGTTCGCCTGAGCAAAGAAGAAACTCTGCTTAAAACAGTTGAGACCAACGACAAAAATGAAGATCAGGCTAGAGCCGCTCAAGCTCATCTTGTCACCTGGACTCCCACTTCTCACAACCATGAACAAGGCGATAGCCACAAGTATCGCATAATAAACCATCACACTGATTCGAAAATCCCATAGCTGATATTTCGCAAAGGAACGAACACGATTCATGTTTAATCTCCTTTCTTAAGCGTTCGTCAGTCCGATAAAGAGTCTCTGAAGTTCCGCTTTACCTATCTCCACATCCAGAGACTTAGCCAGTGACGTATCTACATCCCCAAACAAGATTACGGACTTGAAGTTCTGCAGCCGCTCCTCAGACACGCAGCTCTTGCCTTGGCTATACTGATCAACCTTCGATGCTTCGCCAGACACCGTGTGAGCTGAAGAGAGCAGATCTTCCACCGGTTGCTTCAAGATGATCTGTCCTTTTTTGATGATGATGACTTCCTCTAAAAGGTCGGCAATCTCTTCGATGAGATGCGTGGAGAGAATCATGGTTTTTGGCTTCTCCCCATAGTTCGCCAGGATTTCTCTGTATAAGAGTTCCCGGTGGTTGGCATCGAGTCCTAAGACTGGTTCATCGAAAAGCAAGATCTCTGCTCCACTCGCTATGGTCAGAATGGCCTTAAAAATCGAAGCATAGCCTGTGGAAAGCTCCTTCATTTTCTTCTTGGGATCAAGCTCAAACCGCTGGGCCAGTTCTGCTGCGTAGTCAAAGTCAAAC